>Ga0326597_10005638_pt1 | contig 17323 bp, 10 predicted proteins | sample RVTome_12_FD_203789 | JGI IMG/M metagenome (GOLD analysis project Ga0326597, IMG submission 203789) | Soil microbial communities from uranium-contaminated site in the Upper Colorado River Basin, Wyoming, United States - RVT100D185 | ecosystem: Environmental > Terrestrial > Soil > Contaminated >... | reverse complement strand
TGGAGAAGACCCTCGGCGTGCCGCTGTTTCAGGAGCAGGCGATGAAGATCGCGATCGTCGCCGCCGGCTTCACCCCCTCCGCGGCCGACGAGCTGAGGCGCGCGATGGCGACCTTCCGCAAGACCGGTACCATCCAGCTGTTCCGTGACAAGCTGGTCGGCGGCATGGTCCGGAACGGCTACACCCGCGCCTTCGCCGAGCGCTGCTTCCAGCAGATCGAGGGCTTCGGCGAATATGGCTTCCCGGAAAGCCACGCCGCGAGCTTCGCCCTCATCGTCTATGTCTCGGCCTGGCTCAAATGCCACTATCCGGACGTGTTCGCCGCGGCTCTTCTCAATTCCCAGCCCATGGGCTTTTACGCGCCGGCGCAGATCGTGCGCGACGCGCGCGAGCACGGCGTCGAGGTCCGCCCCGTGGACGTCAACCATTCCGACTGGGACTGCACGCTGGAGGTGACGGAAGGTGGCGAAGAGGGCCGGCGGGACTTCGAAGGAGAGTCTCCTCCGGATCAGCCGTCATTCCGGCGAAAGCCGGAATCCGGTTTGCAGGTCGCGACGTGTCGAACCGCCCGACTGGACCCCGGCTTTCGCCGGGGTGACGGGAACAGCCGGGGTGACGGGAGAAACGGTCGAAGGACCGCGGAGCGTGAAAATGGCCCGCCCATTCGGCTCCATCCCCTCCATGCCGAGATGGCGGGCGAGATCCGCACCGGCCACGCCCTGCGCCTCGGCCTGCGCCAGATCAAGGGGCTGGCGGAAGAGGTGGCGCGGCAGGTCGTTGACGGCCGGTCACGCGATGACGGTGGGGCCCGCAAACTTCCCTACGATTCCGTCCGCGATGTGTGGCTGAGGACCGGACTTTCGCCAGCCGTTCTGGGCCGGCTTGCCGAGGCCGATGCCTTCCGCTCGCTGGGGGCGGATCGCCGCGCGGCGCTGTGGGCGGTGGCCGGGCTCGGCTCCCACCGGGCAGGCGAGACGCTGCCGCTGTTCGCCGCCGCCGGCGCGCATGACATGGCCGGCGAGGAGATTGGCGCCGAGCGCGCGCTTCGCCCGATGCCGCTCGGCGAGGAGGTGCTGCACGATTTCAGGACATTGCGGCTGTCGCTCAAGGCCCATCCCCTCGCCCTGATGCGCGCGGGCCTCGCCGCCGAGGGCCGGATGACCGCCGAGACCTTGCGCCAAACCGCGGACGCAAGCCCTGTCAGCCTTGCCGGCCTCGTTCTCGTGCGCCAGCGCCCCGGCACCGCGAGGGGCGTGATCTTCGCCACCCTCGAGGATGAGACCGGCATCGCCAATATCATCATCTGGCCGAAGACTTTCGAGCGTTTTCGCCGCATCGTCCTCTCATCGCGACTGCTGGGCGTTGCCGGCCGGGTGCAGCGCCAGGGGATCGTGATCCATGTCGTTGCGGGCAGGCTCGACGACCTTTCGGCCCGCCTCGATGCGCTGAGCGAGGACGGCGCCATGGGCGCTCCCCTCGCCCGCGCCCGCCTCGCCCGCGCCCCCCTCGCCCGCGCCGACGAGGTTCGCCGTCCCGCCGAAGACCCGCGCGAGATCACCATCCGCCGCCACGCCATGGCCGAGGCGCGGGCAAGAGCGATCCTTCCGCCGGGTCGCAATTTTCACTGATGCCCGGCTCCATGCCGCGCCCATCGGCGCTATGATCGGGTCAAAAGGCGATTGGTCGGGGGGCGGAAATGCCGGAACTCCTTCTGTGCACGGTCAAGGGCAGCGTCAGCCTCGCGACCATCGACCCGGCCGCCGGGCGAATCGTCGAACGGGTCACGGTGGGCGAGCCCGACATCGCCAAGCCGCACGAGATCGCGCTCAGCGCCGACGGCCGCCGCGCCTTCGTTTCGATCTACGGCACCGCCGACTATGGCCGCAACGCATCCGACAATCGCATCGCCGTGGTCGATCTCGCCGGAAACCGCCTCATCTGTCATATCGATCTCGGCCTCTACCGCGCGCCGCACGGGCTGACCCGCGATGCGAGCGGCCAAATCTGGGTCACGATCGAGGAAAGCCAGTGCATACTCGCGATCGATCCGGGGCGCCTCGAGATCGCGCGCACGGTGTGGATGGAGGCGCCGGTCCACTTCGCCGCCGCCGACCCTGACCGCAAGCGGCTGTTCTTCGCCCACAAGCAGTACCCGTTCATTACCGAGGTCGATCCGGAGGCTGCCCGGATCACGGCCCGTATCGGCCTCCCGGTGGGCGCCCAGGCGATCAGCGTCTCGCCCGATGGCGCTCTGCTCTATGTCGGCGACTTCCACCGCCCGCTCCTGCACGTCGTTGACCTTGAAGCGCGCGCCCTCGCCCGCACCGTGCCGCTCACCGGCGTTCCCGGCTGGCCGTACCCGACACCCGACGGAATGCGCGTCATCGCCACCACCTGGATCGAGGCGGCAGCGCGCGGCTTCATCGAGGTCCTCGACGCCGCGACCCTGGCTCCCCGCCATGTGATCGAAATCGACGCCGAGCCATTCCATTCGCTCGCGGCCGAGGACGGCCGCCATCTCTATGTTGTCCTCGGAACCGGGCACCTGGCGGTCGTCGACCTCGAGGCGGGCACGGTCCTGAGCCGGGTCGATGTCGGCGGCGACATGCCCGAGGCCGTTGTCCGCCGCCCCGATCCTGCCTGAGCGCCTGCCCCGCCGGGCGCCGGGCTGGGCGATGAAACCCTTGAACGCGGCCCGGTTCTCGTGCATCCCATCGCGACCGATGCGCGACGCCACGAAGCTCCTCATTGCCGCCTGTCTCCTCCTCGCCATGCCACTGCCGGGGCGCGCCCAGTCGGGCCATCCCATGGATGCGCTCACCGGCAATGAGGTCGAACGCGCGGTGGCGCTGATCCAGAACGCCGGCCACGGCGACGACACCTCGCGCTTTCCCACCATCACTCTGAAAGAGATGGACAAGGCCGACGTTCTGGCCTGGAAGCCGGGCGATCCCGTCTCGCGCGCCGCCTTCGTGGTCATGCGTCACGGCGGCGCGACCTATGAGATCGAAGTCGATCTCACCGCTGATGCAATCACCGCCATGGCCCGCGTCGACGGCGAGCCCGGAGTCATCCTCGACGAGTGGCTGGAGGCGCGCCGGGCGACCATGGAGGACGAGCGCTGGCGCGCGGCGATGGCAAGGCGCGGCATCACCGATTTCGAGCGGGTGTTCTGCTCGCCGCTGACCGCCGGCTATTTCCCCGGTGGCGAGCATCAAGGCCGGCGGATCATGAATGTCCCCTGCTATATCGACGACCGGGAAAGCTCGCATCTCTACGGCCGCCCGGTCGACGGGCTGTACACCGTGGTCGATGTCGAGAGCGGCGAAGTGCTGGACGTCATCGACCTCGGCGTGGTGGACGCGGCGCCGGCGCCGAGGCGGGCCCAGTGGTCCCGCGCGCCGATCAAGCCGGTGATCATATCGAGCCCCCAGGGCATCAACTTCGAGGTCAATGGCGCGATCGAGGTCCGCTGGGGGCCGTGGCGGTTCCACATGCGCATGGAAAAGCGGGTCGGGCCGGTCATTTCGCTGGTGCGCTACGACGACGACGGCCGCGAGCGGCTGATCGCCTACCAGATGTCGCTGTCGGAGATGTTCGTACCCTACATGTCGCCGGATATCGACTGGTCGTACCGCACCTATCTCGATACCGGCGAATTCGGCGCCGGCGCTCTCATGTCGTCCCTGGTGCCGGGCTCGGACTGTCCCGAACAGGCCGCCTACGTCGCCTCCTCACTGCCCAACGACAAGGGCCAGGCCTATCAGGTGCGCCGCAGCGTCTGCCTGTTCGAGCGCGCCACCGGCAATCCCGCCTGGCGCCACGGACGCCCGGCGCAGCCGACCGGCCTCACCCGCCCCGACGTCGAACTCGTCGTCCGCACGATCCCGACCATCGGCAACTACGACTACATCATCGACTGGGTGTTCCAGCAGAGCGGCAACATCGAAATCCGCGTCGGCGCCGCCGGTATCATCGCCGCGCGCAACACCGCCGCTGCCGGCATGGACGCTCCCGGAGCGGCAACTGACACCGCGTTCGGCGAACTGGTGGCGCCCGGGACGGTCGCCATCCACCACGACCACTTCTTCAATTTCCGGCTTGATCTCGATGTCGACGGACCGATGAACACCATGATCCGCGACCGGCTGGTGCCCCAGCGCCTGCCCGACGCCAATCCGCGCCGCAGCCTGTGGACCGTGAGCCGCGTGCCGGTGTCGCGCGAGGGGCCGCTTTCGGCGGACGGCCATGACGGCCTGTGGCGCCTCGTCAACCCCAACGAGAAGACGCCGCTCGGGCACCATCCCGGCATCGAGATCATGCCCGGCCACCAGATCGTGTCCGCGCTTGCCCCCGACGACCCGCCGCAGGCGCGGGCCGCGTTTTCCGCCGAGACCCTGTGGCTCACCCGCTACAAGCCGCGCGAGCTGTTCGCCGCCGGCGACTATCCCAACCTGTCGCGTGGCGGCGACGGCCTGCCGGTGTTTGCCGGCGACGGCGAGGCGGCCGAGAACAGCGATCTCGTCGTGTGGCTGAATGTCGCCATTCACCATGTGACAAGGGTCGAGGACTGGCCGATCATGCCGGTCAGATGGCACGGCTTCACGCTGCGACCGTTCAACTTCTTCGCCGAAAACCCCGCCTACGGCATTCCGCCAGGCTTCGCCCGGCCGGAGCCGCCGGCCCTGCGCTCGACGATCGATTCGGGCGGCGGGCGGTGAGAGGCCGGCACCTTTCGGGTCGCAACATCCATGCCGGCGGCGCACGAGATCACAACGACCCATGACGCCGCCGTCGTCGGCGCCGGCCCGGTCGGGCTGACCGCCGCCATTCTGCTCGCGTCCGCTGGCGCGCGCGTGGTCCTGTTCGGCCCGGCCGACGCCAATGCCGGCGATACCCGTACCAGCGCGCTGTTTTCGGGATCGATCACCGCACTGGAGCGCGCCGGCGTGTGGCCGGCGCTTCGCGACGTCGCGGCGCCGATGCGGGCAATCCGCATCGTCGACCGTCTGTCGCGGCGCGACTATCCGAGCGTGGTCGTATTCGATTCGCGCGAAGTTGGTGACGGACCGTTCGGCTACAATATTCCCAATCCGGACCTCGTGCGCGCGCTGGAGGCGCGGTTCGCCACATTTGATCACGCCACCCGGCGCACCCAGACGGTCGTTGCGATCGAGCACGCGGCCGACCATGTCCGGCTCTCGGGCGAGAGCGGCAAGCCGGCGAGGGTGCGCCTCGTCGTCGGCGCCGACGGCAGCCATTCGCGGGCGCGGGCGGCCGCGGGCATCGCCGCCAGCGGCTGGGAGTACGGCCAGACCGCGATCGCCACCAGGATCGACCACGAGACCCCCCACAACGATGTGAGCATCGAAGTCCATCTTCCGGGCGGCCCGCTCGCGACCGTGCCGCTTCCGGGGGGATCGTCCGCCATCGTCTGGCTCGTGCGTCCCGATGCCGCCGATCGGCTCTGCGGGCTTGGCGATGATGCCTTTGCCGCGCGTCTCGAGGCCGAGCTTGCCGGTGGACTTCGCGGGATCGCCATGGCCGGGCCGCGCGGCCGGTTTCCGGTTCGTGGCCTTACCGTGACGACCCTCGCCGCGCGGCGTACCGCGCTCGTCGGCGAGGCCGGCCACGTGCTGCCGCCGATCGGTGCCCAGGGGCTCAACCTGTCGCTGTGCGATGCGGCCTGGATCGCCGGCACTGCCGGTCAGGCGCTGGCGCGGGGCGCGGACCCCGGGGCCGAGCGGGCCCTCGCCGCCTACCGGCGCGCGCGTGCCGGCGATGCGATGTCGCGCCGCGCCGCGAGCGACCTTCTGAACCGGTCGCTGCTGTTCGACGATGCCGCGTTGCGCGGCCTGCGCCAGATCGGCCTGTCGATGCTGGTCGCGTTCGGACCGCTGCGCCGCGCGCTGATGCGTCGCGGCATCGCGCGCGCGAGGGACCTTCCACCGGCCGCTTGGGCGGGCCAGTCCACCGATGTGGCTCACCACTGAGCCAGCAGCTCGGACGTCGACAGCGGCACCGCGCCGTGCGCGAGCGCGAGCGCCAGTGCCGGAACGGTGACGAGGGACACGATGGTCGTGACCCGGACCGCGGCCTGCGGTCCCGCCGGGTCGGCTTCGAACCGCCGCGCCGTCGCCGCAAGTCCCGGCGCGCTCGGCAGCGCCGCGAGGAGAACGGCGAGCGAAATCCACACCCGATCGAAACCGCCAAAACCGATCAGCACCGCGAGCATGACCGCCGGGCTCACCACCAGCTTGACCAGGGCGATGATCGGCGCCTCGGGCCCGATCCGCCCGCGCTCGCCACGGCCCACCCGCGCGCCGAGGGCGAGAAACGCCATCGCCAGCGCGCCCTGACCCAGAATATCGAGCGCATTGACCGCAATCGCCGGAAGCGTCGGCGTGAACTCGGCCGCGACGACGCCGGCGCCGACGGCCAGCATCTTCGGATCGAGCGCCACCGAACGGATGAGCGACCACAAGGCGCGTCGCGCGAGCCCGGGGCGCACCGCCACCTGGATGACACCGACACTCAGCGCCTCCACCACGACGCCGGTTGCGAATACCAGCACGGCGCCCAGCGCGGCTTCGAACCCGAACAGGATCGCGGCGAGTGGAACGCCGATGAGACCCGCGCTGCCATGGCTCGCGGCCGCGGCCTCGATCGTCGCCTCGCTGACTGGCGCGCGCCCGGCCACGACCGCCACCACGAACATGACCATGAAGGTGAGATAGAACGCGAACGCGGCTGCCAGCACGAAGGAGATCGAGCCGATATCCTCGATCCGCGCATCGGAAACGATCATGAAGATCAGCGCCGGGACGGCGACATGGCCGACCAGCGCCTCCAGCACGCCGGACGCGGTCCGGCCACGCCCAAGCACCTGCCCGGTGACAAAACCGAGCAGCACGAGGATCAGGAGCGCAGCGCCGAGCTCAACCGTGTTGTCCAAATCCATGACACGCAGCGGCCGCCATCGGGCGACCGCCCGTCGCAGGGCCAGTTCCTGCCGATTGCCGTTCGTCCGCGACGATTATGGCGGCTGATCGCTGTTTTGGATACGCCCGCATGCGGCGCGTGAACACGCAGGACCGATCCGCGGGCCACGCCCGCCGATTGGGCGCGCGCCCGTCTCGTGCTACATTTTCGCCGACAGCGAGGACCTGACGCCTGCCGAGGGAAAGCGAGAAATCGTATGCCGGAAGCGCGCCGTGCAATGTACCAGATCGGCCAGGTGGTCAAGCACCGCTTCTACCCGTTTCGCGGTGTCATATTCGATGTTGATCCGATCTTCGCCAACACCGAGGAATGGTGGCTTTCGATCCCCGAAGAAGTCCGGCCGGCCAAGGACCAGCCCTACTACCACCTCCTCGCCGAGAACGACGAAACCGAGTATGTCGCCTATGTGTCAGAGCAGAACCTCGTTCCCGACGACACCGGACGGCCGGTCCGCCACCCGCAGGTGCGCGAGGTTTTCGGGGGTTTCGAAGGTGGCCTTTACCGGCTGAGAGGCGACCAGCGCAACTGAGCGGCACGGGCGGGTGTCCCGCCGCCGGACGGGCGGTCCGGCGCGTCCCTGGCATGGCATCCGGCTTATTTGAATCTGAAGGCCGCCATATGGGCCTGATTTCGCATGATCTGATCCGAAAGGTCGTTCCCACTCTTCGCGATCATGCTCCACCGCGCCCCTACTGGACCACCGCGTCGCCCTTGCCGCCGGACGTGTCTTGCGAGCCCGCCTGGGGGGCGGCTTCATCGGGAGCCTCGACGATGACCTCGGGCACGCCTTCATAGGCGGCGGTAAAGCCGGACAGGGTGACGGTGCTCGTGACCGGCGGCCGGTTGCCAAGCGAGAACTGGACCTGCAGCTCGTTGCCGGTTTTCATCTGCTCGATCAGCCCGGCTTCAGCGGACACGATCGCCTGACAGCCCTGGACTTGCAGGCACACTGAAAATTGCGCCGTCTTGGCCTCGGCGGTGTCAACCCGGAACGCGATTCCGCGGCGCAGCGCCGAACCGAGCGGAGTGAAGATGAACAAGTCGCGCTGGTCGCCGCGCTCGAACAGGCCGGCGACGGCGACCCAAATCTGCTTGTCGCGGAACGTCACCATCTTGCCGAAGCTGATCTCGCAAAAAGCGTCGGCCTCCGTGCCCGAGCAGCGCTTGATCCACTTGCTCTCGGAAACCTCCGGCCTGGAGGCATCCGGCTGATCGGACTGCGCGAGAGCGGGATGTCCCGAACCGACGGCGCCCAGCAGCAGCGCGAACGCAGCACCAACCGCGCGCGGGGCACAAAGGCGCCCGCGTTTGTTCTCAATCATGACGACTTGTTCCAGTTCAACAAAGGATATCTCTCACGGCGGACCGCCCGGTCGCTATCCACCAATCCGGGCAATTGAATGGCGAGACCCGAACGAATCACACTAGATGTCACGAGTCGAGGAAGGTTCGACGAGATGGTTCACGGACAACTCCCGGGTCGGGCCGGACGTCTCGGCGCCCTGACTCGCCGGCCCAACGCGCCATCACCGGCGTTGTGGCCGAACCGGACGCCGCGGTCAAGGAGATCATACGCCGGTCTGGCGCCGCGCTCGCTCGCCCTCGCGCTGTTCATGTGCTCCGGCGCGGGGGCGGCGCCCAGCCACGGAATCGCCATGCATGGCGCTCCGGCTCTGGCGCCTGATTTTTCCCATCTCGCCTACGCCAACCCCGACGCTCCGCGCGGCGGCAGCGTGACCTTTGCCGCCATCGGCACCTTTGACAGCCTCAATCCGCTGATCGTCAGGGGCCGGCCGGCCGCGGGCGTTCGCGACTATGTTTTCGAAAGCCTGCTCACGCGCAATTTCGACGAGCCTTTTTCACTCTACGGCCTGATCGCCGAATCGGTCGAGACGCCCGACGATCGCTCCTGGGTCGAATTCACCCTGAACCCGGAGGCGAGGTTTTCCGATGGAGTTCCGGTCACGGTCGAGGACGTGGTCTTTTCCTGGCAAACCCTGAAGAGCAAGGGCCGGCCGAACCACCGGTCCTACTATTCCAAGGTGTCCCGTGTCGAAACGCCGTCCGGACGGCGCATCAGGTTCGTGTTCGAGTCCGGCGCCGACCGCGAGCTGGCGCTGATCATCGGGCTCATGCCGGTCCTGCCGAGGCACCATTTCGAGCACCGCAGGTTCGACGAGACCTCGCTCGACCCGCCTCTGGGGTCCGGACCCTATGTGATCTCCAGTGTTCAGCCGGGCGCCAGCATCACCTATGAGCGCGATCCGGACTATTGGGGCGGGGGACTTGCGATCAACCGCGGCGCGTTCAATTTCGCCACCGTCCGTTACGACTACTTTCGCGACGAGTCGGCCCGGTTCGAGGCGTTCAAGAAGGGCCTCTACGACTTTCAGCATGATGGGGATCCGGCCCGCTGGGCCACCAGCTACGAGTTCCCGGCGGTGAAGGACGGGCGCGTGCTGCGCGAGCAGGTCAGCCGATCGACGCCAGCGGGCATGCGCGGCCTCGCGTTCAACACGCGGCGCCACATCTTCGCCGACAGGCGGGTGCGCCGCGCGCTGACCCTGATGTTCGATTTCGAGTGGCTGAACGCGAACCTTTACCACGGTCTTTATGCGCGCACCCAAGGCTACTATGACGGCTCCGAGCTGTCCGCGGTCGGACGTCCGGCGAGCGCGGCCGAGCGTGCCTTGCTCGAGCCCTATCTGGATGCCGTCGACCCCGACGTTCTCGACGGAACCTACACGCTGGAAAGCGCGAACAGCAGCGGCCGCAACCGCGCCGGCATGCGCGCCGCCATCGGGCTCTTCGCCGAAGCCGGCTATGAGCTGAAGGACGGGCGGATGGTCGACGCCGCCAGCGCGGAGCCGTTCGCATTCGAAATCCTGGTCGCCGAACGCCGCCAGGAGCGCTATGCGCTCGCCTACGCGAGAATGCTCGAGCGCATCGGCGTCAGCGCAACGGTCCGTCAGGTCGACTCGGTCCAGTACCAGACCCGCCGCCAGACCTACGATTTCGATATGGTCGAGCATTTCTGGTATGCCTCGCTGTCCCCGGGAAACGAGCAGAACTTCTACTGGTCGAGCAGGGCCGCCGGCGAGGAGGGAACGCGCAACTACATGGGCGCGCGCAATCCCGGCATCGACGCCATGATCGCCGCCCTGCTCGACGCGCGCGAACGCGAGGATTTCGTCACCGCCGCGCGCGCGCTCGACCGGCTGCTGATCTCGGGCAACTACGTGATCCCGCTGTTCCACCTGCCGGGCCAGTGGATTGCCTACCGCAGCCGCCTCGCCCATCCCCAACGCCACTCGCTGGACGGCTACAAGATCGACACCTGGTGGGTGGAGCGCGAAAAATGAACGCCGAGCCAGCCGTCTGCCTCGGCCCGCCGGTGCTCGCGGGCGCGGGCCGAATCGAGCGGTATACAAGGCAGGGCCTGTGGGGGCGCCAGTCGCTGCCGTCGATCTTCTACCGCCATGCCGATTCCCGTTCCGACAGCCTGGCGCTGTCCGACCGCCCCGGCGCCGGCGAGGACGAGGCCGATCGCGACTTCACCTATTCGGACGTCGACCTGGCCGTGCGCCACATCGCCGCCCGGTTCGACGCCTGCGGGCTCAAGCCCGGCGATATCATCGCCCTGCAGCTTCCGCCGGGAATTGAAGCTGTCGTGACCGTGCTCGCCTGCCTCGGCCACGGCTTCATCGTGTGCGCGCTGCCGATCTCTTGGCGGCGGCTGGAAATCGAGAACGCGCTCGCCCGGGTCGGCGCGCGCGCGATCGTCACCTGGAGCGAGGCCCCCGACAGCGACCGGGTGCTGACCGCCTGCGCGGCGGCGTTCCGCGTGTCGGCGATCCGTTATGTCTTTGCTTTCGGGGGGCGATCGGTGGACGGCACCACGCCCCTGCGCCTCGACACCGGCGAGGATGCGGAGCGGCTGTCGCGGGCGGCGTTCCCGCTCACCGTCGATGCCAATGCCCTCGCCGTCATCACCTGGGACATGGTCTCGGACGATGGCCCGCGCGCGGTCGCGCGCTCGCACAATGAATGCATCGCCTCGGGGCTGGCGGTCGTCGTCGCCGCATCGTTGCGCGACGGCGCGACCATTCTCTCGCCCTATCTGCTGTCGGGACTGGCCGGAATTGCCACCGCCTTCGTCCCCTGGCTGATCACCGGCGGGCTCCTGGCGCTCCACCGCCCGTTCGACATCTCCGCCTGGCGCCGGCAGATGATGGTCTACGAACCGGACCTCGCGCCGGTTCCGGCCCGGCTCGCCGGTCACATCCGCGCCGCGACGGCCGGCATCGACGCGAACCCGCCGGTTCTGGGGCTGGTGCGTGAGGCGGGCGCGGGCACCGGGGCGATATCGCTGGCCGGCGGGAGCGAACGCGCAATCGATATTCTGTGCCTCGGCGATATCGCCATATTTGCCCGCCGGCTCGACTCCGGGGCCGGGCCCTCCGGCAGCGAGATTCCGGTCGGCGTTGTGGAGGCCGCCTCGGGTGGGCCGGTTCTCCTGGAGACGCGGTGCGCGCCGGCAGGCGAGACCCGCCCCGGCGGGGTTCACGAGCTCGAGGTCGCGGGCGCCGCCGTCCCGTCCGCCGTTCTCCCGACCGGCTCCGGCCACGCCGGCTTTCGCTTCGTCGCCGGCGCCGACGAATTCGTCCGCACCGGACATTTCGTCCGTGTCGCGCACGGCGCGGCGAAAACGTTCGCCATCGCCGCCGATCCCCTTGTGGTCCATGTCGGGGCGCTGCCGGTCCGGCTCGATGATCTCGATATCCTGTATGCCGGCGCCGGCGGCATCGCCGACGCCGCGGCGATCGCGGTCGATGACCCGATCATGGGCGCGCGCCTCGCCGCCGCGGTGGTGGCCGATCGCGGTCACACGCCGTGCCTCGAGGGCCTTGTTGCCCATCTCGACGCGATTGGCGCCGCCCGGTTCAAGGCCCCCGACAGGCTGTTCGTCGTCGATGCCATCGCACGCGACGGGAACGGCGCGGTCCGCCGCGACCGCCTGCGCGCGCTGCTGTGAGCCGGCTTTGCCGATTCGGTCATTCTTAACCCTGCCGGCGGATCATCGGGATCAAACTCTCGGGGATCCGCATGGCCCAGCCCGCGCGTGTTCTGGTTGTCGGCAAGGATGATGGTGACCTCTCGCTCGCGCGCATGCTGCGGCTTTGCGGCTGGGACTGCCTCGAGTTCGCGCCGGACGACGAGCTACCCGAGGAACTCGGCGAGGCCGCTCGGCCCGACGTGGTCGTCCTCAATCTTCTGAGCGAGTTCGGCCGCCGCCCGCCGCGCGAGTTCGTGGCGTTTTCGCGCGCCCTGCGCGCCCGGCCCGGCAGTGGCAGGTTGCCGGTCATGATGGTCGGCGAGCGCAAGGCGGAGCATACGGCCGGCGCGCTCGTCGCGGCCGATAATGCCGATGTCGACGATGTCGTCTTGCGCCCGGTCAACGGTGTCCAGATCAGCGCGCGGCTGAAGGCGCTGACCCGCCTCGGCACGATGCACGAGGAACTGCTGCGCCGCTGCGAGACGACGAGCCGCTATGGCATCGACGCGCCCGAAGCGATCCCCCGGATCGAGCCGGTGGCGGACGCCGCGATCCTGGTTGTGGGCGCCGTCCGTCACCATGCCCTGTTCGAGTCGGCGCTGGCATCGGGCGCGACCCTCACCGCCGCCCTCACCCGCGAGACCGGGCTCGACTATCTTCGGCGCCGGCCGTTCGATCTGGTCATTTTCGATGCCGGAGGCGACGGCATGGATGCCGAACAGTTCTGCCGCGCCTGCCGGTCCGACTCCCGGTTGTTCAACCTGCCGATCGTGGTGGTGGCCGATCCCGGCATCATTCCCGATACGTCCTCGGCATTCTCGACCGGCATCACCGATCTCCTGGAGACGCCGGTCCAGCCGGAGGAGCTGCGGGTGCGGATGATGGCGCTGGTGCGCGAAGTCCGGTTCCGCGACGCCATGCGTTCGGTCTATCGCGAATTCCGCCACCACGCGACGGGAGACGCCCTGTCGGGCCTCTATTCGAGGGGTTTCGCGCTCGAGCACCTCGGCGCCCTGTCGCGGGCCGCCAGGAGCCGCGGCGGCACCTTCTCGCTGTGCTATGTGGAAATACGCAACATCGGTGAGATCAACACCCTTTATGGCCATGCGGTCGGTGACCGCGTCATCCGCCAGGTCGGCGGCATGATCGGCATGCTGATGCGTGGCGAGGATCTGACCGCGCGCTACCGCGGCAGATCGTTTCTCGCCCTGATGCCCGACACGCCGCTCGCCGCGGCCAGGGTCGCGGTGGCGCGGATCAGCGGCGTCATCAACCGCACCGAGTTCACCATCCCCGAAATATCGGCGCCGATCCCGGTGGTTTGCGCGACCGCGATCGGCGAGTTCGAATCGGACCGGGAGCTTCCCGAGGCGATGGTGGAGCGCATCGCCGCCGCGGCCCGCGAACGGAGATAGCCTGTCAGGCCACGTCCTGCTCGCGGACCGCCATCCGGGCGATCTGGCGCGCCAGCGCCTCTGCGCCCCTGAGCCGCGCGTCGGAATCCTCCCACGACCGGCTGATCACCACCTTCTGGTCGGGCCGGATTCTCGCCTGCGGTCCCATCGACTGAATCCAGGCGATGAGCGCGGAGGGGTCGGCGAACACGTTGTTGCGGAACGACACCACCGCCCCCTTCGGCCCCACATCGAGACGGGAGATTCCGGCCTTCCGGCATTCGAGCTTGATCGCCACGACGCGGAGCAGATGTTCGGCCTCCGTCGGCAGCGGCCCGAACCGGTCGACCAGCTCGGCGGCGAAGCTGTCGAGCGCAGCCCCCTCCTCCATCGTCGAGAGCCGGCGGTAGAGGCCAAGCCTGAGCTGAAGGTCGGGCACGTAACGTTCGGGGATCAGCACCGCCGCACCGACCGAGATCGCCGGCGACCAGGTCTCGTCGCCGGCGCCGGACGGCTCACCCTGCCTGAGCGAGGCGACCGCTTCCTCGAGCATCGACTGGTAAAGCTCGAAGCCGACCTCACGGATATGGCCGGACTGTTCCTCGCCGAGAAGATTGCCGGCGCCGCGAATATCGAGGTCGTGGCTCGCGAGGGTGAAGCCGGCGCCGAGAGAATCGAGCGATTGCAGGACCTTGAGGCGCTTTTCGGCGCCCTCGGAGAGCGTGCGGTCGGCCGGCACGGTGAAAAGCGCGTAAGCCCGTGTCTTCGACCGGCCAACCCGGCCGCGCAGCTGATGGAGCTGCGACAGCCCGAACCGGTCCGCCCGGTAGACGATCAGCGTGTTGGCACTCGGGATGTCGAGCCCCGACTCGACGATGGCCGTCGACAGCAGAACGTCGAACGCTCCCTCGTAGAACGCGTTCATGACCCGGTCGAGGTCGCGCGCGGCCATCCGCCCGTGGGCCTGCGCCACCCGCACTTCCGGCACGTGGTCGGCGAGGAACTCGGCCGTGGCGGGCAGATCGGCGATGCGCGGGCAGACGAAGAAGCTCTGCCCGCCGCGATAGAGCTCGCGCAGCAGCGCCTCGCGCACCACCACCGGGTCGAACGGCGTGACGAAGGTGCGCACCGCCAGCCTGTCGACCGGCGGCGAGGCGATCAGCGACAGGTCGCGAACGCCGGAGAGCGCGAGCTGCAATGTGCGCGGAATCGGCGTCGCGGTCAGCGTCAGGACATGCACCTCGTGGCGCATCTCCTTCAGCCGTTCCTTGTGAGTCACGCCGAAATGCTGCTCCTCGTCGACGATGACAAGCCCCAGGCGCTGGAACTCGATGTCCCTGGCCAGCAGCGCATGGGTTCCGATCACGATATCGATCGAGCCGTCGGCAAGCCCCTTCCTGGTCTCGGCGAGCTCTTTTGCGCCAACGAGCCGCGAGGCCGCCGCCACCTTGATCGGGAAGCCGCGAAACCGGTCGGCGAAAGTGATGAAATGCTGGCGGGCGAGCAGCGTGGTCGGCACCACCACCGCGCACTGGTAACCGGCGCTTGCCGTGGCGAAGGCGGACCTGAGCGCCACTTCGGTCTTGCCGAAGCCGACATCCCCGCACACCAGCCGGTCCATCGGCCGGCCGCTCGAAAGGTCCTCGAGAACCGTGTCGATCGAGCGTTGCTGGTCGTCGGTCTCGTCGAACGGAAACCGGGCACAGAACTCGCTATAGAGGCCGGCGTCGGGAACGATCCTGACGCCGGGCCGCAATTCGCGCGCGGCGGCCACCTTGATCAGCTGATCGGCGATTTGCCGGATCCGCTCGCGCGCCTCGGCCTTGCGCGCCTGCCATCCCGCGCCGCCAAGCCGGTCGAGCGTGACATCCGCGCCCTCATGGCCGTAACGGCTGAGAATCTCGATGTTCTCCACCGGCACGTAAAGCTTGTCGCCGCCCTGATAGTGAAGCTCGAGACAGTCGTGGGGCGCGCCGACGACGTCGACGCTCGCGAGACCGGCGAAGCGGGCGATGCCATGGTCGATGTGGACCACGAGATCGCCCGGCGACAGCGCGGTCACCTCGGTCAGGAAATCCTGCGCCCTTCGCGCCCGGCGGCGGGGCCCGACGAGCCGCGCGCCGAGGATGTCCTGCTCGCTGAGGACCGCGAGATCGCCGACCTCGAATCCCGCATCGAGATCGAGCGTGGCAAAGGCGCAGGCGCCCGGCGCAAGGTGCTGCGCCGCGGCAAGGCTCGCGACCGTTTCGTGTCGGCCCAGCCCGTGGTCGTCCAGCATCGCCGCCAGCCGGTCGCGCGCGCCGTCACTTGCTGCCGTGACAACGACATCCCTGCCGGATGCCACCAGCGCCCTGATGTGGAACGCCGCCGCGTCGAACACCGATGCGCCTTCCTGATTGCGTTCCGGCGCGAAGTCGCGGCCCGGCCTCGCGCCGAGATCGATGCTGTGAACCTCGCCGCCGTCGCTGGCGGGCATGTCGGCGGCGGCAAACGCACTCAAGGTGAGATGCGGCCGGGACAGGATATCGCCCCACTCCTCGCCGCTGAGATAGAGCGCGTCGGGCGGCAGGGGCTTGTAGACCGGGGCGCCGAGCGTGGAGCCCGCCGGCGCCGACCTGCGGTTCTCGTAGTGGTCGGCGATCTGGTCGAGGCGCTCCCGGGCCGCTTCCTTGCCGAGGTGATCGATCGAAATCACCGCCTCGCCGGCCAGGCCGAAAACGGTGTCGAGGCGCTCATGAAACAGCGGCAGCCAGTGCTCGACACCACGATAGCGCCGCCCCGCGCTCACCGATTCATAGAGCGGATCGGCATCCCTCGCCGGACCGAACCGGGCGACATATCCCTGGCGAAAGCGCGACACGGCCGCCGCGTCGAACACGACCTCGCTCACCGGCAGCAGCACGACCGCGCGCAACTGCCGCGTGGTGCGCTGGCTCTCGGGATCGAATGCGCGCACCGATTCGAGGGTCTTGCCGAACAGGTCGAGCCGAACCGGCTCGCCCTCGCCCGCCCCGAACACGTCGATGATGCCGCCGCGCACGGCATACTCCCCCGGTTCGACCACGGTTCCCGAGCGTTGGTAGCCATTGGCTTCGAGGAACGCGACGAGCCCGTCCACTTCGATGGTGCTGCCGGAACCGGCGCGCCACCGCCGGCCCGCGATCGCATCGCGGGTCGGCACCCGCTGCAGCGCCGCCGATACCGTCGTGACCACGATGCACGGGCCTTGCCCATGACCCTCGCTGCCCGCCACCCAGAGATCGGCCATCGCCTTGAGGCGCCGGCTCGCGACCGATGCATTGGGCCCGACCCGGTCGTAGGGCAGACAGTCCCAGGCGGGAAACTCGATCACCCTGATGTCGGGCGCGAAAAAGCCGAGGGCGCGGGCAAACGCCGTCAGCCGCTGCTCGTCGCGCGCGACATGGACCACGGTGACGGCGTGGCCAGGCTCCTCGCCATGGCGAAGCCGGGCGATGTCACCGACCGCCATCGCATCGAAGCCGGCCAGCGCGCGCGACAGCGTGAGCGGACGCTCGAGCCGGGCAATGGACGCGAGCGCGGCGGACGTCATGGACGGCGTTCCTGTCACCGGCGAGCCGCTCCCGGGAAGGACGAAAGGCTTTCCCTGATCTTCCCGATCAGAATGGTGTCGACCCCGCCCGTCGGCTCGTCGCCGCCAAGGAGCCAGCGCTGCAGGTCAGGATCGGCGCAAGCCAGAAGGTTTTCAAATGCGCCGAGCTCGTGTTCCGTCATCCGCGCGAGCGCGGCATCGGCGAACCGCCCGAGAACGAGGTCGAGCTCGCGCGTTCCGCGATGCCAGGCGCGATAGCTGAGCCGTTTCAGTCGTGGGTCCGACATGCGATGGTGTTTC
>Ga0326597_10005636_pt1 | contig 17327 bp, 14 predicted proteins | sample RVTome_12_FD_203789 | JGI IMG/M metagenome (GOLD analysis project Ga0326597, IMG submission 203789) | Soil microbial communities from uranium-contaminated site in the Upper Colorado River Basin, Wyoming, United States - RVT100D185 | ecosystem: Environmental > Terrestrial > Soil > Contaminated >... | reverse complement strand
ACGCACCGAGGAGAAGAGCGCCGGCCAGGAGAGCGAGACCGGCTGAGTTGGAGCGTGACAGAGCCATCCCACGATGTCCTGAGCGAAGCCGGCGATTCACGTGTCCTCGGGCATTCACGGGGAAGGAACGTGCAAACCATATGCCGACCCCGCCTGCCGGCCGATCGAGAGGGCGTTACGCAGCCGGCACTCGGATTGCAGGGGATCCCGCTCGTGGACGGTTGACGATCGCCAACGCCGGTTCTCCCATGTCGCGAACTCCATCCCCCGTGAAGCACGCACGCCTGCTCCGAGTCTCGGCTCTGGCGGCGTTCCTCCTGGTCGTGCCGCCCCGGGCCTCCGGGGGGACGATTCCGGTCACACCCGCGAGGAGCCCGATCCTCTCGCTGCCGGTGGCGGACGTCGTGATCCAAGGAGAGGTCTCGGTGACCCGGGAGCAGATCCTGGACGCAATGGAGACGCGGGCGGGAGTGCCGGTCGATGCCTCGCTCCTCTCGCATGACCTCAAGCGCCTCTATCGGATACTCGGCCTGCGGACCTGCGCCTACCTGGAGGAGGGGGAGGAGGGAACGAGCGGTCCCGTGCTGACCTTGGAAGTGGACGAGGAACCGGCCTACCGCAACGTGACAATCGTCGGTGTCCCCGAGTCCCGTGCCGAGGAACTCCGGGAGGAACTGCAGGTGGAGTCGATGTTCTACCTCCCCGAGCACCGGTTGAAGGAGTGCGCCCGAACGCTGGAGCGGCGCCTTCAGTCGGAAGGATTCTGCTACGCGACGGTCGGCGTGGGCGGTGCGGATCCCTTGTTGCAAGAAGCGTCCCTGGTCGTCGACGAGGGTCCGCGGCTCATGGTCGGGGCGGTGGACTTCGAGGGGCTCTCGGAGATTCCGGAGTCGAGCCTGCTGGACGTCATGCAGACGCGTCCGCCGGAGTTCTGGATTTTCGAGTCCCACCTTGATCCCGACGCCCTGGACCGGGACCTCCTGAGCATTGAGCAGTTCGCGGCCGAAGAGGGCTTTCTGGATGCCGCCGCGCGCCTCGAGGAGCTCGTCATCTCGGAGGATGACAACCGCGTGGAGGTCCAGATCACGGTGGAGGAGGGGGAACGCTACACGGTAGGCACGGTCCAGTTTCAGGGGAACGAATCGTACACTCACGCGGATCTCCTGGGCGAGATCGTGACGCGTCCAGGCGACCCGCTGCGCATGCAGCAGATCCGCGAGGACGTTCGCAAGGTGGAACTCCTCTACGGCCGGAACGGCCACGTCCGCAGCTCGGTCGACGCGTTCCAGGGCGCCGACGAGGGCGATCACCTGGTCCGGGTGACGTTCAGGGTCGATGAGGGGAAACGGAAGACGGTCCGTGGGATCACGATCTCCGGAAACACCAGGACCCGGGACGAGGTGATCCTTCGCGAGGTGCGTCTCGCCCCCGGGGATGTGGCGAATGTCGAGGAGTTGCGGAAGAGCGCGCGGCGGCTTCGCGATCGCGCGTACTTCCGTGACGAGCGCGGCAAGAACCTGGTCCGGATGGAGTTCCGTGAGACCGAGGATCCGTTCCTCGAGGACGTGGCGATCGAGGTGGAGGAGGGGGAGACCGGATGGCTCTACTTCACCCTCGGGGCGACGACCGATTTGGGTTTTTTCGCCGGGGTCTCGCTGCAGAAGACCAACTTCGATCTCACCGACCTGCCGTCCTCCTGGAACCCCGTGAGCATCGTCCGCGAGTTCATCCAGGGCGATGCGTTCCATGGCGGCGGACAGCAGTTGACCTTGCGCGTGCTGCCCGGGACAGAGCGTTCGGACTTCCGGCTGTCGTTCCGCGAGCCGTACTGGCTGGGCCCGACCGACGACCCGGTCTCGCTTTCCGTCGAGCTGTTCGACCGGCGGCTGCGGCTGTTCGACGAGTTCACGGAGGAGCGGTTCGGGTTCGGGGCGCAGGCTCGGACGCAACTCAGCGAGCACTGGAGGGGCGGGCTGTCAGGGACCGTCGGGTTCGTCACGATCGATGATCTCGACGATGCGCCGGACGACGTGGAGGAAGTAGAGGGCACTTCGTTCGTTCCCCTCGTGGGAGTGAGCGTGGGTTATCGGGAGAACGCCGCATGGCCGGCAGAGGGAACGGAGTTCGAGTTCGACGGCAGGTACGAGCTTCTCGGCGCCGACGCCGCGGGACAGCGCCTGTGGGCCGAGGCGGCCTGGAAGGTGCCGGTCTTCCAGGAGATGTTCGAGGGGAATCACCGGATCCGATACCGGCTGGGGGCTGGAGCGCAGCACGCGTTCGGCGGCGACGTGCCGTTCTACGAGCGCTTCCAGGCCGGCGGCACGACGGGCGCCTTCCCGATCCGCGGGTTTCGGTATCGCCGGGTCGGCCCGGAGGAGGAGAACGTCACTCTGGGGGGGGACCTGGGGTACTCCATGACGCTCGAGTACCAGTTCCCGATCTACGCGACGTACGATTCGCTGGCCGACGAGCAGGTGGAGCACGTGCGCGGCGCGTTCTTCGTGGACGCCGGGTCGATCGAGAACGATCTGTCGGACCTCGTGTCGCGCCCGCGCCTGGCCGCCGGGGTCGGCGTGTCGGTCACGTTGCCCTACCTGGGCGGGATCCCGCTGGGAGCCGATCTCGGACTTCCTCTGCTGTTCGAACCGGGCGATGAGTTCGAGTTCCTGAGTGCGCGCGTGTCGACCCGCTTCTGAGCCGCGTCCCCTTCCGGCAGGTGTACGCCGAACGATTCACGCCCGTCCCGCGCCTGGCGGGCGCTCGTCGCCGATCTCCGCGATCTCGACGACGATCGCTCCGCCAGGGAAGACCGGTCCACCCCTCACGACCGGCTTGTCGTCCACGAATGGCGTTCTGCTCCCGGTCCGTTCCGTTTCACGCGGGACGGGCGTGAATCGTCCGGTGTACAGCCTGCTGAACGATGTCCAGGGCGCTGGACGGTGTTGCGCGGGCACGGACACCGCGAAAACGGCCGGCCGGGAGCGATCCGCCCCCTCGATGACAACCTTCCGGCCCTCGCGAGGGCGCACGGATCGGGCCTGCCGGCCTTCCCGTGCCGGAAGAATGCGGCACGCTCGTTGCTCCGATCGAGCCGGTAGTCCGTCCGGCGGATTCCCGCGTGAAGAGACGCGCGCGCGGACCGGGCTCACCAGGACGAACGGCGAGGACCATCAATGTACGAAAAGACGACCGCATGCGCTTCGCAGGCCGCCACCCTCGTCCGGAGCCTGCCACGAGCGTTGCCGTGGATGGGGTCGCTCCTCGGATTGCTCCTCTCGCTTCCGTGCTGCGTCGAGGCGCCACCGATGCCCTCCTCAGAGCAGGGTGAGGAGTTGTACGAGCAGCACTGCGCGGCCTGCCACGGCACGTACGGCTCCGGCCGGGGCTTTGCGGCCATCGCCCTCCAGGTGCGTCCGCGCGACCTGCGCGCGGAGCCATTCCGTTACGTCTCCTCCCTGGACGGACGCGCGACCACGGAAGACCTCGAGCAGACCATCCGGCGCGGCCGCCTGGAGGGAGAGATGCCCGCGCATCCGGACTTCACCGACGCGGAGGTCCGCCTGCTCGTCGACTACGTGCGCCAGCTGAACCGTTTCGGAGTGATCGGGCGGCTGGAAGAGGAGTTCAGCGGGGACGGAACGACCACGCGCGACGAGATCGAGGAGATCGCCGACGAGATGGTCGCCTCGGGAGAGGCGATCGAGATCGGGCCGCCCCCCTTCAACTACCGATTCGACCCCGACACGGGACGTCGTCTTTACATGGAGGCCTGCGCATCGTGCCACGGTCCGTCGGGCCGGGGCGACGGCCTGGAGATGCCCCAGGACGCCAGCGGGCGGCCGATCGCCGTGCGGGATCTCACGGGAGGGGAATTCCGGGGGGGAGGCGACCCGGTGGAGCTGTACAAGCGGATCCGCTGCGGCATCCCCGGAACGCCGATGCCAGCGCAGCTCGCGATGAGCGACGAGCAGGTCTGGCAGCTCGCGGACTACGTCCGGCTTCTGGCCAATCGGAAATGACTCGAGAACAAACGGTCGCGCGAAGACGCGCGAAGAAAGGACCCGACATGAAGACCCTTCCGAGCTGGATGGGCGTGGCCCTCGCCGCCGCGATGCTCGCGGCGCCGGGCGCCGTCGCAGCAGGTGACGAGACTACGGACGACGCGGGATCGATCAGCGGCGTGGTTCGGTTCAAGGGGGACATCCCCGAACCGGTGCCCGCCGAAGTGGCGAGCGGTGAGGACCTGTGCCACAAAGAGAAGATCTACAGGGAAGACCTGGTCGTTTCGAAGGACGCGAGGGTGAGCTGGGCCGTGGTCACGGTCAAGAAAGCGCAGCCGGTGGCCGAATCGGATCCCGAGGACGCGGAGGGACCGGTCCTCGATCAGCAGGGGTGCCGGTACGTGCCGCACGTGGTGGTGGTCGATGCCGGAGAGAAGCTGACTGTCCTGAACAGCGACGGCATCCTGCACAACGTCAACACCAAGTCGAAGAAGAACCTCCCCAAGAACATCGCCATGGTCGCCTCCCTGACCAGTATGGACATGAAGTTCAAGCGGGCCGAGCGAATCCCGGTGAAGTGCGACGTCCACCCGTGGATGGGCGCGTGGATCGTGGTGACCGACGACCCGCTCCACGCCGTGACGGGAGTCGACGGGACCTTCCGGATCGACAACGTCCCGGCGGGCGCTCACACGCTCGAGCTCTGGCACGAGTCGCTGGGAACGGTGACGCGCGAGGTCGAGGTCGCGAAGGGATCGGTGACCGAGATCGAGTTCGAACTCTCCAGGTGAGCCGCGCCGCTCCGCGGGCCGAGCCACCACTGGAAGCAGGAGACAAACCATGAATCGACGAGTCGAGGCGCGGCCCTCCGCGAGACCGGTCCTCCTTTCCCTCGCCCTTCTCGCGCTTTCCTCGACCTTCTGTCTTCCAGCCAGGGCCCAGGAGACCGCGGCCCAGGAGACCGCGAAGGAAGAGGACGTCGCCGGTGCGCTCCGTAACTACCGCCAGGTGCAGACCGAGCTGACCCAGGCCAACCGGGAACGGGATGACCTCCGCGGCCAGCTGCAGGCGATGCGCGCGGCGCTCTCCGAGATCCAGGCCTCGCAGGCCGCTTCGCGGCAGGTGCTGTCGGACACGCGGCAGTCGCTGCGCCAGCTCGCCGACGAGGAGCGGATCTCGCGGCTGGAACAGACGCTCCCCGGCTTCAACAACGTCCTTCTTACCGGCTTCGGGGGCGCCACCCTCGAGGAGCGCGACGGCGAGACGATGATCTCCACGATCGTGGCGCCGATCATCCTGTGGAAGCCGAGCGACCGCCTGCTGTTCGAGACCGAGCTGGAGTTCGCGACCGGCCACGGCGAAGAGACCGAGGTCGGGATCGAGTACGCGCAGCTCACCTACATCCTCAACGAGTACCTCACGGCGGGAGCCGGCCGCTTCCTGCTTCCGTTCGGCACCTTCTGGGAGCGCTGGCATCCGACCTGGATCAACAAGCTGCCGGCTTCGCCGCTGATCTACGACCATTCCGGAGGGCTGGTCCCGCCGAACGGTGACGGCCTCCAACTCCGCGGCGGAACTGAGCTGGGACCGACCAAGGTGAACTACGCCGGCTACCTGATCGACGGACCGGTGATCCGGGACGGCGCCGGGGCGCGTGTCGGATTCCTGCCGATCCCGAACCTCGAAGTCGGATACTCGATCCTGAACGGCGAGAGGTCGCTCGACGGCGGAGGCCATGACGAAGGAGGAGAAGAGGAACACGAGGAGGATGACGAGCACGAGGAGGAGGGCGAGGACGACGACATGGGCGAGCACGAGGAAGAAGGGGAGCACGAGGAAGAGGAGATGCTGGACAAGGTGAATCTCACGCTGCAGGGGCTCGACCTCTGGTACACCGACGAGTTCGAGCCGATCAAGGGACGCGTGGAGGTCCGAGGGGAGTATGTCTGGGTCGACTTCGAGGACTCCGGCTTCGAGGACTTCTCCGGCTGGTTCGCGCAGGCCTCGTACCGTCCGACGCTGGTGGACGTGAAGTTCTTCGACGAGATCGAACTGAAGAACCTCGAGATCGTGGGCCGCTACGACCAGGTCGGAGAGACGGATTTCACGGGCTTCTCCATCGCGGACCGTGACCGGACTTCGCTCGGGTTCGACTACTGGTTGAAGCCGAACGTGGTGTTGAAGGCCGCCTGGCTGAACGACGACCTCCCGGACGGCGACTCGGAAAACGGGTTCATGCTTCAGGTCGGCGTCGGGTTCTAGATCGAGAAAGGACTCATGACGGATGAGATGCAGCATCACAAGCTCGGGAGTCGTGGCCGGCCTCCTCGCGTTGCTCGTCCTCTGTGCGGCGGGGTGCCAGTCCGGCGGAGCTGCTTCCGATGCCGCGCCGGCGGACGACCCTGCGGCCGGGGAAGCGGCGGAGGAGGAGGGCGGATCCCTGTCCTGGTTGACGCCCCGCGAGAAGGGAGGCGCTACACTGTGGGCCGAGAACTGCTCCCGCTGCCACAACTTCCGGCCCGCGGCCGAGAGGAGTGATCGGGAATGGGACATCATCGTCCATCACATGCGCGTTCGCGCCAACCTCACCGCCCGGGAACACCGGCAGATCCTCCGCTTCCTCCAGCACGCGAACTGAGGGCGGTGGGGTCGAAGGTCTTGGAGGAGCGAGCCAGGTGCCTCCGGGCGACCGTCCTCGCCATGTTGTCATGCCTGCTGCCGGTCTTCCGGGCGGGGCCGGCCGCAGCGGCGGGAACAGCGGGCGGCGAGCGGATCCTGGTCGACGCGGTGGCCGCGACCGTCAACGGGGAGGCGATCACGCAGAGCGACGTCGAGCGCCGGTTCCTGGAGTGGGAAGCGATCTTCACGAGAGACGAGATCGTGCGGCGTCTCGCCAGGGAACGGGCGATCCTGCAGAACGCGAGGCGGGCGGGGGTGAAGGTATCGGATGCCGAGGTAAAGGAGGCGATGCGCCTGCGCCTGCTTCGCGTCGGAGGAGAACCGGAATACCGCGCGATGCTGGAGCAGCGGGGAATCACCCGGTCGGAGGATGAGGAGGACGTGCGGAAGCTCCTCCTCGCCCGGGCCTACGTCGACCAGTGCCTGGGGCTGGCGGAGTCGAAGGGGAACCTGCACCCCAGCCTCGCCAGGCTGATGCGCCTCAGGCGGAGTGAAGAGTTCGACTACTACGCGCTGAACCGCGACAGGTTCCAGTTCGAAGGGGCGTTGGAGGTGGCGCTGGTCCGCGTGCCGCGGAACGCCAGGTTGGAATCCGGATCGGCCCGGGAAGTCGTGGAGCGCATCCGCGGCGAGGCGATCTCCCTGGCGATGGATCGGGAGAGCCCCTGCCTGCTCGTCGCGGCGGCCGCCGTGGCTCCAGATCTGGCCGGCATTCTCTCCGGCCCGCCGGATCTGCCGAGCGGACTTCCAGAGGAGGTCGACGCCTTCGTGGCCGCGGCGCCGGTCGGGGTCGTGAGCCCCGTCTTCGAGACGGAGGAAGAGTTCCTCGTGGTCTCCAAGATCCGATACGAGCCGGCCCGGACTCGGGAGTTTCCGGAGGTCCAGCCCTACATCCGGCAGGTGTTACTGGCCTCCAAGCGGCGCATTGCCGAGACGGCTCTCTCTTACGAGCTTCTTCGCGAGGCCGTTCTCTGGCCCGAGGAGCTGTTTGTCGCGGGCGGCAACGACGCGGGTGGCGATCGCGGTCCGGATGCCGATCAGACGCTGGACCTTGATCCTGACGAACCCGCTCCGAACGCGGGCGCGCAGGCGGGAGGCGCATCGGACGTCGCTACCCCCGTGACCTCGCCCGATCGTTCGTCGCCGCCGACGCGGGACACGAGCCCGGCCCAGGGCCGGAAATGAGGAGCACCGATGACCGAACACGGCAGACCGACGAAGGAACAGCAGAGCGCGGCCCGCGCGGAACGGGGAAGCTCCTGTCTGTCGGTTCTGATCTGGAGCGCCTTCGTTTCCGTGGCGACCATCCTGTTCACGGTGTGGCTGATCCGAACCTACCCCAACGGGATCCCGCCGAACACTTTGAGGACGATCCACTCCGGGCCCGATCTGCCGCCCCTGCCCGGAGGCATGCCGACCCGTGGGACGGGACAGTCAGACCCACCGGCCGCCGAACCCGAATGGTCGGAGGAGGAACTTCCGGACATCGTGGGACTGGAGCCCGCCGATCCGGCGCTGGTTCGCGAGCGGTACGCGCAACAATGCGCGATCTGCCACGGCGTCGAGGGGCGCGGAGACGGAGCAGCGGCAGACCTGCTTCTCCCCGGGCCGCGAGACTTCATCGAGGCTCCACTTCGTTACGTCCCCGGTGGAGAGCCCAGGGAGCAGGTGGTCGCGGCGATCTATCGCTCGATCCAAAATGGCGTCCCGCAAAGCGCCATGCCCGGCGTTGCCGGCGTCCTCAGCGAAGAGGAGATCGTCGGGCTCGCGCTCCACGTGCTGGAGCTGAGAGAGGCGGAAGGCGCGATGGAGCTCGATCAGGACCCGCTTCCTCTCCCCGACCGCCCGGCGATCACCGCGGAGATGATCGAGAGCGGCCGGGAGCTCTATCAGTCGTTCGGGTGCGCGCCGTGTCACGGCGCGTCCGGCCGGGGCGATGGAGAGGCGTCCCGAGGTCTCGTCGACATGCTGGGGAAGCCGGTGTTCCCAGCGGACTTCACCACCGGGCTGTTCAAGGCGGGACGGTCCCCGGAGAGCATCGTACGCACCCTGGCACGGGGCATCGTCGGAACGCCGATGATGTCGTTCGAGCCGCTCCTTCTGGTGGAGGACGCCGCGGGCGAGATCGACGCTTCCAAGGCGTGGGCGCTGGCGGCCTACCTGCAGAGCCTGAACTCCGGCAACGCGGCGACCGGCGAGACATCGGGTGCCGCGCTGGTGGCGACTCGAGCCGCCGTTCCGGAGATGCTCGAAGATCCGTCGCATCGCGCCTGGCGTGAGGTCGATTCCGTTCCCCTGCTGGTCAAACCGCTGCGCAGGGGCGCGGTGAACGCGGCGGCGGTCTCCACCGCTGTGGTGTGCACCGATCAGGAGGTCGTCGTCCGCCTCGAATGGCAGGACCCGTCTCGCGACGTGCAGGAGGCCGAAGGCGCTCGCGGCGACGGCGCCCGGGCGCTACTGGGCGCGCCGAAGGACCCGGTTCTGTTCTACGCCGAACCCAGGCGGCCAGCGAGTGCGGATTCGTCGTGCCGCGTCCGCTCCTGGCGCGCGGCGGAGCAACACGGCGGCGCCGGGTCCAACCTCTCGCCGCAAGCGGTTCCGCCGACGCCAAGCCAGAAGGAACACGACACGGATCGCCCCGGCGCCCTGTCCTTCGGAGTCTGGGCGGACGGGGCCTGGAGCGTCGTGATGCGCTGGTCGCTGCCGGCGGGTCTCCCCCGGGACGTCCAGTCCCACCAGCAGCGGCGCCTTCCTTTCGCGGTGGCGGTGTGGGACGGCAACGGAGGTGAGCAGCAGGCGGCCGGACGGATCTCCGCGTGGCACTGGTTGATCCACGAGCCTGACGCCGCTGCCGCAGATCCGACTCGTAAGAAGTAGCCCGCAACGTGCCGGGGCGCAGCGATGACGCGGCTCGAAGGAGAGAACGGAGGTTTCGTCGGAGGAGGGCGCGGCACCCGAACATTCCGTCGTGCTCGGCCGGCGGAACCTTGACTCTCGAGCGGCGCCATCCATCATGCCCTCATGCTCGGCTTCAGGAACCTGCTGCGCCGCAAGGTCCGTTCAGCGCTCACGCTGATCGGGATTGCCGTCGCGGTCGCGACCATCGTGAGTTTGATCGCGATCTCCCGAGGCTTTCGCAAACAGTTCAACAACCTGTTGTCCGTCGGCGACGCGCATCTCGTCTTGAGCCGCAAGGGCGCGCCGGACCCGTTCATCTCCTACCTGCCCGAGAGCCTGCTTTCGGATCTGAGCGTCTTTCCAGGGGTGGCTGAAGTCTACCCCTCGATCCTGGGCATCGCGCAGATCCCACGCCAGCCGTTCTTCTTCTTGTACGGCACCGTGGCGGGCAGTCCGCTGCTCGAACAGGTGCGCGTGATCGCCGGCGAGGAGCTCTTCGCGCCCGGAGCCGACCAGCCGCGGCTCTGCTTGGGACGCTCGGCCGCTGAATATCTCGAGCAGGAACTCGGTTCCACGATCACCCTGGGCGATCAGGAATACGAGGTCACCGGCATCTTCGAGGCACCCACTCCGCTGCTGGGGTCAGGTGCGCTCTTGCCGCTTGCCGACGCCCAACGCATCGCCGGTCTCGAGGGGAAGCTCAGCGAGGTGCTCGTACAGCTCGAGTCCTTCACGCCCGAGGACCTGGCGGCGGCAGAATCCGCGCTCGAGCAGCGCTTCCCGGAGGTCGAGGCGATCGAGCCGGCGGAATTCACCAAGGCGTTCATGGAATTCGACCTGGCCGACCAGGCGGTGGCGTTCTTCTCCATTCTGGCGGTCATCGTCGGCGGCATCGGCGTCATGAACACGATGCTGATGAGCGTTTTCGAGCGAACACGAGAGCTGGGCATCCTTCAGGCGATCGGCTGGAGCAAGGCGATGATCCTGCGCCTCGTGCTTGAGGAAGGCCTGCTGCTCTGCCTGGCGGGCGGTCCCGCCGGCATCGCCCTCGGCGTGGCATCGATCGAGGCCGTCGGTGCGTGGGGCCAGTTCAGTTGGGTCGCCGGCGATTACGGGCCGGCGCTCTTCGTGGAGGCCATGATCGTCGCCGTGGGAATGGGGCTGCTCGGGACCTTCTACCCGGCGCTGCGCGCGGTTCGCATCACACCGATCGAGGCCTTGCGCTACGAATGAGCGCACCTTCAGCCATCCTCAGCGCAAAGCGGCTGGTGAAGACGTATGAAGGCGGCCGCATCCGGGCATTGGATGGAGTCGATCTCGAGATCCGCCGCGGCGAATTCCTGGCCGTCGCCGGTCCATCGGGGAGCGGCAAGAGCACGTTGCTCCACATGATTGGAGCGCTCGATCGCGCGGACTCGGGAACCATCCTGCTCGAAGGCATCGATCTGGCGCAGGCGAAGCGGCTCGATCGCATCCGGGCGCGCTCGCTCGGTTTCGTCTTCCAGCTGCACAATCTACTGCCGCTCTTCACGGCCCAGGAAAACGTCGAGGCGCCTCTGTATGCGCTCGCCATGCCGCGAGCCGAGCGCGCGACAAGGGCGCGGGCGCTCCTGGAGGCCGTCGGTCTCGGCAGGCGGCTGCACCACCGTCCGACCCAGCTCTCGGGCGGGGAACGCCAGCGCGTGGCGATCGCGCGCGCGCTCGTGAACGAGCCGAAGTTGCTGCTCGCCGATGAGCCGACCGGCAATCTCGATCGGGCCGCGGGAGAGCAGATCCTCGATCTCCTCCTCGAGCTTCGCCGCGAACGCGGAGTGACCCTGGTCCTGGTGACGCACAACACCGAGATCGCCGGCCTGGCCGAGCGGATCGTACGGCTGGAGGATGGTAGGATCACGAACGGGTGATCATGCAAGACAGCGCTAATCGAGCCCTCGAACCGCTTCACCTGGGCACCAGACTGCCGGAGGCACGGTTCCGCGGGGCGGTCGTCTTCGTCCTGGCGTTCGCGCTCTTTGCGGCCCTCACCCACGACGCGGTCTTTCTGGCCGGCAACGACGCTGCCCGGTTCGCCGAGATCGAAGCGCGGGTCGACCTCGGAGAGACGGCCATCGACCGGTCCCGCTACGCGTGGACCGAGGATCGGGTCACGATCGACGGGCGGGAGTACAGCAACAAGCCGCCCCTCCTGGCGTTGATCGGATCCGGCCTCTACTTCAGCCTGAAACGGCCGCTGGGGCTCTCGTTCGACACCAACGAACCCCGCACCGTGTATGTGCTAACGCTGCTCCTGTCCGGCCTGGCCTGCGCCTGGCTTTCGGCCGGCTTCTTCGCGGCGCTCGGTCGCCACTTCACGATCGACCCGGCCGTGCGCGTTCTGCTGACCGTGGGACTGGCCGCCGGCAGCCTGTTGACCAGCTTCGCGGGAACGCTCAACAGCCACACTGTCACCGCGCTGTTGCTGTTCACGGCACACACGGCCGCCTGGCGCGGAGCGGGCGCACGGGCCGGGTTCCTGCTCGGGCTGGCCGGCTGCATGGACGCGCCGCCGGCGCTCGTGTTCCTGCCGTTGCTGGCCGTGGTGGTCCGGGAATCGGGCGGCTGGCGCGGACTGTTCCAGTACCTGCTGTCCTGCGCCGGCCTGGCGCTCGTCTGCGTAACCGCCAACCTGACCACGGTCGGCTCGCCGCTGCCGCCCAAGCTGGTGCCGGGCGCGATCGACAACTCCAGCCGTTTCTCGGACAGCATCGCCGGCGTGATCCTCCCGGATCGATGGAGCTATCCGCTCGAGTGCCTGTTCGGCTGGCACGGATTCTTCTCGGTCTCTCCGATTCTGCTGTTCGGCGCCCTGGGACTGGTCCGCGCCATCCGGCGGGGCCGGCCCTTCAGCACCCGGTGGAGCGCGCTCGTGGCGGCCGGATGCGCGATCGTGATCCTGGGGCACATCACTCTGGCGGGCGCGTTCGGCGGCTGGTCGTATGGGTTTCGCTACCTGATCCCCTTGATTCCACTGCTGCTGTTCTTCGCGCCGCTGGCGCTCGAGAGCCGCGGGGCGCGCATTGCGTTCGCCGGCGCGCTGCTGTTCTCCGTGGCCACCGCCCTGATCGGCGTCTATCACCCCTGGCCGCCCGGTTACGAACGCAAGGACGGCAATGATCCGGTCGCGGAATTGGTCTCCAATCCGGTCGGAGGCAACCTGGCGGCCTTTGCCACCGAGCACTTTCCGGACAGCCGGATCACCGCACGGTTGTGCCGCACCTTCATCCAGGGCGACAAGCGGGAGCGGCAGCTCTACCTGTACGTGTTCTTCGTCAGTAAAGGAGACAACCGGCAGGCCCTGAAGCTGGCGCACGCGCTCGATCCCGGAAACGTCCGGCGCCGCGATGACCTCGAGCACGAGGACGATTGACGCCGGAACGCGTCAGGGCAAGTCATTCTGGACCGGGAGGTTCATGAAAGGGTGCCACATCAACCGCGATGACCGGCCGTCTTTCGGGCTGTCACCCCGGCCCGGTACGGGCATACACACGGGACCCCACCGCCGCTCACTCCGAAACGGGAGTTCGATCATGGCGTGTGTTCCGAGGCTGTTTCCCCCCCACTTTCGAGTCTTGAGGATTCGGGCCGGCGGGCCCGGCTCGCTGCCGCTCTGGTTCCTGGCCGTAGCGATGAACCTGGCGCCGCCGCTCGAGGCCGAAGAGGACCTTCAGGCGCGGGATGATTCGAGGCGCAGAAACCGGGTGGTTTTCTTCAGCCAGTCCCCGCGGAATCCGGCGCCCGCGCAGGTTTCGATCGAGTACGGCGCCAAGAATCCTCCGGGCCCGGTTCAGGATCTCGCCGCGCAGGGGGCTCGGGGCGACCGGGTGCACCTCGGAAACGAGGACTGGACGACGCTCGACACGAATGTCGAGTTGAAGGCTTCGAAGAAGACCAAGGTCAAGCCGGGGCTGTATGCGCTGGCCCTGGAGCGCGGGCGCGAGGACGAATTCTGGATGGTTCTGCTGCCCATGGACCAGGTCCGCTCGAAGGCCCTCGATCCCGGCCAGCCGGACCCGGTCGCCGGGGAGGTGAAGATCGCGCTCGAGCGCAGCGAACTCGACTTCGACGCCGACAGCATTCGCTTCGGCATGGGCCGGGACAAGCGCGTGAACGACTTGATCCACGTGACGGTCTACGCCGGCCGGACGAGCTACGCGGCGGACTTCGAGGTCGAGGGTACGGGCGGCGGCTCTCCGATGCCGTCCCTCGAGGGGCGCCACCGCAGCTCGCTGGTCGTCTCGGAGCAAGAACGCAGCCGCTTGATCGCCTCGGTGGAGCACGGCCAGCCGCCCTGGAAGAGCGAGTACGAGGAGCGCCTCGAGGCGTTCAAGAAGGGCGATCGGTGGCGCCTCGGGCAGAACTTCTGGACCACACTGGAGGTTGCCAGCGAGCTGAAGCTCGGCGGCCGGAAGCTTCGGCCGGGCCACTACTACCTCGGCCTGGAAGCGCTCGGGAAGGGCGCACTGGGACTCTCGATCCTCGATCCGGAGAAGATGCGCAAGGGTTCCATGGATCCCTTCCTCATCGATCAGGCCCGGCCGAGCGAAATCGTGCCGCTGAAGGCGGAGCCCCTGGACGAGAGCGCCGAAGAGCTCGACATCCGTTTCGTCGTCGATGAAAACGCCGAAAAGAACGCCCGGCTGGTCATCCGCTTCGGCCCCCACCGGCTCGAGGCGGAAGCGGTGCTCTGAGCGGCCCGCCGGCCGCACGGCGCCTGGCCCGGCGGTTACCCGACCGGGAATCCCGAGGTAGACCGGACGTTCCCCGGTCCACATCGAGAAGGAATGCGCCCATGCGATCGACGGTACCGATGCTCTGGTTGTTCTGCCTGTCCGCGGGATGTTCGACGGCGCCGCTGGTCGAGCGCCCGTTCAAGACGCTGCGCGAGATTCCGGTGGAGTGCGCGGGCGGCGTTCGGGGCGGGGGATTGGTGGAGCCGAAGCTCGAGTTCGAGCCCGTGGAGCGGCAGCCGGATTCGGCGGCACCGGTCGACACGGACATCCTGCTCTACTGGTCCGACCGGATGGTCGCCGAGGGTCTCCTGGGCAGCATTCTCCCGGGCGTCTATGGGCGCGTAGTGGCCACCGGGGACGCGGAGGAACTGCTGAGGTCCACGGCCCGGCGCACCGGCCGGGGGCAGCTCAACGAATCGAGCCTGAAGCTGAACGCCGCGGAGACCGGGAGCCTCTCGCTCGTCTCGGAGACGTCCTATGTCTCCGGGTTCCAATTGGACGGGACCGAGGGAGCGATCCTGCTCGATCCGCAGGTCGATACGGTCCGCGAGGGCTGCCACCTGCTGGTCACGGTGAACCGTGAGACGGATGCGAGGCAATATGACCTCGACGTGCGCCTCGAATCGGCCAGCCTCCAGCGTCCGATTGCGGTCAGCTCGACCGAGGTCCTCGGCAGCCAGCCGCTGTCCGTCCAGACTCCGCTCTTCTTCCACCTTTCGCTGAGCGGCGCCGCCGGGATCGCGGCAGGCGAGTCGCTGCTCCTGGCCGGTCCCGATCCGAACGGAATGCAGCGCTACCTGCTGGCGCTCATCACTCCGCGCTGACCCGACGTGCCGCCGAGGCGCTCGTTCCCCCGCGGCGTCCGCGCCGGCGGGCGGCTGACCCCTTGAGCACCAGCGTGTCCGGCGGGTATCCTTCGCCATACCGCGGCAAGGCGGCCGGAACGGTCGCGAGGAGGATCCTATGAAGAGAAACGCATATCTGTTCGGCTCGTTCAGTCTCGTTGCTACCGCGCTCCTGGTCACGGTGGCACTCGGCGCGAAGGGCGGAAACGGCGGGGGCGGGGGCGGGGGCGGCGGGGGCGGCGGCCAGACGCCACCCTGCGACCCGCAGCCGATCTCCGTGCTGCTCGCCGACCGATGCGGCGAATCGATCTGGATCGATGTCAACGACGGCAACACCGCCTGCGACATCATCTGCCACATGACCCGCACCAGGCGGCAGACCTGCAACCTGATGGTCAACTGGATCGGCGGTGTCGTCGTCGCGGACGGCAACGGGCCGCTCGGCTTCCACTTCGATCCCGACACGATCGTCGTGGCGGAGGTGACGGCGGAAGGTCTGCAGACCACCGTCTGCGCGATCGCCTCGAATCCCGGCTTCTTCGACGGCGGCCTGTGGTTCGTGAACGGGACCTTCCTCGAGTACCAGCCAAGGTAGCGCGCGGCGGGCTCCCGCGAAGCAATGCCTGAGCTGCCCGATCTGACGATCTACCAGGAGCGGCTCGACGCGCTGGTCCGCGGGCAGCGGCTCGAGGGGCTGAGGCTGTTCAGCGTATTCGTGCTGCGCACGGTGGACCCGCCGCTCCTGGACCTGGTGGGCCGCCGGCTGCTTTGCACCGGCCGGATCGGAAAACGGCTGACGCTTCGGTTCGAGGGCGACCTCTCGCTGGTCATCCACCTGATGATCGCGGGCCGCCTGCGCTGGAAACCGGCCGGCGCCAGGCCGTCCGGCAAGACCGGCCTGTGCGCCCTCGACTTCGAGCGCGGCACCCTGATGCTCACCGAGGCCGGCAGCCGCAAGCGGGCCTCGCTGCACCTCGTGTCGGGACCCGACCCGCTGCGAGCCTTCGAGCGCGGCGGGTACGAGATCCTGACCGGCGACCTGCCCGGATTCCGCGCGGCGCTCCTGCGGGAGAACCGCACGCTCAAGCGCGCGCTCACCGATCCGCGCCTGTTCTCGGGGGTGGGGAACGCGTTCTCCGACGAGATCCTGTTCCAGGCGCGTCTCTCGCCGTTGAAGCTCACGAGCCGCCTCGAGCCCGAGCAGATCCGGCGCCTGCGTGAGGCCGCCGTCTCGACGCTCGAATCATGGATCGAGCGGATCCGGGCCGAGGTCGGCGACGACTTCCCCGACCGGGTCACCGCCTTCCGGGACGGCATGGCGGTCCACGGGCGCTATCGGCTGCCCTGTCCCGAGTGCGGCACCCCCATCCAGCGCATCCGCTATGCCGGCAACGAGTGCAACTACTGCGCCGCCTGCCAGAACGAGGGCCGGCTGCTGCGCGATCGGGCGCTCTCCCAACTGCTCAAGCAGGACTGGCCGCGAACGCTGGAGGAACTCGAGGAACGCCGGAAGGGACACCCGTGACGGCCGGGGAGGAACTCGTGAACCGTGCCTGCCTCGACGTCCAGCAGCACCGGGCGTCGGGTAGGGAGCGGGCCGGCGGCACGGGAAACCATGAGGGTCCAGGGTAGTTCGTGCTCATCATCGCAGGTGCTCTCCCTCCTCTCGCCCCCCTCTCCCCCTCCCCACTGGCTTCCTGCTCGCGGAATCGGAATGCCTCGTTCCGCTGAGTGCTTGAGTGACCGCTCCGTCGGGCCTCCCAATCTGCATCTCTTGACCACTCGCTCCGCTCATGATCTACTCGCCCCGACGTGCTTGACCTCGTGTCCAGCATCACCGGGGCGGGTCAGGGCCCAGGTACCTTCAAGAGTGTCCACCCATGATCGGCGGTGGATCAGACATTCACGCACCGCCGTGTCCGCGCGCGTCAGGAAACCGGATGAAGATCCTCGGGCTTGCTCTCTTCGGCCTGGCCGCAACGTCTCTCTGGCTGCTGTTGGGATGGATTTCGGGCGGGCTCGCCACCCTGCCGGACATGTCACCCGTGGTGCCCGAGGCGGATGGCATCCATCCGGTCGTGGCCAGCGAGACGTACCACTCCGGCTACGAGATCGGAGGAGGCGTACCACAGAAG
>Ga0326597_10005635_pt1 | contig 17329 bp, 10 predicted proteins | sample RVTome_12_FD_203789 | JGI IMG/M metagenome (GOLD analysis project Ga0326597, IMG submission 203789) | Soil microbial communities from uranium-contaminated site in the Upper Colorado River Basin, Wyoming, United States - RVT100D185 | ecosystem: Environmental > Terrestrial > Soil > Contaminated >... | reverse complement strand
TCCGTGTTTCCCGCATGGGTCTACCCCCGAAAAATCACACGCGATGGATCACAGTGTATGTCCGCATTCCGCCCCACACCAGCCGAGGCATTGATAAACTCGTCGGCTTGGCCGCACTTGTCCCGAGGATCACGACATGAACAAGGCGCTGATCGCCACCTTCCTGCTGACCCTGGCCGCCGGCGCCGACGCCGCGCCGGTGAAGTTCCTGCGCACTCCCCACGTGAACCGCGAGAGCATCGCGTTCGTGTACCAGGGGGACATCTGGCTCGCGAACCGCGACGGTTCCGAGCCGAGACGCCTGACCGATCACGTGGCCAGCGACAGCACGCCGCGTTTTTCGCCGGACGGCAACTGGGTGGCCTTCGACAGCAACCGCATGGGGAACACCGACGTCTGGGTGATTCCGGTGACCGGCGGAGCGGCCCGGCAGTTGACCTTCCACGGGACCACGGATCGCCTGCAGTACTGGATGCCCGACGGAGACGGCGTGGTGATCGCCTCGGACCGGGGCGCCGGCGCCTGGGGCGCGCCGCTCTTGATCGTGCCGCTGGACGGCTCGCTGCCGGTTCCGATGGGCATGGACGCCGCCGCGGCCGGCATGGTCCGCCAGGACGGAACCATGGTGGCGTTCAATCGAAACGGCTACCGCGGGCGCCGCAAGCACTATCGCGGCAACAACAGCGCCGACATCTGGGTGCAGGATCTGCGCACGCTGGAGATCCGGCAACTCACCGACCTCGACCTGATGCAGTCCCGCGAGCACGTGCAGGACGCCGAGCCGATGTGGGGCGCCGACGGACGGATCTACTTCACCTCCGAGCGGGACGGCATCTTCAACCTCTGGCGCATCGAGCCCACCGGGGACGGGCTCGAACAGGTGACAAGGCACACCAAGGACGGCGTGGTCAACCCGGCCATCAGTCCCGACGGCCGCACCATCATCTATGAGGACGAATTCGAGCTTTGGACGCTGGAAGTGCCGGACGGGCAGCCGGTGAAGGTCACCGTCGATCTCGAGTTCGACAACAAGAACAACCTGTTCGAGGTGCTCACCACGGACGGCGAGGCCGACGGTTTCACGCCGAATCCGGACGGCAGCTTCGTGGCGATCGATTACCACGGCGAGATCTTCATCGTGCCGAGCGACCCCGAGGTCGGCGAGAAGACCCGCGTGACCGCGTCCGCCTGGCGCGAGCGTTCGGAGCTCTGGTCGCCCGATGGAAAGTTCCTGGCCTACGTCTCGGACGAATCGCTGGAGGAGGAGATCTGGCTGTACGAACTGGAGAGCGCCACCCGGCGCAAGCTGACCGATCTGGCGGCGCTGAAGGGCAACCTGACCTGGACGCCGGATTCGTCGAAGCTCGTCTTCGAGGCCGACGACACGCTCTACAGCGTCAACGTCGCGGACGCTGCGCTGACCGAGCTGGCCAGCAATCCGGAAGGCGGCTTCCGGCTGTCGGACGTCTCCAAGGACGGCCGCTACCTGGTCTACTCGCGCAGCGACGAGGACCTGAACTCCGAGGTGTACCTCTTCGACACGGAAGAGCGGACCGAATACAACCTGACCCGGAATCCGTTCCGCGACTCGGGCGGCGCGCTGACGCCGGACGGCAAGCACGTGGTGTTCAGCTCCAACCGGGATGACGGGAACACGCACCTGTTCCAGGTCCCCTTGGCGAAGGTCGCGGAAGACCCGGACGACCCGCTCGTGCGCCAGCGCCTGAAGCAGGAGGAGAAGCAGAAGAAGGACAAGCGCGATGGGGGGCGGCGGCGCAAGGGAAGCCCCGAGGACGAGCCGGGGGATGAACCGAAGGAAGAATCGTAGGTTGAACCGGCCGAGGAGACCGCTGAGGCGGCGGAGTCCGAGGCCGAGGACGAGGCCGAGGAACCGCCGGCCGCGAAGCCGCTTTCGATCGAGCTCGACGGAATCGACCGGCGCGCGGTCCAGTTGACCTCGGGTGCGAGCAACGAATACAGCTTCTTCCTCTCGAAGGACGGCAAGACGATCTACTACGTCAGCCGGCCGAGCGCGGGCGGTTCCTCGCGGCGCTCGAGGTGGCGCGGCGGCGACGGTGAATCGGGCAGCGCGCTGCATTCGATCGGCCTGGACGGCGAGGACCAGAAGAAGATCGCCGACGGCCGTTTCTCCGGACTGACGCCCACGACCGATCGCAAGACGGTCTTCTTCACCGACGACGACAAGCTCCGCCGGCTTTCGCTGTCGGGCAAGAAGCCGGAGCCGGTCAAGTTCGCGTTGACGGTGCGGGTCGACAAGCGCGGTGAATGGGAGCAGATCTTCGAGGAGTCGTGGCGAGTGATGAAGTACCGCTTCTACGACGAGAAGATGCACGGCTTCGACTGGGACGACATCAAGGCGCGCTACAAGCCGACCCTGGCCTACGTCGGCGCCAATGAGGACGTCTACGATCTGGCCAACGAGATGATCGGTGAGCTGAACGCCTCGCACGTGGGGGTCGGCGGCCGGCCGGAGCGGTCGCTGGACGACGCGTATCGGACCGCCCTGCTGGGCTTCGAGATGGAGCCGGGCGATGAGCGCTACGTCGTTTCGCACATCTATCGCGACGGCCCGGCCGACAAGGAGTGGCTCGACCTGAAGGCCGGCGACGAGGTGCTTTCGATCGATGGCCAGGAAATCGTCGCCGGCGACAACTACTGGAAGCTCCTGAACGAAACGCTCAACGACTACGTCACGGTGAAGACCGCGCGCGCGGGCGAGGGCGAGGTCGTGCAGCGGGAGCTGCGCATCAAGACGGTCAACTCGCTGCGCAACGTCAAGTACGAGGAGTGGGTCGAGAACAATCGCGACTGGGTCGAGGAGTATTCGGCGGGCAGGATCGCCTACCTGCATATCCGCTCGATGAACCAGTCCTCGCTGCGGCGCTTCGAGAACGAGATCGATCGCTTCTGGAACGCCAAGGGGATCGTGGTCGACATCCGCAACAACGGCGGCGGCAACATCGATCAGGAGCTGCTCGACATCCTCGAGCGCCGGCCCTACGAGTACTGGAACAGCCGCCGGGGCTCGCGCGCGGCGGGGCGCCGGCCGCATCAGGCGATCGCCGGTCCCAAGGTCATGTTGATCAACCACCGCTCCGGCTCGGACAGCGAGGTGACGCCGCAGGGCTTCCGCGACCTCGGACTGGGGCGCATCGTGGGCAACCCGACGGCCGCCGCGGTGATCGCCACCGGCAGCTACCGGCTGATCAACGGCGCCTCGATCCGAACTCCGGGCGCGCTGGTGGCCACCTACGATCCGACGCAGCCCCACAACTACGGCATCAACCTCGAGAACTACGGCGTGCCGCCGGACGTCTGGGTCGAGAACACGCCGCAGGACGTGCTGGCCGGCTTCGACCGCGAACTCGAGGCGGCCGTGGACGAGGCGCTGCGCATGCTGGAATCCGGCCGGTGGCAGTACGAACCGGAACCTGCCGCGGGCGACGGACCGCCGGGCAGCAAGTAGCCGGCCGGCGGTCGGATTCCCGTTTCGAGGCGGCTTGCGGCCGGAACTTGCGCGGATACGATCTACGCTTCCTCGGGGTCACCAGCCAGCAGGAGAGCGCTCGTGGGTCTGACGCTCATCGAGAAGATCATCGCCGCGCACTGCGATCAGGACGTCCGGCCGGGAGCGACGGTCGACATGCGCGTGGACCTGCGGGCCGCGCGCGACTTCGGCGGCGCCAGCGTGGTCAAGAACCTGCGCCGGGCCGGGCTCGGTCTCGAGGATCCTGACAAGACGCTGTTCACCTTCGATTGCAACCCGGGCGGCAGCGACCAGGGGTACGCCGCCAACCAGCAGCTCTGCCGGGAGTTCGCGCGCGAGCACGGCGTGCGGGTGCGCGACGTCACCGACGGAATCGGCACCCACGTTGCCCTGGAGGACGGCCTGGTCGGACCCGGTTCGACCTTCGTGAGCACCGACAGCCACGCCAACATCCTGGGCGCGGTGGGCGCGTTCGGGCAGGGCATGGGCGACCAGGACATCGCCTATGCGTTCAGTGCGGGCAAGGTCTGGTTCAAGGTGCCCAAGTCGGTCCGGGTGGTGCTCTCGGGCCGGCCCGGACCAACGGCCACGGCCAAGGACGTCGTGTTGAAGATGCTGGCGCAGCTCGGCGCGGGCGGGCTGCTCGGCGACGCCGCGGAGATCCAGGGCGCGGTGGTCGAAGGGATGACCCTGGCCGATCGGGTGACGATCGCCAGCATGGCCACCGAGATGGGCGCGATCATCGCGCTGTTTCAACCGAACGCGGAGATCCTCGCGTTCTGCCGGGCGGCGGGGGGCGGGAACTCCCTCGTCATCGCGCCGGTCGCACCGGATGCGGGCGCCCGGTACGATCGGGTGGTGGAGATCGACATCGACGCGCTGGGCCCGATGATCGCGCGCCCCGGCCATCCCGAGGATGCCGTCCCGTTGACCGAGGTCCAGGGCAAGAAGGTCGACTCGGTGTTCATCGGGTCGTGTACCAACGGGCGGCTCGAGGACCTGCGGCGGGCGGCCTCGATCCTGCGCCATCGCAAGGTCGCCCCCGGGGTCGTGCTGAAGATCGTGCCGAGCACCCGCAAGGTCTGGGAAGCGGCGTTGGAGGAAGGGCTGCTCGAGGTCTTCATGCAGGCCGGCGCCCTGGTCGGCAACGCGGGCTGCGGCGGTTGCGCCGCCGGACAGATCGGGCAGAACGGTCCGGGCGAGGTGACGGTCAGCACCGGCAACCGCAACTTCGCCGGCAAGCAGGGCCAGGGCGAGGTCTACCTGGCCAGCCCGGAGACCGCGGCCGCGACCGCGGTGGCGGGAGCGATCTGCGGGGCCGATTCGATTCCTGAAACGCCGGCGCTGTTTCCGGCGGGCGCCAAGGCGGCCGCTCCGGCGGACGTGGCCGCCGGCGCGGGTGGCGGGCGAAGCGGCGCGGGCCGCCCGACGGTGCTCGAAGGACGGGTCTGGATCGTCGGCGTGGACAACATCGACACCGACATGATCTTCCACAACCGCTATCTGGCGATCACCGAGCTGGCGCGGATGGGGCCCTTCACCTTCGACAATCTGCCGGGGTTTCTGGACTTCGCGAAGCGGGTCCGGCCGGGGGACATCGTGATCACCGGCCGGAACTTCGGGTGCGGTTCCTCGAGGCAGCAGGCCGTGGATTGTTTCGCCGCGCTGGGCGTGGCCGCGCTGGTGGCGCGAAGCTTCGGCGCGATCTACGAGCGCAACGCGATCAACGCCGGTTTGCCGGTGGTCGTGGCCGACGCGCTCGATGCGGGTCTGAAGGACGGCGATTGGGTGCGGCTCGACTTGAAGACCGGACGGCTCCACTTCGACGGCGGGGTGGTTCAGGGCGAGCCGTGCTCCGCCGTGCAACTGGAGATCTATCAGCGCGGCGGGCTGCTGGTCGCCTGAACACTCCTCATGATCGGATGACGGGAGATCGAACGGATGCCGGAGCGGACCAAGGTCGTGATGATCGGCATCGATGCCGGCGACGTGGGCTGGATCGAGTCGAGTCTGGGTTCGCTGCCACGCTTGCGGCAGTTGTTCGAGGACTGCCCGCCGGTGCGGCTGCGCTCCAGCGCCGACACGCTGACGTCGTCGGTCTGGCCGACCTTCGCGACCGGCAGCCTGCCGGGCGAACACGGCGCCTACTACCCCATGCAGTGGGATCCGGCCAGCATGACGCTGCGCCGGGTGACCGATCAATGGCTCTACTACGAACCGTTCTGGTACGACCTCGCCCGCCGGGGCCGGCGGGTCACGGTGCTCGACGCGCCGTTTTGCCATCCGAGCCGGCTGCCGTCGGGCGTGGAGGTGCTGAACTGGGGTTCCCAGGAGTGCCTGGGACCGTTCCACGCCAATCGGCCCGAACTGGCCCGGGAGATCCAGCGGCGCTTCGGCCGGCATCCGATGGGCGCCGAGATTCCGGTCGAGCAGACGGCCGGGAAGCTCGAGCAGATCCGCGGCAGCCTCGTGCGGGGCGCCGAGAAGAAAGCCCAACTGGCCCGCTACCTGATGGAGAGCACCGAGTGGGATCTGTTCCTGACGGTCTTTTCCGAGTGCCACCGCGGCGGGCACATCTTCTGGCCGCCGCCCGCGGGCAGCCGTTCGAAGGTTCCGCCCGGCGCGCTGGAGGAGGTCTACCAGGCCGTCGACCGGGCGATCGATCATCTCTTGAAGCGCGTCGACTTCGAGACCACCACGGTGATCGTGTTTTCGGTGCACGGCATGCGGGCCAATTACACGCAGGAGCAGTTCCTGCTCGAGCTGATGGGGCGGGTCAATGCGACCTATCGGGGCGAGCGTTTCTCCAAGCAGGAGGAGGCGGCGCCAAAGCGGCAGAGCGGGTTGATGCGCGGGCTGCGCGAGGCCCTGCCGCCGCAGCTTCAATATCACGTGGCCCGCATGCTGCCGGCCGGCGTCCGCGACTGGGTCGTGCGCCGGGCCTTCCTGGGGCCGCTCGACTGGAAGCAGACGCTGGGCTTCGGTCTGCTGGGCAGCGGCGAGAGCTACCTGCGCTACAACCTGGCCGGGCGCGAGCTGGAAGGAGTCGAGGAGCAGGACAGCGAGGCGTTTCGGACGTACGAGCGGCACCTGACGCAGTGTCTGGAAGGGCTCACGAACTCGAGCACGGGCGAGCCGGTCGTGAAGGAGCTGGTCAAGACCGGCGAACGCTACCCGGGGCCGCGCAGCAAGTACCTGCCCGACCTGACGATTCTCTGGGAGGATCAGCTTCCCGTGCCGGAGATCGAATCGGAAGTGCTCGGCAGGCTGCATGGCCAGCTCGGCACCGGCCGCACCGGCGATCATCAGGAGACCGGCTTCTACGTGGTGGCCGGCAACCGGAACGGGCTCGAGGACGTTTTGCCGCTCGAACACATCGTCGACTTCGCGGGCTTCGTGAAGCGCCTGTTGGCCTGACGGAACGAGGGTCATGAGCGCGAACGCCAGCTACGACGTGATCATCATCGGAACCGGCGCGGGCGGCGGCAGCCTGCTGAGCGTGCTGGCAAGGACCGGCAAGCGCATCCTGGTGCTGGAGCGGGGCGGCTTCCTGCCGCGGGAGAAGGACAACTGGAGCAGCCGGGCGGTCTTCAAGGTCAACAAGTACAAGGCCGCGGAGGCCTGGCTCGATCGGCTCGACCGCGAGTTCAATCCCGAGATCCACTACTACGTGGGCGGCAACACCAAGATGTACGGCGCGGCGCTGTTGCGTTTTCGCGCGGAGGACTTCGGCGAGCTGCGCCACAAGGACGGGCTCTCGCCGGCCTGGCCGATCTCGTACGACGAACTGGAGCCGTACTACGCGCAGGCCGAACGGCTGTACAGCGTGCATGGCGAGCGGGGCGTCGACCCGACCGAGCCGAGGGCGAGCGGGCCCTATCCGCATCCGCCGATGAGCCACGAGCCGAGGATCCAACAGCTCCATGACGACCTGGTACGGATCGGGTGCAAGCCGTTCCCGTTGCCGACCGGCGTGATGCTCGACGAGCGGAATCCGGAGCAGAGCCGGTGCATCCGCTGCAACACCTGCGACGGGTTCCCGTGCCTGGTCCACGCCAAGGCCGACGCCGAGGTCTCGGCGGTGCTGCCGGCGCTCGAGCATTCGAACGTGACGCTGCTGACCAAGGCCATGGTCAAGCGCCTGAAGACGAGTCCCTCGGGCAAGGAGGTGACCGGCGTCGTCTGCGAGCGGGACGGCGTGACCGAGGAGTTCCAGGCCGGCCTGGTGGTCGTCTCCTGCGGGGCGGTGAACTCGGCGGCGCTGCTCCTGCGCTCGGAAAGCGACGCGCACCCCGGCGGGCTGGCGAACGGCTCCGATCAGGTCGGGCGGAACTACATGTGCCACAACAACTCCGCCTTCGTGGCCATCTCCACCCAGCCGAACCCGACGCGCTTCCAGAAGACGCTCGCGCTGAACGACTTCTACTTCGGCGCGGACGACTTCGAGTTTCCACTGGGCCACATCCAGACGATGGGCAAGGCGGACGCCGAGAAGTTCGCCGTGGCCGCCCCGGTCTTCGTGCCCCGCTTCGCGCTCGAACTGCTCGCTGGCCGCTCGCTCGACTTCTGGGTCACGTCCGAGGACCTGCCGCTTCCTGAGAACCGGGTGCAGCTTTCTAAGGACGGCCGCATCCGCCTGAGCTACGTCGAGAACAACCTCGAGGGTCACGACCGCCTGAACGCCAAGCTCAAGCAGCTGCTCGCGAAGATCGGCGGCGGCGGCCGCCGGATCCCCTTCACCCTCTGCCTGCGCAAGAAGATCCCGCTGCATGGCACGACCCACCAGTGCGGCACGCTGCGCTTCGGCAAGGACCCCGCCGCCTCCGTCCTCGACCCGAACTGCAAGGCCCACGACCTCGACAACCTCTACGTCGTCGACGCCTCCTGCTTCCCCTCCAGCGCCGCCGTCAACCCGGCCCTCACCATCATGGCCAACGCGCTGCGCGTCGCCGACCACCTGAAAGACCGCCTCCGCTAACGACTGCACTTTTCGTCGCACCATTTCCTCCGCTCTTCTTCCGGTTCGGGGCCGGTTTCCCACAGTCAGGATCGAGCGGCCAGCTCGCAGGCCCGCGCGGTGAGGGCCATGATCGTGAGCGTCGGATTCTGGCAGCCGGTGTTGGGGAAACAGGCGCCGTCGGTGACCAGCAGATTGGGGATCTCCCAGAGCTGGTTCTGCTCGTTGAGCACCGAGTCCTTCGGATCGCGGCCCATGCGGGCGCCGCCGGTCTCGTGGATCGCGAGACCGGGGTGCAGCACGCCGACCCGCGGGCCGACGGCCTTCCAGAGCAGGCCCCGCACGAGGGCCGGCATCGGCATGCGGATCTTCAGGTCGGCGGTCTCGGCCACCTGCCGGATCTGCTCCAACTCGGCGGCGATCATCTCCCGGTCGTTCTCGCGCCGGCGCAGGCGGATGTTCACGACCGGGATGCCGACGGCATCCGTGCGGCGCGAGAGGGTCACCCGATTCTCGGGGTGGGGCAGCATCTCGCCGAATGCGGCCAGGCCGAATCGAGCGGGAGTCAGCATGCCCTGCAGGCCGAAGCCGCGCACGAAGCGGCGGCCCTCGAGGGTCTGGCTGAAATCGGGGATGTAGAAGTCGAGGTCCCGGCTGAGATCGAGCGGATTCGACCGGCGCGGTTCGACGCTGTCCAGGAACCGCCGGTACGACTCTCCGGCGCGGCCGGTAGCGACCACGAAGTTGTGATCCAACAGGTTCCGGCCGAGCTGCCCGTGGGTGTTGCCCAACCCCTCCGGATGCTGATCGGTGCGGGAGTTCAGCAGGATCCGGACCGACTCGATCGAAGACGCGCACAGGACGATCCAATCGGCGAACCGTTCCGTCCGCGCTCCGGTCCGGGCGTCGGCGCATTCCAATCCGACGGCCCGGTCGCCCGCCCGGTTCAGGAGCACGCGCGACACGCGCGTGCCGGCGAAGAGTTCGAGCCGGCCGGTCGCAAGCGCTTCCTCGAGCGGCGCAGGGATCGGTCCCGGCTCCTGCCCCAACACCCGCGGCTGGATCACCCGCCGCTCCGGCCAGCGTCCCTGGATCTTCTCGCGGAACAGCTCGGCAGGTTCGCTGAGGCTCTTCACCTGGCTGAACCGGCCGTCGGGCAACGCCGGCAGTCCGTCCGGGAAACCGGAGAGGCCGTGAAACTCCTCGACCCGATCGTAGTACGGCGCCAGGTCCGCGTACGCGATCGGCCACTCGATGCCGTGCCCGTCGCTCGCCGCCCGCCGGAAGTCGGCCTCCGACAAACGCAGCGCCATGCGCGCCCAGGTCGGCAGGCGTCCGCCGACCTGATGCCCGCGGATCCACAGAAAGCGATCGCCGCCGCGCGTGGTGTACGGATTGCGCCGGTCGTCCGCATAGAGGTGGCGCAGCGCGGGGTGATAGGAGACGCTGCGGGATTGGATCGCTCGGTTCCTCGAGAACACCCGCCGCAGATACCTGGAGGGCTTCAATTCGGGGGGCAGGTCCCGCGGAGTGAGCCTTGGCCCGGCGTCGAAGGCCGCGACCCGGAACCCCTGCGCGGTGAGCGTCTTCACCGCCCAGCAGCCGGCCGCGCCGAGACCGACCACCGCGGCATCGAAGCTCTTCGCCTGCGCCAAGCCACTCTCCTGAAGTGATATCGCCGAAAACGCGCCGCCCGGACGGCGCCCAGACCGGAGATCATGTCATCGCCCGCCGGCCGCCACCAGCCCCCGGTGGGCGTGTCGCCCGTTTGGCGGAAAGTCGGCGGCGTCGAAGTTTGCCCTTGATTCGGCACCCCTCGATGCCGAAACCCCCAACGATCACGCGTCACCGGAGCTGCCCATCCCATGCGTACGACGACCCTGCCGGCCCTGATCTGTTTCCTGTTGCTGACTCTCTCGGCCGGCGATGCCGCCGCCCAGCGGTTGCAGGCCGAAGGAGTGTCGCCGCTGCTGCTTCGCGATCACGCCGTCGTCCTGCAGTCGGACGACGGCGCGATCTTCTCGTTCAACGCCAACGGGAGTTTCACCTACTCGTCCTGGAGCGAGTACTTCCGCTCCGACGACTTCAGGCTGAACGGCATGAGGTGCACGGCCTGCGGGCTCGATGGGGACTCCTTCTATCGCAGCACGAGCGATTGCAGCTCGGTCCTGACCAATCCTGCGGACATCTACGACCCATCGGTGGTGCGCTACCGCATTCCGGTGGTCGTCCATATCATCATGTCGGACTCCGGAATCGGCGCGATCAGCGACCAGATGGTCGCCAGCCAGATCGAGATCCTGAACGAGGACTTCCTCGCCCAGCCGGGCACGAACGGCGCCCCCGGGACCAATGTCGAGGTCGAGTTCTTCCTCGCGACCGAGGACCCGCTCGGCCAGCCGACGTCGGGCATCACCCGGCACTACAACACGACCTGGTACAACGACAGCGGAAACTACGAAACCGCCATCGGGTGGGACCAGAACCGGTACCTGAACATCTACACGAACACCGCCGGCGGCGCCCTGGGATACGCCTATCTTCCGAGCGGCGGCGGCGTCGTGGGACAGAGCTTCGACGGCGTTCGCATCCTGTGGCAGGCGTTCGGAAGGAACGCGCCCATCGGTGCGCCCTACAACCTGGGGCGCACGGCCACTCACGAGGTGGGCCACTACCTGGGGCTCTACCACACGTTCGAGGGCGGTTGCGCGGACGCTTCGAGCTGCGCGTCGAATGGTGATCTCATCTGCGACACGAACCCGGAGTCATCTCCCAACTTCGACTCCTGCGCCCGGGTGACCTGCGGCAGCCAGGATCCTGTGCAGAACTACCTGGACTACTCGGATGACTCGTGCATGAGCATGTTCACGCCGCACCAGGCCCGGCGCATGCGGTGCACCCTCGAAAACTGGCGGGTCGACCTCGCGCAGACGCCCCCCGGGACGGACCTTGCGCCGAACGTCGCGATCGTGACCCCGAGCAACGGCGCGAGCTTCGCGCCCGGGCTCTCGATCGACTTCTCGGCCTCGGCCAACGACAACGAGGACGGCGACCTGTCATCGGGGATCGCCTGGTCCTCCAGCCTCGACGGGCCGCTCGGCGGCGGCGCCTCGCTGTCGACCACGCTCTCGCTGGGCGATCACGTGATCACCGCCTCGGTCGTCGACTCCCAGAGCCAACCCGGGGAGGACTCGATCCAGCTCTCGGTGGAGGAGTCCGGGGGATCCGCGATCCAGTTGAGCGGGGTCGGCTCCAAGAAGTCGGGGCGCGTCCGGGTCCGGCTCACCTGGAGCGGCGCGTCGACGAACAAGGTCAAGGTCTTCCGCAACGGCAAGCTGGTGACGAAGACCGGCAACGACGGCAAGTTCGTCGAGCGGGTCCGCAGGAAGGGGCACGGCTCACTACGCTACCGTCTGGCCGAGACGCGGGGCGGAGCCACCTCGGACGAGATCATCGTCAATTACTGAGCGGCGTGGGGTCGAGGCGGTCCGCGACCGTTGTGTCGGATCGACGTGGGCTGGTTCCTTTCACGAGTCGGACGTGTCCTCAAAGGGCACGCAATGCGAACGAACCATACATCTCTCCAGACCCCGGGCCCCCAGGCAGCCCTGGTCACGGTGCATCACCGCTGCACTTCGATGCGGGGCGATCCGGGCCCCCTGCGGCCCTACGGCCCTACGGCTTGACCGTCCCGAACACGTTGTCCACGAACGAGTTGTCCCCAGGGTTGGTGTCGTCGTCGAGATCGAAATTGCCGCTGCCGGTGACGGTGTTGCCGATGACGGCATTTCCGGTGCAGGCGTAGATCTCGACGCCGTAGGTCGTCATCTTCCTGATCCTGTTCTCGCTCAGGATGTTGTTGTCGCCGGCGATGGTGAAGCCCGCGATCGCACCGCCCTTCTTCAGGTTGTTGCGACTGATCAGGCAGTCGGTGCCGTCGAGCAGGAGGCCGCGGGTGGCGGTCTTTCGCACGATGTTGCCGTCCAGGACGTGCTGGTCGCTGGAGACCTGGACGTAAAGGCCGGTGGGCCCTCCGTGAATGTGATTGTCGAAGGCATAGCAGGCGCTGGCGAACTCGGTGAAGCGGATGCCTTTGGAGCCGGAAAGATCGATCCGATTGCCGGCCAGGAGGGCCGCGTTGCACGAGCCGCCGTCGCCGCCGAGCACGATGCCGTCCTCCCCGGCCGCGGTGATGCGGTTGTCGATGGCGCTGTTGGCGCCGCCCCAGATCTGGATGCCGTGTTTGCCGGGAGCGGTGATCCGCGTGCGGCGGACGACGGTGCCGCCGGCGTTGATGTCGACGCCGGTCAAGGCGACGTCCTTGACGCGGCAGCGGTCGATGGTCACCCCGAGGCAGCCGGCGACCTCGATGCCGCCGGCGCCCTGGACGCCGGAGACCCGGCAGCGATCGACCCGGATCTGGCCGCAGGCTACCAAGGAGATGGCGGCGTTGCCGGCGCAGTTCCGCACTCGCAGGTTTTTGAGAGTGACGCCGGTCGAAAAGGCGACCAACAACCCCGGGCCGCCGCCGTTGGCGTCGATGATGACCTTCCGCTTGCCGGCCAGGGTGAGGTTGTTCCTGCTGGAGATCGAGATCGTCTCGAAATAGACGCCCTCGACAATCTGGATCTCATCGCCGTCCTGGGCGGCGTTCACCGCGCCCTGGATGGTCGGGTAATCGGCTGGAACCTGGAGGACGGCCGCGCCTGCGGCGCCGCACAGGGTCGAGATCAAGAGCGAGAGGATGATTCTGTTCATGGCCGGTACTCCCGTGCGGGACGTGCACTGGCACCGCGCGACGAGGCGCCGCTTCGGGAGATATCGCGTACCCGGGAGAAAACCCTGAATCGAATCTCAGGTCGCGATGACGATCAACGTGGCAAACCGGGTTTGAATCGCCACTCAGGCCACCTGGCAGGCCGTGTCGAGGACCGTGCCGTCGACCCACTTGATGACCGCAACCGGCTTGTCGGTCAGGCGGGCGGGCTGGGGCGCGGGCCGTCATCGCCGCCAGGTGGAGGTATGTTCTTGCCGGGAGATGCACTCTCTTCTTGCTCGATCGCCGTGCCGAGCTGGCTCTGAGATTGCTGATTCGGAAGCGCAGGTGGGGCTGAATCGGGGGGGAATCTGGGAGAACCCGCCAGAGCGCCATCCACGACGGCGCGCTGCGAGAACATCATCTCGGGCAGTTCCGCTCTCACTGCGTCGCCGAAGCTGAAGTAACTCGCCTTCGAGAAGCCAAGGTACATGGCATAGAAGCGCGTCGGGTACTTCATCAGGAATGCATTGTAGCTGCTGACCATGTTGTTGTAGGACTCGCGACGCTGCGTCACGGCGTTCCCAGTGTCTTGAATGGTCCGAAGGAGTTCTTGAAAGTGAGAGTCGGCCTTGAGTTCAGGAAAGCTCGTCGCAATGTGAACCACGTGTCCGAGGAATCCACTGATGACATGTTCTGCCTCGGCTGACTTTTGGACGCGCTCGCCGATTCCGCCGCTCTCGCAAATGGCCGTTTGCGCTTTGGCGACAACTGCGTCAATTGCCTGCTCGTGTCCAGCGTATCCTTGCACGACTTGAGACATGCTGAACAGCGCATCATATCTGAGTTGGAGATGAGCCTCGATCTGCCCCCACCCCTCCCTCAGTTTCTCACCAAGCTGGGTGAGGGAGTTGTAATTGGAGATGAAGGCGAGGCCCAGAAGCAAAAACACGACCAGGTTGGAGATCACTACGACAGTAAAATGCGTCCATACTGTACTCATCTCTTCGTCCTCATGATGCCTGCTGGACCACAAGGGTCCTGCCGAAGTGATCGCCGAACCTCTTGTGCTCAGTAGTTCGAATGATCAGATACAATTCCAATCCTGCCATGCAGAGAGCGAGAGGAGGGAAGAAGAACAAGATATTACGCTGGATGGAGTTGACGAGATCAGGGCGACCACCAGTGGAGGTGACAACTCCCAATTTCGCAAGACGCTTGCCCATGCTCAAAGGGCGGCCGTGTCTGTACGTATCTCGAACCATCGCATAGGCGACCGGGACTAGCCAGAAGAGCAGAGTGCTGTGGATGAACTGCAAGGGGGTGAAATGCCCCAACCACCCTAGGCCAAAGAAGAGAACAGCAATGACGCAAGCGTCAATGAATGCAGCGGCGACTCGTCGGCCGACATCGGCTGGATCGAGGCTTTCCGGGGGTCGCTCTTGATCCGCAGATCCATGTTGAGCCATTGGATCAGCGACCTTCCGCTCTGCGTACTCGCGGGGGCTGTTCTCCATCACTTGCCTCTCTCTTGCATGTCCGCATGGCCCAAGGCGGTCGTCTCTCGGGTCCAAGTGGCACTTGGGGGCATGCGGCTGCCACGGCTGGTTCTGTGATCGGAGGGAGGTCCATTCGGGTCTCCCCCGATTCTCCCAGCCTGTATATCACGGCCAAGTGGTGGGGGTCAAGCAGACTTGTTACCGCTCCACCTGCCAGGCAGTGTCGAGGACCGTGCCGTCGACCCATTTGATCACCGCCACCGGCTTGTCGGTCAGGCGGGCGGGTTCGGGCGGGCCGCCGCAGATGCGTTCGACCTCGGCCTTCAGGTCTTCGATCGGGCGGATCGGGAGGTCGGAGCGGCGCGTGGCGTCGATCAGGTCCTGGCGGCGCGGGTTGATGCAGAGCCCGCGTTCGGTGGCGATCACGTCGATCAGTTCGCCCGGGCCGGTCAGCGTCGTGACCCGGTCGATGATCACCGGGATGCGGTCGCGAAAGGACGGCACGGCCAGGATCGTGCAGCCCGAGAACAGGCAGTTCTGCCAGCCGCCGATGCCGTGCAGCAGCCGCCCGTCGGAGTGCGTGTTGACGTTGGCGTTGAAGTTCACGTCGACCTCGGTGGCGCCCAAGACCACCGCGTCGACCATCGTGGCGAAATTCCCCTTGCCGTTATAGTTGTACGACGTGAACGGCGAGGTTGCGACGTGCCGGGGATCCTCGCCGATCGACTTCACGCCGGCCAGGTCGAAGGTCTGGCCGTCGAGGATGTAGTCGGTCAGCCCTTCCTCGAGCATGCGCACCAGGTACTGGGTCGAACCGCCGCGCACGAACCGCGCCTTGACGTTCTGCGCCCTCATTAACGGGATCAGCGCCTCGACGAAGGCCAGGGCAATGCCGCCCGCGCCGGCCTGGAACGAGAAGCCGTCCCGCAGGATGCCCGCGTCCCGCAGGAACTGGGCCACGTAGCGGGCGATCTTCAGCCGCTCCGGGCTCTTCGTGATCTGCGTCGTTCCGGAGACGATCTTCCCCGGGTCGCCGATCGAGTCGACCTCGACCACGAAGTCCACGTCGTTCCCGTGGATCTGCCAGGGGATGCACGGAAACGGCACGCAGTTGTCGGTCACCACGATCACCCGGTCGGCGTAGCGCGAGTCGGCCAGCGCGAAGCCGAGCGAACCGCAGGCCGACTTGCCGTGGGCGCCGTTGGCGTTGCCGAACGGGTCGGCCATCGGCGCGGCGATCACCGCGATGTCGATCTTGACCTCCCCGTCGGAGATCGCCTGCCAGCGTCCGCCGTGCGAGCGCAGCACTCCCAGGCCGCGCATCCTGCCCCGCGAGCAGTAGTCGCCGAGCGGCCCATTCATGCTGCCCTCGATGTGGTGGACCGTGCCGTCCTCCATCAGGTCGATCACCGGCGCCTGGCAGGGGAACGACGCGCTCGGGAACCAGAGCAGATCCTTCACGCCCATGCGCTTCGCGGTGCGCAGCAGCTCCAGTCCGATCCGGTCGCCGTCGCGCAGGTGGTGGTGGGTCGAGACCGTCATGCCGTCCTTCAGCCCCGAGCGCTCGAGCGCCTGCTCGAGACTCGCGACCCGCTTGTCGCCGCTGCTCGGATAATCGGACGAGACCCGGATCGGCGGGCCGGCCTTGCGCCCAGCCGGCGTGTAGCGGCCGACGCCCTGGTACGGCACCTGAACGGCGCCATTGACCACCTCCGGGACCAGCCGTCCGGCGGCATTCTTCGTGAGCTTCGCGCTCATGAACCGGGTCCTCCCGCGCCGCGAGAGGAAGGTTGCGGCACATCCGGATCGTTGGCCGCGTTCAGCAGGCCCATGGCCTGGGCCCGCTCGATCAGTTGCGCCGCCCGCGCGACCACCGGCGGATCGATCATCTTCGAACCCAGGCTGACCACCGACAGCCCGGCCGCCTCCGCCTCGGCAAAGGCCTGCACGATCATCGAGGCCCGCTCGATCTCGGCAGTCGACGGCGCGAAGGCCGCGTGGATCGCCGGGATCTGCCGCGGGTGCACGCAGCCCAGCCCGGAGAAGCCCAGCCCGCGGGAGCCCGCGCACCACGACGCCAGGCCCTCGAGGTCGTCGACGTCGCCGTAGACCGAGTCGATCGCTTGAATCGAAGCCGCGCGCGCGGCGTTCACCACGCGGCTGCGCGCATACAGCGTCTCCGCGCCCAGGCGGGTCTTGACCACGCCCAGGTCGGCGGTCAGATCCTCGAGCCCCAGGGTGAGCGCGACCACGCGCGGCGACGCGGAGGCCACCGGGAAGGCGTTCTCCACGCCCAGCGCGGTCTCCAGGATCGGCATCAGATAGAGCGGCCGGTCGATTCCCAGCGCCGCCTGGATCTCGCCGATCTTCCGGTCGACCTGCTCGACCTCCGCGGCCCGTTCGACCTTGGGCAGGAGAATCACGTCGGGCGCCGCCGGCACGATCGCCTCGAGATCGGCGAGCCCGAGCGGCAGCTGGTTGATGCGCACCATCCGCTCCGCGCCGCCGAAGTCGACCGCGAGCAACGCGTTTCGCACGAGCAGTCGAGCGGCGTCCTTCTCCCGCGGGTGCACCGAGTCCTCGAGGTCCAGGATGATCCCGTCGGCGCC
>Ga0326597_10005634_pt1 | contig 17329 bp, 13 predicted proteins | sample RVTome_12_FD_203789 | JGI IMG/M metagenome (GOLD analysis project Ga0326597, IMG submission 203789) | Soil microbial communities from uranium-contaminated site in the Upper Colorado River Basin, Wyoming, United States - RVT100D185 | ecosystem: Environmental > Terrestrial > Soil > Contaminated >... | reverse complement strand
CGGTTGGATCATCGATCCCAAGAGCCGGTGTGCGTTCGTTTATCGTCCGGGGCGGGCCGTGGAACGCCTCGAGAACCCGTCCGGCCTCAGCGGAGAGGCGGTCCTGCCCGGATTCGCGTTCAACGTCTCCGAAATCTGGTAGAACCTCGAGTCTCTCCCGTCGGCCGGCTACTTGCCGCCTTCGTTCGGTAGCGCCAGCGCCACCAGCGATCCGGGAAGTCCCCGTTGGCCCACGGGGAGGACCACGTATTGCTTCCCCTCGTGCAGGTACGTCATCGGCGCCGATCTTCTCGGTAACGCGATAATGCCCTACGGTCTGGCCGAGCAACCGAGCCCTCTCTACGGACTATCTTTCGAACACAACCTCTCCCTGGAACAGAGTCATCTGGCACTGGATCGTCTCGAGCTCCTCCGTCGGGATTTCGTAGAGGTTCTTGTCCCAGACTGCGATGTCCGCGTACTTCCCCGGCTCGAGGGATCCGATCTCGTCTTCGAGGAACATCTGGTGCGCGCTCCAGATCGTGTACGACCGGAGCGCGGTCCGAACGTCGACCGCTTCGTCCCGTCCGTATGGGTCTTTGTCGTAGACCCCGAGGGCGGGCTTCCTCGCGACCGAGGCCCAGATGCCGAAGCGAGCGGGGAAGGGCGTCACCCCGAAATCCGAGGCGCCGGCCCAGCGGATGTTTTTCGCGATGAACGTCTTGAACGGATTGAGTCTCTTCGCCCGCTCGGGACCGAAGTTGCCGGCGTAGGTATCCCCGATCCACCACATGAACGGGGCCGAGGGCTCGGGGTAACCCGCGTCGAACTCCGCCTCGAGCTTCGCCATGGTGTCGATCGCGTGGTCGGTCGGGATGTTGGCGTGGATGATCCCGTGGCGAAGCCCCTTCTGGGGGTTCGCCTCGAGGGCCATCGAGTAGGAATCGACGACCCAGTCGATGGCGCGGTCTCCGATGGAGTGGACGCTCACGTGCATACCGGCGTCGTGGAACAGGCGAATCTGCTGCCGCAATATCTCCGGGGGGATCACCGGGTAGCCGTAGTTTCCCTCGTCCACCGAGGTGTAGTCCTTGTTCCATGGCTCGTGGAGCCACGCGGTCCGGGCGCCGCCGCTCCCGTCGATCGCGAGCTTGATGCCGCCCGAGATCAGGTGGTCGTCTCCCGTCGAGCGATAAGGCTTGGTGAAGGACCCGATGCGCGCGGCGAGGGTTTCGGCTTCCTCGACGGTGCTCCCCGCGCGCCACAGGACGAAGACCCGCACCGGCAGAGTCCCCGCGTCGAGCGCCCTCTGGTACGCCTCCCACTGCGCCGAGCCGATGCCGGGATCCTTCAGCCCGGTCATCCCTTCCTTGTGGAACTCCTTCGCGATGTGCTCGATGCCTTTCTGGATCTCCTCGACCGTCGGCTCCGGGATGAGTCGGGTGACGAGACGCTGGGCCCGCTCCTTCAAGACCCCGGTAGGTGTCCCGTCCGGATAGCGATCGATGGTCCCGCCCGGGGGATCGGGGGTGTCCTTGGTGACGTTCGCGAGCTTCAGCGCGAGGCTGTTGGCGGCGCCGTAGTGGCCCATGGTGTGGGTGAGCCACACCGGGTTCTCCGCCGAGACGGGATCGAGGTCGGAGGCGTAGATGTACCGGCGCTCCTCGAGCTTTCCCTCGTCCCATCCTCGTCCCTGGATCCAATCTCCGCCCGTCTTGCCTTCGACCTGTTTTTCGACGTCGCCGCGAACGTCTTGGATGCCTTTCACCTTCGGATAAGAGAGGTCGGAGATCTGGAGCATGTCGGTCCCGCCCCCGGCGAAATGGCAGTGCGCGTCGAGAAGTCCGGGGGTCGCGGTGCGGCCCGCGAGGTCGATGACCCGGGTGTCCTCTCCCGCGAGCTTTCGTATTTCGGCGTCGGTGCCGACGGCGACAATCCGCCCGTTCTTGATGGCGACCGCCTGGACGATCCTGTCCTCTGGATCCACGGTGATGACGTTTCCGCTGACGAGGACGATGTCGGCGACGAGAACCTCGGGGACGTGGCCGCCGCAAGCGGCGAGCGAAAGGCCGAGAAGGGCAAGACTGATTCTCGCGTTCTTATGCATGGCGCTAAATATACAAGAGCCAAGCGTCGGCGCGTACACCCGTCGCCTCCTCGAGAGCGAGCCTGTAGAGAGCGACTTGACTTCGGTGGGCGTCCTCGGCGATGTCGAGGCGGAGATCGGTCTTGAAGTCGACGAGGGTCCACTCCGAATCCTCGTCGCGGAAGACGAGGTCGGGAACCCCCTCGACGAGTCTTCCCGTGGGCTCGCGATAGACGAGAGGGGTCTCGCGGAATACGACCGAGGCCGCCCGCGCCCTCTCGAGAAGGGGATGCGCAAGCCCGCGCGTGACCGAAGCGGCCGCCGCCTTTCTCTCCTCCTCCGGATTGCCGAGAATGCGTCCCAGGCTTTCGGCGAGGGACTCGATGTCCGTAGGCTTCGCCTCGAGCGGCGCTCGGGCCAGAACTTCATGGACCAGGGCCCCGAAGCGCTTTCCTCCCGGACGAAGGAGATCCCGCCCCTCGACCTCGGCCACCCGCACCGCCGCGGCTCCCTCGACCGCGGGCTTCTCGGTTTCGACGAGACGGGTCACCGTCGCGACCCGGTAGGTGGGAGCGCTCCCTTCCTCGAGAATGCGAGCCCGTCTTTCGAGCCAACGGTCGTATTCCCGCGCGCCGACCCCTTGCTCGTCGCCCTCGCTCGCCTGGAGGAGCGCGTGCCGCCTGAGTCCGGGCTTGGTCGTTAGAGGGTTTTCGAAGAGCGACGGATCCCACCAGACGACCTCGTGGTGGCCGCGCCCGGGTTTGTGGAGACCCGGCCGGATGGCGGAAGAGACCGCCGCTCTCGGAGGACGCTCGAGGACGGTGTCGCCTCCGGCAAAGCGCGGGCATCCCGGCGCCACCACCGGAAACCGGCAGGTCCTCTCCTCGGGATAGAGGCTCGGGAGAAGGGGCGCGACCCAGCCGTTCTTCTGAGGCTCGTCGGCCACCGCGGGCACCACCAGCACATCCCGCGCGCGGGTCGCGGCCACGTAGAGGAGACGCAGGCTCTCGGCGCGATCCCGCTCCGCTTCGCTGTCTTCGTGCTCGAGGAGCTCCCACGGCGATCCCCCGGCGAGCCTCATCGCGAAGAGCTTCCGGTCTGGATCCACGTGCCGCGAGGCGCCGGAGAAGAACGGGCTCGTGATCTCACAGAGGATCACGACGGGGAACTCCAGGCCCTTCGCCTTGTGGACCGTCATCAGGCGAACGCCTTCGACTCCGTCCTCGATCATGGTTTGCTCGCTTCGGTCCGACACCTCGGAGAGGGAGTCCAGATGATCGACGAAGCCCCGGAAGGAGAGCCCGCCGCTCTCCTCGAACGTCCGCGCGATCTGAAGGAGCCTCAGGATGTTCGCGAGCACCTGATCGCCCGCCTGCCAGAGAGCGAACCCCGCGTGGGCGCGGGTCCTGTCCAGGAGCTCCCGGATCGTGAGCGCGATCGGCCGGCGATTGCGATCCCGGTGGAGTGAGGCGACGACGTCGAGGGCTTCGCGGATCGAAGCGGCGTCTCCCTCGATAGCTCCCGGCGTCGCCCGGAACGGATGAAGGGGGCCGTGCCGCGATCGGAAGAGGAACAGGCTCTCGTCACCCAGGCTGAAGAGCGGCCCCCGGAGCGTCGAGAACACCGAGAGCTCGTCGTCGGGGCGCTCGACCGCGGCCAGCGCCACCCGCATCGCTTCGATCTCCTCGCGCTGATGGAACCCTCTTCCCCCCACGAGGACATGGGGGATGTCGAGGGCGGAGAGGGCGTCCACGTAAGGCTGGGTGACCGACCGCCCGAAGCTCTGGAACCGGCGGAACAGGAGACAGACGTCCGAGGGGACTACGGGACGCGATTCGGCGCCGCGCGAGCTCACGCGCCACCCAAGCGAAGCGCTTTCCTCCAGGAGCCATCGGACCCAGGAGGCCACCGCAGGAGGCTCCGAGCGTTGGATGGCATAGAACACCACCCTCTCCCAATCGCCGTAGGGGCGCGGGATGGGAAGGGCGACGACTGCGGGCTGGCCCTCGGTCTTCGCGCGATGGGCGTGAAGCTCCACGTAGTCCGCCTGGTGATTCTCGGCTGTGGGCTTCATCGCGTCTGACATCGCCGAGTTCACGAGCTCCTGAATGGCGGGCACGGACCGAAAGCTCACGGTGAGGTGGACTCGCCGGGCCCCGGCCCGCACCAGCTGGTTCTTCACCCGCTGGTAGAGCGCGACGTCGGCCCTTCGAAAGCGGTAGATGGACTGCTTGGGATCGGCGACGAGGAAGAGCTTCCCCGGGACGGGGGTCACCTTGCGCCAGTCGTCCTCGTCGGAATTCGCCGCGGCGAGAAGCAGAAGGATCTCGGCCTGGAGGGGGTCGGTGTCCTGGAACTCGTCGACGAAGATGTGGGTGAAGCTCGACTGGAGCTCGCGCCGGACCTCGGCGTCGCCTTTCAGCAGATCGCGGGCGCGCGCGAGGAGGTCGAGAAAATCGAGACGTCCCCGCTTCGATTTCAGCGCCTCGTAGCGGTCGACGAGCTCCCGGAGCTCGTTCTGGAGATGGGCGGCGAGGTCGGCGCGGGCGCGCCTCTGGAAGGACGCGAGGTCTTCCGCGAGCGCATCGCGCTCGGCTTGGAGCTTCTCTCGCGCGATCCCCTCGGCGTAAGGGCCCCGGCCTTTCCTCTTCCCCAGCTTCAAAGAAGCGAGCCGGTGCTCGAGGGCGTCGTAGTCGCGCCTCCCGCTTACTTGCTCCTGTCCCTTCAAGTCCTGGACGAAGGCCAGGAGATCCGAGAGGTCGAGGAACAGGTAGTCCCGGTCGCTCGCGGCTCTCGCCGCCTTCTCCGCGAGCGAGAGCGTCCTCTCGACGAGCGCGTCGATCTCGACTTCCCGGTCGAAGGGGCGGATCTGCCATCGGGCGGGAAAATCCCGCACGTCGAGAAGATCGTAGCCGGCCTTGTAGAGATCGTCGACCGGGCCCTCGTCCCAGACCTGGGGACGCCTCAGGATGCGCCTGACGCCCGGCGGGGGATCCGAGAGCTTCTCCTGGAGCCAGCGCTCGAAGACTCGCCGGTACAGACGGTCCTTCTCCTCCTCGGTCGCGACCTCGAAAAGGGGATCGACCCCCGCCTGGAGCGGCCTCTGCTTCAAGATATCGGCGCAGAACCCGTGGATGGTTCCGACGTGCGCTTCTTCGAGCTGGGCGAGGCCGCGCTCGAGCCTCTTTCTCGCTTCGTCGTCGCCCGTGGCTCGGGCTTCGGTTCGCCCCTTTTCGAGCTCCCCTCGAAGCCGAAGCTTCAGCTCGCCCGCCGCCTTCTCGGTGAAGGTGACGGCGACGATCCGGGAAAGCTCGCCCCTCCCGCTCGAAACGACCGAGAGAATACGGCTCACGAGGGCAGTCGTCTTGCCGGTGCCCGCGGCGGCCTCGACTACGAGGGTGGAATCGAGATCGTCCCGGATGGCGTCACGGTCGGCGAGGTCGGCGAGGACGGCTTCGCTCACGTCAGGCTCCGGAGCCAGTTGAGAGGGGAGAGGCGGGGGTCGTTCTGCTTTCTCCGGGCGTCGATTTGCATCCTCGGGCCGCAGACCGCGAGATAGTCGCAGTACTTGCAGCCGGGCTTCTCCTGGGGCGAGGCGGGAAAGAAGCCCTCTTCGATGACTTCGTCGAGGCGTCTCTGGAACTCCGCGACCACCGCGAGCGATTCCTCGTCGGCGCGCACCACGCGCTCCGCGTAGCCGGCGCGCTGGGTGACGTAGTAGAGGCGGGCGGAGTCGACCTCTTCTCCCGTGAGCGCCTCATAGGCGAGCGTATAAAGGATGGGCTGAAGGTTCTCGCCGCCGTTCACCACCGCCCCCTCGGGCATCCACGCCTTTCCGCTCTTGTGATCGGTGACCCGGACCTTGCCGTCGGTCGCGCGCTTCTCCACGAGGTCGATGGCGCCCCGGAGCCTCAGGCCGTTCTTCAAGACGGCGACCTCGAGGGTGCTCGCGGGATCCGCGGGTCCCGTGGGCCTCATGCCGAACGTGAACTCGCGCCGGTAGGGGACGAAGCCGTCCTCTCGGAGCGCCTCCCGCCGGAGCCAGCCTCGGAGGTCGAAACGAATGCGCTCGAGCTCGTCCTTCCAGATGCGCCCGATCGCGGGCGCGAGGTCTTCTTCGAAGCGGTCCTGGACCTCGTCGAACACGACCTCGAAGAGCTGAAGGACCTCGTCGATATTGTCGGCTCGCGCGGGAAGGAGGTTCGCCTCGGCGAGGCGCTTCGAGATCTCGAACTGCGCCGCGTGGAGGATGCTTCCCTTGGTGAGTGGGTCGAGGTGGGTCACCGCCTCTACCGTCTCGCGCGGACGGATCCGGAGGATGGCGTTGAGGTAGAAGCGGTACGGACAGGCGGCGTACTTCTCGAGCGCGGTGACGGAGTAGGCGCGCGCCTCGAGCCGGTGCTGGGCCAAGACCGCGCGCGCGGCCTCTGAGGCCTCGAGAAATCCATCCGCGGTCGTGAAGTGGCCGCTCCGGCCTCGCTGGTAGCGGGCGCGGAGGGAACGGGCGAGGGCGGGATTCACCTGGACCAGGTAGCGGCCGCTTCCCAGGCTCTCGCGGTCTCCAGCATCGCGGCGAAGGGAGTCGGAGAGGAAGGCGAGGTCGAACTCGGCGGCATCGATCGCCTGCCCGCGATCGCGGGGAGCGGGCCAGCCGAGGCGCGCCCCCGAAGAGCTCGCGGCTCCCCGCGCGAGGGTCTCGAAGTCCGGAAGCTCTCCCAGGCTCGCCCTTGCGACCTCGAGAAGATAGAACGATGGAACCTTGGCGCGTCCCTTGGCGAGATCGACCGAGGGATAGCTGAAGACGATCTTGCGCGAAGCCGCCCCGATCGCGAGTCGCAGGAAGAGGCGCTCTTTCGCGATGCGATCCTTCTGAAGAGGCAGGCTCCCAGTGAGGCGTCGGCGATCGGAGTCGAGGAGCAGGGGGTCCTCGATGATCTTCCGCGGGAACATCCTCTCGGCCAGGCCCGGCACCAGGACCATCTCGAAGCTCATGCCCCGCGCCGCCTCGATAGGAGCGACCCAGACCCTTCCGTAGCGATTTCCCGAAGGTCTCTGCGGGAGAAGCGTGAGACGCTCCGACAGGACCGCGCGCACCTCGAGAATCGAGACCGGCCCGACGGAAGTCATGGGCCGAAGCTCCTTCAAAAGAGCAAGCACTCCCTCCGGGCTGGAAAGCGAGGAAATGGCGAGCCGTTCGAGCCAATCGATCCAGACCCCCCAGCTCGCATCTTCAGGATTGGCGGGCCTCGTGTCCAGGGTCTCGATGAGCGGAAGGGCGAAGTTTCTCAGATGGAGGAGATCGTTTCGCTCGCGCTGCAGTCTCTCGGCTTCCACACTCGCCGGGTCGTCGATTTCGAGAAGGCGCACGTCGAGCTCGCGCCCGAGACCCGAGAGCCGTCTCTCCCAGCGGTCGCGCCCGCCGATGACCGCGGCGTCCACGAGAAGCTTCTCCCAGCGCCAGGGCGCCCGGAGAGTCCCCGAGAGGACGGGCTCGTTCTCGGGGACTTCTACCTTTGGAGGCGGCTCGGCGAAGAGGTCGAGCTGGACGGGCTCTCGCGCGGGCTCGGGAGCGAGCGAATGCCGCGGCGGAACCCAGAGGACGTCTTCCTCCGCGGCCGAAGGCTGGACGATGGGGGCGCCCAGGGCGTCGAGCTTCGGGAGCTGCGAGAGAGAAAGATATTCGGCGAACCGGGTGGCCGAGAGCTCCTCGGCGGCGCAGTCCAGAAGGGCGAGGAACGCGCGGCCCGCGGGGTCGGGTCTCTTCGTTCCATTCTCGAAGTACGCGGGGATCCCGGCGCGGTCGAAGGCGTCCTCGAGGAGCGGAGTATAGACTTCCGGCGATCGGAGCAGCACCGCGACTCGGTCGAAAGGCAGTCCCTTTTCCGCCTCGAGCTGGACGGCGCGGGCGAGCTCCGCTGCCTCCTGCGCCTCACCTGGAGCCGAGAGCACGACCACATCCTCGGGCCGCTCGCGGCGATTCGGAGCGGTCTCGCCGAAAACGTGACGCTGGAGATCCAGGAGGGCGGAGTCGGCTCGGGAGCCTCCCACTGAAGCCTCGGGCGCGCAGTCGAGAGCCCGCGAGAGCCTGGCGAGCGTGGCCTCGTCCGCCTCGACCGCCGTCGCGAGGACCGGAGCCGCATTCGGCTTCCGGGCGATGGCCTCGACCAGGGCGGCTTCGAGCGGGTTATCGAGGGGAACGTCGAGAAGCAGGGTCGGGCCCTCGATCTCACGCACTCCTTCGCGGGCTAGCGCGAGGGTGAGGGCTCGATCGGCGACGCCCTGGTCGCGAGACATCTCCTCGTAGCGCGCAAGGAGGAGCGCCAGGGTCTCTCCCAGATCGCCGAGCTTCGAGAGCTCTTCCGGGCTCACCTGATGAAGGCGGCACTCGTGAAGCGTCGACGTGAGGGCGCGGATGAGCCCGGGACCGGAGGCGACCTTATCGAGAGGACCGAGTCGTTTCTCGCTCGCCGTCCAATGGAGGAGCCGGGCGGTGACCGCTTCCTGGGCGAGGCGGCTCGCGGTCGTCATGCCCTCGCGGGCGAGCGCGGGAAGGGCGAGGCGGTAGGCGAGCGAGTCGAGCGTCGCTCGCCGGAACCCGAAGATGGAGCCTCGTTCGGACGCGAGCTCACGCAGGAAGTGGTCGGCGGCCTCGAGCGCCGTCGAAACCAAGAGAACGGGTCCTTCGCCGGCCACTTCCGCGAGCCACCGTCGTGCCTCTTCCCTTCGAGAGGCCGCCTGCGGCGCGACCACGATGCGATGCACCGGCATGTCGACCCCCGAATATTAGCCTCGATTCCGCGGGAATGATAGGATGCGCCGCGGGATTCGCTCGAGGAGGGATGTCATGAGGAGTCTATCGGCCGCTCGGTTCTTCGCCGTTTTCGTTCTCGTCATTTTCATAGGGCTCGTCACGGGATTCGCTCCGGCCAGCCAGGACGTCAAGATCTCGGAGAAGGACGTCAAAAAGTATTTGGACGCCGCGGAGAAGGCGATCAAGGACGGCGACCTGCAAAAGGCCGGGGGGTTCTATCTGACGATCGTCTCCAACTTTCCCGATCGCGGAGACGTTCACCTGAAGCTCGCGCGGATCTACAAACAACTCGGGGACTGGGGAAACGCCGGAGAAGAGTACGGGAAGGCCGTAGGCTCCACGACCGTGCCCGCCGAGCAGGCGGAGTGCTACGAGGGAATGACCATCGCCTACGCGAAAGCGGCGAACTACGTAAAGGTCGTCGAAGTGGGAAGGAAGGCGGCCGAGATGAACCCGGCGAACGCGGACGTTCTCGTCGCGCTTGCGACCGGCCTCGCGAAGACCGGCGCCATCACCGAGGCGGGGGAGGTCGCCCGGAAGGCGCTCGCACTCGCGCCGAATAGCGCCCTGGTGCACACCACCATCGGCGAGGCGGCGCTGGCGGACGGGAAACCCGCGGAAGCCGAGCCTGCGTTCCGCAAGGCGATCGAGCTCGACGCGAAGGTCGCCGAGGCGCACGCGGGGCTCGCCGACATTCTCCTCGGCAAGAAAGACTACGCGGGCGCCGTTGCCGAGGCGACGAAGGCCCTCGATCTGAACAGCCAGCTCACCCGCGCCTTCGGCGTCCGGGGAAAAGCGAATAACGCGCTCGGCAAGCCCGATGCAGCGTACTCCGATCTGGCGATGGCGATCACCGTGAACGCCAACGATCCCGACGCCAACCTCGCGTTCGCCGAGGTCTACGAAGCGCAGGGGAACCTGGGGATGGCGGCCAACTATTACCAGAAGGCCGTCGATCTGAATCCGACCCTGAGCGGCGCATACCTCTCCTTGGGCGGCGTTTACGTCAAGCAGGGGAAGCTCCAGGATTTGGGGACGCTGATGGAGCAGGCGGTCCAGAAGATGCCCGACAACGCCCAGGTCCACCACTATCTCGGGCTCTCGCTCGAAGCCTCTCAGCAGACGGACAAGGCTCTCGCCGAGTTCTCGAAAGCGGTCGAGCTCGACGACTCGCTCGCCGACGCCCACTACAAGAAGGGGCGGCTCCTCCGCATCCAGAAGCAGGTCGCGCCGGCGCTGGTGGAGCTCGAGAAGGCGGTCTCGCTTCAGGCGGATAACCCGGATTACCTGACCGAGCTCGGGGTCGGCTACTACGAGGGCCAGCAGGTGGACAAGGCCCTCGAGACTCTGGCGAAGGCTACGTCGCTCCCGGGGTACGACAAAGCACTCGGCTGGGCGTACTACGGCGTCGCTCTCAAGGACAAGCAGAGATTCGGGGAAGCGGCCGGTTACTTCCAAAAAGCAGTGGACGCCTACCCCAACTTCGGGCTCGCCCACTGGGGGCTCGCCTGGTCGAGCTTCGGTCAGATCGCGAAGGGCTGCCCCTGCACTCCCGAAGACGAGGCCCTGGTCAAGACCCTGGTGGAGCACGCGAAGCTCGCGACTCAGTACGGCGTCAACGACCCCGGGCTCACCGAGAGGGCGGATATCCTGGGGCGCGGTGAGAAGGTGAAGTAGGCTACGGCCTATTCAGGCGCCAGTCGTAGTCCCGGAAGCGAACCTCGACTTCGTGCTTCTTCTCTTCGAGGAAGCGGCGGACGTCTTCGTTCGCGTACTTCGAGACGAACGCCGGAAGACTTTTCTCCGAGCCGCGGTACTCCGGGTTCACGAAGTCCGACCCGTACCACTCGAGGATCTTCGTGAGCACGAGCGCGTTTCCCTCGACCGAAACGTAGTCTGGACTCCCGAGCGCGTTCGCCGCCGCAGATTCGAGCTGTTCTTCGACCCGCTCTCCCTCGAAGGCGTCGGTGGGAAGAGGAGGGCAGGAGATCGAGGCGCAGTTGACGGCGAAGTGGAGCCTCGGGTCCCGGAACCTGGGCCTCAAGACATTGTGCTCGATGTTGTCGAGGCTCAGGCGAAAGCCTCCCACCACGTGCGCTTCCCGGGTGAAGACGTCCTCGATATCGCGGATGCTCTCGATCTCGAAATCTCCGTTCTCCGAAACGCGATCGAGAATGGTTCGGACGGTATAGGCGTTGTAGGCGTTGATGAACAGGGCCTCGAGCTCCGGACCGCGGAGGTTCCCGAGATCGGCGTCCGCGAGCGAATCGAGGTACGTCGCGAGAACGCCCTCCTCTTTCCTGAGACCGGCGTAGTCGAAGCGCCGGCCGTTCTCGAGCGCGTACTTCGAGAGGATCTGGTCCCAGGCGCTATGGTCGAAGCCGTCCGTCCCCTCGCGGACACCGCGCTCGAGGACCGCGGAGAGATCCCCCTGGATGGGCTCGGGGGCGGGGGCGCCGCACGAGGCAACGACCAGGAGCGGCCAGGCGAATCGTCTCAACGGTGCTACTCTAGCAAGAACTGATGCTGGGCCTCGCCCTCTCGTTTCTACTGGCCCCGACCGATCCGTCCCTCGAGCGTCTTCGCGCGGTGGTGGCGGAGGCCGCCGAGAAGTCTACGGGCGAAATGGGAGTCGCCATCGAGCATCTGGAATCGGGACTTCGGGTCGACGTCCGCGGCGACGTCGCCTACCCGATGGCGAGCACCTTCAAGCTCCCGGTCCTCGTCACGTTGTTCCACCAGGTTGATGAAGGGAAGGTTCGGCTCGACGAGATGGTATCTCTCGAGAGGGGAGACGTTCACATCGGGAGCGGCCGGCTCGACGATTTCGCCGCTCCCGGGATCTCGCTTTCGATCGCGAACCTGGCGGCCCTCATGATGCGCGTGAGCGACAACTCGGCGGCGGACGCGCTCCTCTCGAGGGTCGGGCCCGACGCGGTCCGCGAGAGGTTTCGGGCTCTCGGAATCGAGGGCATCTCGGTCGACCGCACCGCCCAGCGCTTGATCCTCGATTCGCTCGGGATGCCTCCCGGGAGCACGGAGGGGATGAACCGCCAGGAGACCCTGGACTATCTCAACGCCTATGAACCGGAGCCGGGCGAGCTCGAAGCGGCGGCTTCCGCTTTCGAGAGGGACCCGCGGGATACGGCGACGCCCTCGGCGATGAACGACCTTCTCCGCGCGATCTACTCCGGGCGCGCTGCGAGTCCTTCGTCTACCCTATGGATTACCGAGATTCTGCTCGCCTGCGAAACCGGGATCAACCGAATCCCCGGGCGCTTGCCCGAGGGCGCGCGCGCCGCCCACAAAACGGGAACCCTCGGAGGCGCGGTCGCGGACGTCGGCGTCCTGTATCTTCCTGACGGGCAGGGCCACGTGTTGATGTCCGTAATGACCCGTGGGGTAAAGGACCGGGACAAAGCCGAGCGCGCGATCGCCGAGATCGCGCGCTACGCGTACGACTACTTCTCAGTGATCGGTGATCGGTGATCAGCGATCGGTATGTCGTCGGCGACGATCAGCGTCGGGGCACCACTGACCACTGATCACCGATCACTGCTGGAAAACTATCCATTTTCGTGATACAGACATAAGGACACCTAACATGTACGAGGCCTTCTACGGTTTTCGCGAGAAGCCCTTCAATCTAACTCCAGATCCGAAGTTCCTGTATCTCTCGGGCAAGCACCACGAGGCTTTCGCCCATCTCGAGTTCGGACTGCGGCAGCGCGGTGGATTCATCGTGGTAACCGGTGAAGTGGGGACGGGGAAGACGACGCTCTGTCGCTACTTCCTGGAGAGGCTCGACGAGAGCACGGTAAGCGCGTTCATCCTCTATCCCGCTCTAGGCACGACCGAGCTCTTGCGCTCAGTGAACCGCGATCTCGGGATCGCCGGCGACCGCGACGACAAGAAGACGGACAAGGAGCTCATCGATGAGCTTCACGAGTTCCTCCTTCGGGCGAGGGAGCAGGGGAAGAACACCGTGCTGGTCATCGACGAGGCGCAGAACCTGTCCCGGGACGTGCTGGAGCAGGTGCGGCTCGTTTCCAACCTCGAGACCGCGACCGAGAAGCTCATCCAGATCGTGCTCATCGGTCAGCCGGAGCTCAACGAGAAGCTCGCCCAGCGCGACCTCCGCCAGCTGGCGCAGCGCATCACCGCGCGTTATCACCTGAAACCCCTGAGCCGGGATGAGATGACCCAGTACATTCGCCACCGGCTCGCGGTCGCGGGCGGCATCGGACGCGTCGACTTCACTTCCGGGGCGTTACTTCGGATTCATGGGTTCTCGGGTGGCGTTCCCCGGCTCATCAACCTGGTCTGCGACCGGGCCCTCCTCGCGGGTTATGTCCTCGAGAAGAGCGAGATCGACCGCTCCGTCGTCCGCCGCGCGGTGAAAGAGCTGGGACCGGCCCCCGCTCTGTCGGAACGAAGCTTCGGCCGCCTTGGCCGGTTCGGCGCCCGCGCCGCCGGACTTTCGCTCTTGGCGCTCCTTGGTCTCGGGGCGGTTTACTTGGCGCGAGGAGGCGTGCTCTTCCCCGCGACCTACTCGGGCGCGCGCTGGCCCTCGGGTTCCGCGGAAATCGCGGTAACACCCGAGGATGTGAACGAGCACTTCCAGCTCCGCCTCCTGACTCTGTCCCCCGAGATCTCGCGGAAGGCCGCGTCCGCCGTGCTTCTCGAGCGGTGGGGGATTCGTCTGGGAGGCGGGCTCGCCGCGATCTCGGCGCTCGAGGACATGCCCTCTCTCGCCGACCGCGCCGCGCTTCAGTACTCGGAGCTCGAGACCAGCCTGGACCAGCTCCAGGCGTTCGATCTCCCGGCCGTGCTCGAGGTCCATCACCCTTCACGGGAGGCGGTCCTCTTCCTCACGCTGACGGGTCTCGACTCCGATTCCGCGATCGTCTACTTCGCCCCCGGCGATTTCTTTCGCGTGCCGAAGACGGTCTTGAGGCAGTTCTGGAACGGTCGCGCCCGGCTGTTCTGGCGGGACTTCGACCAGCTCGAAACCTCCGACGTACCCCGACGGCTCGCCTGGGCCGGTCGCCGCCTCGCGACTCTCGGAATGCTCCCGAGGGGGGAGTCCGACCCGACCCCGGACGAGCTTCTCGACGCGGTCAAGAGGCTCCAGCAGCGGGTGCTTCTCCAGCCCGACGGCGATCTGGGACACGAGACACGAATGGCACTCTACAGTTTGAGCCGTGGCTATCGAGTTCCGCGGCTTCGCGAGCCATGAGCTTCATCCTCGACGCGCTCCGAAAGGTCGATCAGGAGAATCGCACCGATGGCGAGGTTGTTCCGCCGGTCGCCGCGATCGAGAGGCTGAGACAGGAAAGGCTCTATCGCCGCCGCCAGTACGCGGCCATGGCGGTGATCGCGTTTGGGTCCGCTGCCGCTACCGCGCTGCTGCTGAGGACGACGCCCACGGAGACGAAGTCATCGCCGGAGCCCGCCCCGCAGACGGCGGTGGTCCAGGGGCCCGTCGAGACCCCCGCCCCAGAAGGCGAGCCCCCGATAACGGAGGCGGAGACCGCGGCTCCGGAGCCCACCCCGGGGCCGGTCGAGGCGATCGTCGCCGAGCCGGCCCCGTCCGAGCCTGGCCCTGCTGGAGAGCCTGCCCCCGCGCCCGCGAAGGCGCCCGATCTGCCGCCGGAGCCCCCACGCCTCGTGCTTCAGGGCACCTCGATCCTCGACGGAAGGCCCGTCGCGGTCATCAGCGACCGTCGGGTGTTCGAGGGGGACACCATCGAGGGCGCCGTCGTCATCCGCATCGAAGAGCGGTCGGTGGAGCTCGAGTTCGAAGGTCGCCGTTTCACGCTGACCCTCTGAGCCGTGCTGGTATTCGGCCATGTGGCCGCGGCCACCGTCAGCTGCCATGCGCTCGACCGCCGTGCGGACCTGCGATGGGTCATCTTCTTCACGCTGGTCGCGGACATCATCGACAAGCCGCTGGGCCTCTGGATCTTCAAGGAGACCATCAACAATGGACGGGTATGGTTCCACTCCCTCGCCGTCAACCTTCTCGTCACCCTGGTGCTCGTCCTGGCGCGCAAGCCCGGCGTATACGCGCTTGCCCTCTGGCTCCACCAGTTCTGCGACCGCATGTGGATGCGGCCCTGGGTCGCTCTCTGGCCGTTGGCGGGCCGTTTCGGGTTTCGGGATCTCGCCTTCGAGGATTGGGTCTACGGGATCTTCAACCCCTATAACGTCGTCAGCGACGTCGTCGGGCTCGTGGTTCTTCTTTTTTTCGCCTGGCGCTATCGGCTCTTCCGAAGGAGGAGACTCGCTGGCTGGATTCGCACGGGACGACTCGAGGCGGCCGCCTAATACAGAGTGTCGGCCTTCGCCGCCAGGATGAAATCGCTTTCGGTCAGGCCATCGATCTTGTGGGTCCAGATCTCGAGTCTCACCCGGCCCCACGAGAGGTGAATGTCGGGGTGATGCCCTTCGGCCTCAGCGACTTCTCCCAACCGCACCGTGAAATCCAGGGCGCTCCGGAAATCGGGGAAAGGGTACTCCTTTTCGAGGTGGTGCTCTCGTACCACTTCCCAGCCCGAGCCGAGCTCCTGGTGAAGCCTCTCCAGCTCCTTTCCGCGAAGAGGAGGCACGCCGCCTCGGCAGGGGATGCAGGTTTTCGCCGCCAAAGATTCGTTCTTGGGAGAGTTCATTTTCGTTTGACTTTCGTTTTCGCTGTCTCTATGTTAGAGGCGCTTGGAGAAAGTTTGATGATCCTGACGAAGCGACAGAAACAGATCCTGAGCTTCATCGAAGACTCCATACGCAAAAACGGCTACGCCCCGAGTCTGCACGAGATTTGTGACCACTTCAAACTCCATTCGATTTCGACCATTCACAAGCATCTCGTCCATCTGGAGGAGAAGGGCCTTATCAAGAGGCATTGGAATCGGGCTCGGGCGATCGAGATCATCGCCCTGGAGCAGAAGCCCGAGGCGCGCGACGTCCCTCTTCAGGGGCTCATCGCCGCTGGCGAGCCCATCGAGGCGGTTCGGGGCAACGAGCTCGTGGCGGTGCCCGAGGACATGATCGGCCGGCGAGACGTGTACCTCCTCAAGGCAAGGGGGGAGTCCATGGTCGAAGAGCAGATCCGCGACGGGGACTACGTCATCGTCGAGCGCCGCACCGACCCCAGGAACGGGGAGGTCGTGGTCGCGCTTCTCGACGGAGGCCAGGCCACCGTGAAGAAGTTTTACAAGGAGAACCTCCAGGTCCGTCTGCAGCCGGCCAACCCCACGATGAGGCCCATCCTCGTCCCCGAAGACCAGGTCGCGATCCAGGGAGTGGTGGTGGGTCTTTTGAGAAAATATTGAGCCCAGGAGAACACGAATGACGACGACGAAGAAATCGATCAACTTCACCATCGTGCCCGACGAGCCGGAAGGGCGGGAAAAGGCGGAACGTCTCTACGCAAACTTCTGCGCCGTGAGCCACACGCCCTTCGACTTCACCCTTACGTTTTGCGAGGTCCATCCCCTGAGCGAGAAGGACATCGCGGATGCGCCCGAGGGCTCGACCAAGACCATTGGAGCCCCGGTAAAGGCGAAGCTGGTGATTCCGGTGCAGCTTGTCGGGGCCCTGGCGGCGGCACTCCAGGAGAACCTCAAGATGTATCAGGACTCCTACTCCAACGTCGGGTGGTCGAAAGCGGGCGGAAGCCTGCACTGACAGGATACGTACATGAGCCCGGCTTGGGCCCGGCTTGGGATTGACAGCGCCTGACGGGAGCCATTATGCTCTCCGCACACTGGAGGAAAATTTCCATGAAGAAGACTTTCGCTCTTGTTTTGGCTTCCGTCCTTTTGCTCGGGCTTTCCAGCTTGGCACTCGCTGAGGAAGGAAGCTGGATGGGATACATTTCGGATGAAGCCTGCGCCAAGGACTATGCCAAGTCGAGCGTGGAAAAACATGTGGCCTGCGCCAAGGGCTGCGTCGCCAAGGGCGGCAAATGGGCTCTCGCGATGAAGGACGGGATGGTCGTTCTCGACGTCGAGAAAGAGACCGCCGAGAAGAACCTCGGACACCCGGTCACCGTGAAGGGAACCCTCGACAAGGCGACCAATACCGTGAAGGTCTCCTCTGTCGAGATGGCCCACTAGCCCTCGACTCGAACTTTCGATCCAACAGGGCGAAGGGCGGGAGACTCGTTCTCCCGCCCTTCGTGTTTTGCTACCATGAGTTGACTCTTCCCGCGGAGGCTCGCTCATGAGAAACCGCCTGTTCGTCGCCGTCGCCTCGTTCTCTTTCCTGGCTGCCACCTCGCCCGCTCGAGCGGAGAAGCTCGAGGGTATCCTCTGGGACGTCGGTCCGCGGGCCATCGTCGAGGGCGTCGAAGTCGTGATCTCGGACCATACGCGCATCGAGCGAAAGGGCCATCCCGGCATCACCGCTCGGGAGCTGCGCATCGGCTGGGAGGTGGAGGTCCAGGGCCGCAG
>Ga0326597_10005633_pt1 | contig 17329 bp, 15 predicted proteins | sample RVTome_12_FD_203789 | JGI IMG/M metagenome (GOLD analysis project Ga0326597, IMG submission 203789) | Soil microbial communities from uranium-contaminated site in the Upper Colorado River Basin, Wyoming, United States - RVT100D185 | ecosystem: Environmental > Terrestrial > Soil > Contaminated >... | reverse complement strand
CAGGGGCGACCCGACGACCGTCCCACCACCTCCGCCCACCCGCCGACGCCGAGCGCGGCGAGAAGGCTGTCGTGATACGCGGCGAACACGATCGTCCGTACCCAGCGCTCGGCCTCGTCGCCACGCCACGCGCGGAAGACCCGCGACACCACCGAGGCCATCTCGCTGGGACCACCCTCGAAGTCGGCGGCCGACTCCAGCTGGCCTGCGAGATCCCGGGCCATCTCCCCGACGAGCGCCGAAGCCCTGGGCCCGGGGCGCGATCGGGCACCCCGGACGCCGGCGAGGATCCCGGCCGCGTTCGCCCCCGCCGCCGCTGCCTTTTGGATCGCCGGTTCGACCACCGCCGACAGCTCGGAGGCCATCCGCCCGGCATCGGGTCGCCAGTCCGCGAGTGATTCGACCACGACGGATTGGAGGTCGACGATCCTCCGCTTGACCTCACGGAGGCCTTCGTTGTGGACGGGCAAGGCGAGCCGGTCCCGGAGCGCGATCGGATCCCGCGGCAGCCCGAAGGGGTCGTGATCGGAGGTGGTGCGCAGCGCCTCGAAGAGGTTCCCGACATCGTCTCCCGATGCTCGCCCCGCCGGCTCGGGCGCAGGCGTGTCATTGAGCTCCTGGACCTCGGCCGCCAACTCGTCGCTGAAATCGGCAGAGTCGAGGTCACCAAAGCGCACCCCGGCTCCCTGCCGCGCCGGGCGTGACTCCACGGGCAGCACGGAGATGTCCTCGATGGCGCGTTCGGCATGGAGCCGCTCGATCTCCTCGCTCAGATCACGGCGTCGCGGACGGTCGGTCTCCTCCTCGGCCACGCCTCCGGCACGGTCGATCATCTGCTGGGCGAGCTCACGCGCCTGAGTCACCAGACGATCGCTCTCGTAGCGCGCATTGCGAACGATGTCATCGGCCTCCTTGCGCGCGGTGGCAAGCCGCTGATGCGCCTCGCGCTCGGCCTCGGCGCGGATGACGAGGGCCTGGCCGTCCCCCTCGGACACGATCGCCTCGGCGGTCTCCTCGACCGACTGGAGGAGCTCCTCCCCGGCATCCCAGGCGTCCCTGCGGAGCTCGAATGCGTTCTGCTCGGCCTCGGCGACGACGCCCTCTGCCTCGGTCGCCGCTGTCTCGGTCCGCTTGGCCGCATCAGCCTTGCTCTCGCGCTCGATCCGCTCGGCGTCCTCGCGGGCCCTGGTCCGAATCCCGTCGGCCGCCTCCTTCGCCGCCTCCAGGATGCGGGCCACGTCGCCCGCCACCGCGGCCACGTCGCGCGCCAGGTGCTCGGGCCCTCCCGACCGGGTCACCTCGGCCATCAGGTCTTCGTGACGCCGCTGCAGGTCGCCCCACTCTTCGACGGCACGGGCAATGAGGGCGTCGACGGCCTTCTTCTCGTACCCGCGTCTGCCGGTGGGGAGATCGCGGGTGGAGAATGTATCGGGGCCCAGCGGCTCGTCGCCCATGGGGACGACGATACCGGGCGATTCTCGGGGCGGTAGTCGGAGTCGGGCGGCTCAGCCGCCGGCCGCCACCGCCCCCACGGGCTCGAGGGCCCGCAGGTAGTCGAGAGCCTCCTGGAGGGTGGCGACCGGGACGATCACGATGGCGTTCCCCGCAGCCGTGAGCGCCGCGTCGTAGTTGTCGACGGGTACGAACACGATCTCGGCGCCGATCGCCCGCGCGGCGAAGATCTTCTGTCGTACGCCGCCGATCGCCCCCACGGTCTCGTCGAACCGGATGGTGCCCGTGCCGGCGATCCGATGGCCACCGGTCAGGTCCTCCTCGCTGAGCAGATCGAGAAGCGCAATCGCATACATCATCCCCGCCGAGGGGCCCCCGATGTTCCGGGAGTCCACATCCACGTCGATGGGGATGTCCATCTGCAGGTTGACGGTGTCGAAGACCACACCCACCATCGGGGCACCCGGGAGCTCGGTGTGCTCCACCAGCGTGATCGAGACCTCCAGCGGCTCGCCGGCCCGGGTCCCTTCGAGCGTGATGGTCTCGCCGATCGCATGGGTGCGGATCAGCTCACCCGCCTCCTCGAAGGTGCTCACCATCTCGCCGGCGATGACCGTGAAACGATCACCCACCTCGAGCGCGCCGTCCGCCGGCGTTCCCGCGACCACCTGGAGAACCTCGACGCCCTCGCCGATGAACCCCACTTCGTAGCCGAGGCGGTTGAGGGCCACGAATATCGCCGTGTCGATCGACTCGTTCATCGCCTGCAGGTTGGTGCGCCGTACCTGCTCGTCGCTGACCCCCGGCGGCCGGATGACCTGCCGTTCGAGGAGATCCACCTTCTCGTCGAGGTAGCGGGCTTCGAACCATTCGAACGGGTTCACCTCCCGCAGCGTCACCGTCAGCAGATAGAGGTCGCCGGTCGTCTCGTACACCGCGACGCCCTCGCCGAAGCTGACCAAGTCGGCGACCTCCTCGGTGGGCCCGGGCGCCATGGCGAAGTACGGGAGCTTGACGGGCCAGAACACCAGGACGAGCAGGCCCAGGGCGAGAAAGACGGCAACCAGCACATAGGGCCATCTCGGCGAGGAGCGACCGGGCGTCGCCGGGGTGTCGAGCGATGTCGAGAAGGGGTCGCTGTCGATCATGCGGAGCCTGCAGATGGTAACGGTGGGGTGGGACTGAAGACGGCGTTCACCGGGATCGGTACCGACCCCGTTGCCCGTTGCCTGTGCCTCCTCGACCCATTGCGCCCGGGGAACGGGGAACGATGCGCGACTTCGATCCGCCCATCACTACTCTCACCGCCATGACCCGCATCTCCCGCACCATCGAGCTCGCCAAGGCGTCGTGGCAGGTCCTCAAGGCCGACAAGGAGCTGCTGCTCCTGCCGGTGCTGTCGCTCATCGCCACGATCCTGGTCGCTGCCACCTTCCTGGCGCCGATCCTCCTCGGAGGCGGCGCCACGGCTCTCGAGAATCCCGGGCCCGTTGGCTATGTGCTCCTGTTCGCTGCCTACGTCGTCCTGGCCTTCATAACGATCTTCTTCAATTCCGCCCTCGTGCACGCCGCCAACGAGCGGCTCGACGGTGGCGATCCCACCCTGGGGTCGGCCATCCGCGGCGCGCTGATGCGGGTGGGGCGCATCCTGCCCTGGGCGATCGTGTCGGCGACCGTGTCGATCATCCTCCGCGCCATCGAGGAGCGCGCCGGGGCATTGGGCCGGATCGTGTCGGCGATCGGAGGGGTCGCCTGGTCCCTGGTCACCTTCCTCGTGATCCCGGTCCTGGTGATCGAAGGCGTCGGCGTCGGCGAGGCGATCAAGCGGTCGGGGGCGCTGTTCAAGAAGACCTGGGGGGAGAACGTCGCCGCTCAGGTGGGGTTCGGGCTGATAGGCTTTCTGGCGATGCTCCCCGCCTTCTTGATCGGCGCCGGAGCGGTCGCCGCCGGCGGGGCCATCGCCGTGATCGGCATCGGCGCCGCCGTGGTGTGGGTGCTGACCGTCGTAATGGTGCTGTCGGCCCTCAACGGGATCTTCCAGACCGCCCTGTACCGGCATGCCGCCGGCGTCGCCGCCGGGAGCGGGCCTTTCGGCGCCGGCGAGCTTCAGGCAGCCTTCCAGCCAAAGGGCGGAAGCTCAGGATTCACCCGAGGGTTCGCGGGATAGCCCGTTACCCGTTCAGACCGGCCCCGCCCGGGCAACGGGTAACGAATCCGACGCAATCAGGCCTGATCGCGTCCGACGAGTCTCCACGCGGTCGGTAACGCCACCCCTGCCAGGGCGGCCTTGACGAGGTCGCCGATCACAAAGGGCACGAGGCCCAGTTCCATCGCCTCGGTGGCTCCGACCCCGAGTTGACGCGCCAACCAGGCGACGCCGAAGAGATAGATGACGACCGTCCCGGCGATGAATGCGGGGACGGCGGTGGCAATGGCGCGATCCTGCCGACGCTCGGCGAGATATCCGATGAGGGCGGCGGCCACCACGAAGCCCACGAGGTAGCCGCCGGTGGCCCCGGTGGCGACCTGCCAACCCCCGCGAGCCTCCGCGTAGAAGGGCAGCCCGGTGGCGCCGAGCACCCAGTAGAGGGACATCGAGGCGGCCCCCGCCCGCCACCCGAGGACCGCTCCCGCCAGCAGGACCGAGAATGTCTGGCCGGTGATCGGCACCGGGGTGAACCACAGCGGAATCGTGATCTGAGCCAGCAGTGCCGTCAGCAGGGCGAACCCGACGACCAGGGCGAGCGTCACAACACGCGTGTCGGGCAGGATTCGGGCGGCAAGAGTGGGGGCAGGGGCGGTGGTCATGGCCGGACACTACCGGCAGGAGGCAGGAGCCAGACGGCCGACGGCAGAGTCGAGGACTCGGGACTCAGAACCCACGTCGGCACGGCAACGCAGAGAGGGGGCGGCCGGACGGGCCGCCCCCTCTCAGATCGACGTAATCGTCTTGATCAGCCACTGATCACGAAGCAGGGACCCTCATACGGGTACGCCGCAGCGAGCTCGCTGATGAAGGCGTCGGCCTTGGGGCTCACGCCACCGTTGGCCTCGGCGTCGACACCGACCACCCAGGTCGAGCGGACGACTCGATCAGCCGGGTCGCCGGCGAAGCTGCCATCAGGCAGGATGCCGTCGTAGCCCACGCCTTCCAGCGACTCGGCAACCGCGCGCACGTTCGCCCGGGTGAGGTCACTGCTGGCGATCGCCTGAGCGATGGCCTCACGGATCGGGTAACTCCAGACCCATCCGGCCCCGTACCCGGGGTTGGGATCCCGCTCGTTCGCCTCAGCCGCGGCACGCATGGCTGCATGCCCAGGCGAGTCAGTGTCCCACGGGCCCCACGGATACGTGAACGACGCGGCAGCCGTCCAGAACGGCACGAGCGCGGCGGTGTCACCGGTCAACAGCACCGGATGCCAAGCCGGCGAGGCCCCGAGCACCGCGAAAGCGGTGAAGCCCTGAGTGACGAGACCGCCGGTGATCCGGGCGAATTCGCTCGGCCCCGTCACGATCACGATCAGATTCGGCTGCAGGGGCAGCAACGCACCAACGGTCGAGGCGATAGCGGCATCGCCTCCGGCCACGTAGGAGACCTGCTCGATCTCGGCGACAGGATCACCGAGGCCCAGCTGGGCAGCCGCGATCTTCACCCCTGCCGCATAGTCCTGCCCGTAGTCGCTGTTGAGCGCCACGAGAGCCCATGTGAAGCCCTCCGGCAGCACCGAGGCCATGAACGACATGCCGTTCATGCCTTCGAAGCAGTACGGCGCTCCCGACTCCAGGATCAGCCCTTGGTCCTCATCGTTGAACGACCATCCCGACCACCACCCGGCAGGGGCAGCGATCATGTCGTTCTCCTCGAGGATCCCGAGCGCGGATTGCGTGGGAGGGGTCCCGAGGATCTGGGCGAGAGCAAGGACACGGGTCGACAGGGTCGCCGCGGCGTTGGCCGTGTTCGGGCCGGGTGTGGGCACGAGGTCGTAGCCAGCGTCGAAGCTGTTCTCGGCGGTGATGATGACATCGAAGCCGTCTATCCCGCCGTCCGTATTGACAGCAGCCCAGAAGTCCTCCTGCGCGGTCGTGATGGGACCACCGAATCCAGCGAAGGGACCGCTGAGGTCGGTGATCACACCGAGGTATATGCACCCGTTGCCCTCATTGACCGCGTCCGGGCACGGGGCAAGCGTCACACCGACATCGTGTGCGATCTCCTCAGGCGGTGCCTCTGTCGTCGTTGTTGCCTGCGTGGCCGCCCCGGCCGTTGTGGTCGTCGCCTGCGAGGTGGTGGTGGCGTCATCGTCGCCACACGCCACTGCGACCATGGCGAACGCCATCGTCAGGCACGCGGTTGCGAGCCATCGTCGTCTCATGCTGATCCCTCCCTGGTTAATGCTCTGAGATCCCGCCAATCCAATAGGGCGGTGGCATGTCAGCCTATCCGATCGCCGCAGCCGAGGACGGGCGCTACGGGGTTTACCGAATATTCAGACTCGAGCGCCTAGTAGCTGAAGGGCCAGGCCTTCCAGTAGTTGCGTACCCGAATCCAGAGCCCGTAGAGGCCAAGCGGCTCGAAGATCAAGAACGCCACGATCAGGCCCCCGAACATGAGTTGCTCGATCTGGCTGAGGTTGAGAAATCCGCCGGTGGGCGAATCTGAGATGAAACCGAAGACCCAGAATCCGGCGAGCCATTTGACGATCCGTGGCAGGAAGATGATGAAGAACGCTCCCATGATGGACCCGGCGATCGTGGCAGCACCCCCGATCAGGATCATGGCGATGTAGACGATCGACAAGAGGAGATTGAACGATCCCGGCTCAACCCGGCTCAGGCCCGAGTAGAGAAGCGCTCCGGCGATCCCCGCGTAAAGGGACGAGATGACGAACGCTGTCATCTTGTACCGAGCCAGGTTGATGCCCATCAACTCGGCGGCGATGTCCCGGTCCCGGATCGCGGCCAGCGCCCGCCCGATCCTCGAGCGAGCGATGTTCTTGGCGATGAAGGCGAGGAGTGTCAACAGTATCAAGCCCAGGAAGAAGAGCTTCTGCAGACGGGACAGGTGGACTCCCAGCACCTCGCCCGGCTGGTCGAATCGGAACCCGAACAGCGACGGCACGGCCGTGGCCCGACCGACGCCGAGCCCGCCGGTATACGACCCGGCCTCCTTGAAGATGTGCTCGCCGAGAAAGACGAGACCGAGGGTCACGAATGCGAGATAGAGACCCTTGAGCCGGGACGCGATCGGGGCGACGATCAGCCCCGCCAGGGCCGCCACGAGCCCGGCGGCCGGCAGCCAGATCGCCATGTCCAGCCCGAATCCCACAAGGATGGTCTTGTCCACCTGCTGCCCGGTGGAAAGGTCGAAGACCCTCCGCGAGACCTCCTCACCGCCGAGTACCGCGGCCGTGAACGCCCCCAGGCCGAGGAAGAAGGCGTGCCCGAGCGAGACCTGCCCGCCGTACCCGGTCACAATGTTCAGCCCGATGGCGCCGATGGACGCGAAGAGGGCGGTCACCGAGAGGAGCATGAGATCCCCGGCGAGGGAGAACTCGACGAGACCCGGCACGAGCGGCAGCGTGCCGCCGAGTCCGAGAACCACGACGGCCACCATGAGCACGACAAACCAGAAACGTTGGACGTTATTGCGGAAGATCGCCGTGTCCGACGAATAGTCCGAGATGAGTCCTGGGCGGCGCCTCATACCCGCTCGATCTCCTTCGTGCCGAACAGGCCATACGGCTTGACGAGGAGCACAAGGAACATGACGAGGTAGGGGACGACCTGGGCGAAATTCCCGCCGAGAAACGCGGCATGTTCGGGTTGGTACGTGAAGGTGAGGGCCTCGGCGAGGCCGACGATGAGTGCCCCGACGAGAGTGCCCGCGATGGAGTCGAGGCCACCGATCACCACCACCGGCAGTGCCTTGAGGGCGACGATCGAGGCGGACCGGTCCAGCCCGGGAGGCGTCGAGCCGATGAACACCCCGCCGACCATCGCCAGAACGGACGCGATCGCCCACGAAGCGGCGAAGACCGCCGTCACCGAGACGCCCTGCGTGAGCGTGACCTCCTGGTCGAAAGCGGCCGCCCGCATCGCCAGACCGAAGCGAGAGAACCTGAAGAATGTGAGCAGCAGCCCCACGAGGACTACAGCAGCCACCAGGGCGGCGATCTGCCGGTGGGTGACGACGAGCCGCCCCCCAAAAAGATCGAACGCGAAGAAGTCGATGCTCCATGGCGCGCCCATCGGCCGGGCGTCGATACCGAGCAGATCCAGAGCAAAGATGGTGATGAGGATGTTGAGTCCAATGGTCATGATGGCCACCGCAAACACCGGTTTTCCCACCATCGGTCTCAGCGCAACCCGTTCAACGACTACCCCGGTGAGCGCCGAGAGGGCCGCGGCCAGGATCAAGGCGAGCCAGAACGGCCACTTCACGACCGTGGTGAAGTAGACGACCCAGTAGGCGCCGAGCAGGAGCAACGCCGGCTGGGCGAAGTTGAACACCTGGGTGGACTTGTAGATGATGACGAACCCGAGGCCGATCAGTCCGTAGACCGCTGCGAGCGACGTCCCGTTGACCAGCGCCTGGAGGAGCTGCGTCATCGATACATCGACTCGATCTCTTCGGCGAAACGCTCCTCGACGATGGAACGCTTGACCTTCTGAGTGGCCGTGAGCTCGCCGTCCTCGTGGTCGAGCTCCTTGGTGAGCAGCAGGAAGGTCTTGATCTGCTCGACGCGGGCGAACTTCCCGTTGGTGGTGTCTACGGCCTTCTGGATCAAAGCCCGGACTTCCGGCTTCTCCGACAGGTCGCGGTAGGTGGTGTGCGGGATGCGGCGCCGCTGCGCCCACTCGCTGACGACGTCGAGTTCGATGCCGATCAGCGCCGTCAGATACTTGCGCCGGTCCCCGATGACGATCGCCTCCTTGATGAACGGCGACGTCTTCAGGGTGTTCTCGATCTCCGACGGCGAGACGTTCTTCCCACCGCTCGTGATGATGATGTCCTTGATCCGGTCGACGATGCGCATATGGGTGCCGTCGACCCACTCCCCGACATCACCCGTGTGAAGCCAGCCCTCCCCGTCGATGGTCCTGGCGGTCGCCTCCGGCTGGTTCCAGTAGCCGGCGAACACCGCCGGGTGCCGGGTGAGAATCTCGCCCGTCTCTGGATCGAGGCGGATCTCGCACCCGGGGTAGGCCTCGCCGACGGTGCCGAGCTTCACCCGACCCGGACGGTTGGTGGTCGCCACCCCGCTGTTCTCGGTCATTCCATAGGCCTCGTAGATGGGGACCCCGATCGACATGAAGAACTCGAGGATCTCGGGAGCGATCGGCGCCGCCGCCGACACGGCATGCCGAACCCGGCGCAGGCCGACACGCTCGCGCAGTGAGCGGTACAGGAACGCGTTCCCGAGCCCGTGGAGGACCCGGGTCACCAGCGTGTGCCGGCCCTCGCGGCGCACCAGGGTGCGGCCGACATATCGGGCGGCACTCAACCAGATCACCGTGTTGAGGCGCTTCAGGCGCGACGCCGAGGCAAGCCGAACCTGGATGGCGGCATGAATCCTCTCCCAGATGCGCGGGACGCCTTGGACGATCGTCGGCTGGACGTCGCGCATGTCGGCAACCAGGGTGTCGAGCGACTCCCCGAAATGGACCGGCACCCCCCCTGCCGTCCCGATCACCACCGAGAACAGCTTCTCGTAGATGTGGCACAGGGGGAGGTACGAGACGATCAGGTCGTCCGGAGTCGTGCCGCCGGCGACGATCCCCTCGAGCCCGGCGATCTCCTCGGCGGCGAACTCCAGGTTCTCCAGCGTGAGCATCGAGCCCTTGGGCGGCCCGGTCGTACCCGAGGTGTAGACCAGGTAGGCAAGATCCGACGGCTCGGCGGCTGCCATCCGCTCGGCGACCGCATGCGGGTGCGTCTCACGATGGACCGCCCCGCTCTCCATGAAGGCGTCCCACGACATGAGCCGCGGGTCGTCGTATGCGTCGACACCGCGGTGTTCGAGGTAGACGATTCGCTCCAGGTCGGGGAGGTCCGCCGCGGCGATCGCCAGCACCTTGTCCGACTGCTCCTCGTCCTCCGCGATGAGGACCCTCGAGCCGGAGTCCTTCAACAGGTACTCGACCTCGGAGGTGGGGTTCGTGGGGTACAGGCCCACACAGATCGCTCGAGCCGCGACCGAGCCCAGGTCGGTGTACACCCATTCGGGGCGGTTGTCGGAGTGGATGGCGACGCGGTCACCGGGCTCGATGCCATTGGCGATGAGTGCGTGGGCGAATGTGTCGACGCGATCCCAGTACTCGGCCCAGGAGATCTCGCGCCAGATGCCCCGGTTCTTCTCGCGAAGGGCAACGCGATCTGGGGTGTCGACGGCACGATCGCGGGCTCGAGCCGCGGGCGAGACAAAACCGGTCGCACGGTTGGCGGTGGTCGTCATTGGTCTCCTCCTTCGGCAATGGCGTGCTCCTCGCCGAGGTACGCCCGGATGACGTCGGGGTTCGATTGGATCTCGTCCGGCCTGCCGACCGCGATCGGCTTGCCGAAGTCGATGACGAGCACGGTGTCGGCCAGGTCCATGACCATGCGCATCTCGTGGTCCACGAGGATGACCCCGATCCCGAGCTCCCTCTTGATGTCGGTGATGTAGCGGGCCATGTCCTCGGTCTCCTCGAGATTCATCCCGGCGGCGGGTTCGTCCAGCAGCAAGAGCTTGGGCTCCATCGCGAGGGCCCGCCCGAGCTCGATGCGCTTCTGGATGCCGTAGGGGAGCATGGCGACGTACGACCTCCGGTGCTGATGGATGCCGAGGAACTCGATGATGCCCTCGACGACCTCCCGGTTCCTGGCTTCTTCCCGGGAGGCTCGGCCCAAGCGGATCGCAGCAGAGAACGTCCCGTAGTGGACGTGCTGGTGGCGTCCCAGCATGAGGTTGTCGAGGACGGTCAACTGGGGGAACAGCTCGATGTTCTGGAAGGTCCGCGCCAGCCCAAGGTCGGCTATGCGGTGCGGCTTCATCCCCAGGAGGTCGCGGCCAAGGAACCGGATGGCGCCTTCTTGCGGGTGGTACACGCCGGAGATGCAGTTGAAGATCGACGTCTTCCCGGCCCCGTTCGGCCCGATGATCGCGAAGAGCTCCCCGTTGTGGACCCGGAGCGACACCCCGTCGATCGCCTTGACCCCGGCAAACGAGAGATGGATGTCCTCGATCTCGAGGATCGTCTCGGTGCCGTCGGCACCGGGCAGGAACTCGTGGAGGAGGCGGGCCCTCACGACAGCCACCGCTTCTTGCGGCGGTAGTGCTTGACCTCGGCGAACGAGTTGACCTCCTCGCCGTGGAGGCCCAGGTAGAACTCGCGCACGTCGTCGTCTTCGAGCAGCTCAGCGGCCGGCTGGTCCATGACCACCTTCCCCGTCTCCATGATGTACCCGTGGTCCGCGATGCTCAGAGCCATCGTCGCGTTTTGCTCCACCAGGAGCACCCCGGTCCCCTGGCGGTTGATCTCCACGATGATGTCCCGAATCTGCTGGACGAGCAAGGGCGCCAGGCCCAGGCTCGGCTCGTCGAGGAGTAGGAACCGCGGCGAGGCCATGAGGGCGCGCCCTATCGCCAGCATCTGCTGCTGTCCCCCGCTCAGGTACCCGGCTGTGAACCTGGGACGCTCGCGCAGGTTGGGGAACAGGGTGTAGACCCGCTCCAGGTTCTCGTCGAGCTTGCGACGCGCGGTGTGGGCCCCGAGCCGGAGGTTCTCCTCCACAGTCATCTCGGCCAGCACCCGCCGGCCCTCGAGTGCCTGGCCGATCCCCAACTTGACGATCCGGGCGGCGGACTGATTGTCGATGCGGTGGCCGTCGAGCGAGATCTCGCCCTTGGTCAGGTCGCCGTTGTGGACGCCGAGGATGCCACTGATGGCGCGCAGCGTCGTGGTCTTACCGGCTCCGTTGGCGCCGAGGAGGGCGACGATCTTGCCGTCGGGCACCTCGAGCGAGATGCCGCGCAGCACGAGGATGACGTCGCTGTAGACGACCTCCACGTTCTTCAGCGCGAGCACGGCTCCCGGCATTCCTCTCTGCCCCAGGGGCGTGGAGAGAGTAGTGACTGGGTCCGGGGGCGTGCCGGGGGCCGCCCCGGCTCCAGCCCCGGCACCAGCCAGAAACCGACGCACTGGAGGGTGAGCGACGACCTACCTCTCGACCCTCAGGCTGGGGCTGGAGCCGGAGCCGGCGGCTCTAATCAGGACCCTCTTGCACCCACTCGGCGCCGCCGGGCCAGTGCTCCTTCTTCCAGATGGGGGCTCGCGACTTGAGCTGGTCGATGAGATGGCGGGCTGCATCGAACGCCTCGGGCCGGTGCCCCGCGGACACCGCCACACCAACCGATGCTTCGCCGACATCCAGCGTGCCCAGGCGGTGCATCGCAGCCACGGATCCGACCCTCCAGCGGCTTCTGGCCTCGGCGACGATCTCGAAGATCTTCGCCTCGACAACCTCCCGGTATGCCTCGTACTCGAGATGGGTCACCCCCTGACGTCCCTCGGAGTGGTCGCGCACGGTGCCCAGAAACAGAACGATGGCGCCGGCATCGGATCGGCGAACAGCGTCGACAAGGAGGCCAGGATCGATCGGCGCCTCGGAGACGCTCACGAGGTCGGGCCGGGATACGTCTCCTGTGTCCATAGAATCGCCTTCCATGGCCGACACTACCCCCGCGCCGGGGGACGACTTCGAAGACGGCCTCCCCGACGACGGGCTCGCCGCCGGAACATTCGACCGGCTTCCCGAACCGCCCCCGGTCGAGGAGGGATATCCGACGCTCTCGTGGGAGGTCCTTCCTCCTGCCCGCCCCGCTCCCGCACGCCGTTCCATCTGGCGGCCCATCGCCCTCGTCATCGTCGCCGCCCTGGCCGGCGCCGGCGCGGCGCTCGCCGTATCCCTCGCGCTTCAGGACCCTTCCGCCCCGCCAGGTGTCACGGTCGTGGAGCGGGTGGAGACCCAGCTCGTCACGCCCTCCGGCGAGCTCACGGCCGTGGCGGCGGTGGCGCGTCAGGTCGTGCCGTCGATCGTCACTGTGGAGGTGAGCCTCGGGGGAGGTGACGAGTTCGTCGCCGACGCCAGCGGGTCGGGGGTGGTCTACGACCCGATCGGGCACATCGTCACCAACTCCCACGTCGTCCAGGACGCCGTCGCCCTCCGCGTGGTCTTCGCCGATGGGCGCACCTACGACGCCGAACTGATCGGACGCGACCCGCTCACCGACGTCGCCGTGCTGCGCGTCGCCGCGGTCGGGCTGACGCCGATCCTGATCGGATCCTCGCGGGATCTGTCGATCGGCGACCAGGCCATCGCCGTGGGCAGCCCGCTCGGGCTGGAGGGAGGCCCCTCGGTGACGACGGGTGTGCTGTCCGCCTTCGATCGCCGGGTGCGCACGGTCAACAGCGAGCTCTTCGGAATGCTCCAGACCGATGCCCCGATCACCCGCGGCTCGAGCGGCGGCGCACTCGTCGACGGCGCCGGGAGGCTCATTGGGATCACGACCGCGTTCGGCGTGAGCGATGTCGGCGCCGAGGGTCTCGGGTTCGCCATCCCCGTCGAGCTCGTCATGCGGGTCGCCGACGACATAATCGAGACCGGCGTGGCGTCCCATGCCTTCCTCGGCATCAGCGGCTCCACCCACTTCGAGACGCTCGCCGACGGCGCCCTTGCCCCGGCAGGGGTGGAAGTCGCCGGCGTGATCCCCGGGACCGCTGCCGACCTGGGAGGCATCGACTCCGGCGACATCATCCTCACGGTCGGCGGCGAGCCGGTCACCACTCTCGATGGGCTGGTGATTCGACTCCGGTTCTTCCGCGTGGGGGACTCGGTGGTGGTCCAGGTGCTGCGCGGCGTCGACGCCGTAGCGATCTCCATCGTCCTCCTCGAGCGGCCGGCGGATCTGTGACCGACAACCTCTTCGACCGCCTCGCCGACCTGATGCGTTCGAGCGGTCCCGTCAATTGGCGTCTAGCGCGCGAGATCGCAGAGAGCGTGGCCGGGCAGGCGGAGCCGATCGATCCCTGGCTCGACGAGGAGTACCGCGATCTTGCGGCGACTGCAGCACGGCTCGTCGACCAGCACTCTCCGCTCGACCCCGCCCTGGTGACCACCCCGGTGGCGGTGACCGACCGGCGAGGATGGGCCTCGGCGAACGTCGAAGCCCTCGCCTACCTGGCCGAGCCCCTCGCCGAGAAGCTCTCCTCTGACGCGGCCTCACCACTCCAGCCCCTCGGGCCAGCCCTCCTCGGGATGCAGATGGGAGCCACCATCGGCTCGACCGCTCAGACCGTGCTCGCCGGGTTCGACCTCGGCCTGCCTTCGGGCGCTCCGTCGGGCCCCGTGTTCACCGTTCCCAACATCGAGGCCTTCGCCGAGGAAGCGAGCCTGGACCCCCGGCAGACCCGTCTCTGGGTGGCTCTCCACGAGGTCACCCACCACGCCGCCTACGCCGTCCCGTGGGTGCGGGAGCACCTGCTCAACCTCGCCCACACCTTCGTAGAGGGTCTCGAGTTCGACGTGAGTGGCATAGAACGGCGGATCGAGGCCCTTCAGGATCCGGAGGCCCTCCAGCAGATGATGCAGGAGCCGACGGGTGTCGCCGGCCTGCTCAGCCCCCAGGACGAAGGCGCCACCGCGGGTCGGCTCCGCGGGTTCCTGGCGGTGGTCGAGGGATACGCCGACCAACTCATGCGCCGCGCCGCCGGTGATCTCATCCCGGACGGGGACGCTTTGCGCAACGCTATCGACCGTCGCCGGTCGGAGCCTTCCCCCGGAGAACAGCTTCTCGAGCAGGCCGTCGCCTTCAGCCTTCGTCATGCCGATCACCGTCGGGGGGATCGCTTCTGTGGCGAGGTGCGGCGACGGTGGGGCGACGACGCCCTCGACCGCATCTGGGAGGGCCCGGAGATGCTCCCCGACGAAGCCGAGCTCGATGACCCGGTCGGGTGGGCCGCCAGGGTCCTGCTCTGACCGATCGACCCCGGGCTGGCGTGACGACCCGTCGGCGGTGCCGCCACTGAAGAAGCGGACCGGCCATGCGGGGCGCTTGAGCGGGCCGCAACCGGGTCGGCCCCGGTGGATACCATGGCCTGCCTGCACGACGAAAGGTCCGACATGCCCGCCGAGATCGGCTCACCGGCTCCGGAATTCTCGCTCCGCAACGTCGACGGCGAGCCAGTATCGCTCGACGACCTGAAGGGGAACAAGACCCTCATCGTCTTCATCCCGTTCCCGTTCACCGGGACCTGCGAGGCGGAGCTCTGCTCGATTCGCGACGGCCTCTCCCAACTCGAGGAGCTCGATGCCAACGTGGTCGCCATCACCACCGACACGCTGTTCGCCAACCGGGTGTGGTCCGAGCAAAACTCGTTCGGGTTTCCGGTGCTCTCCGATTTCTGGCCGCACGGCGCGGTGACCCAGGCGTACGGCACCTTTGACGATCGGGTCGGCGCCGCCAACCGGAGCACCTATGTGCTCGATGAGGAAGGAGTCGTGCGGGACATCGTCGCCACGGAGACTCGTCGCGAGGCACGCGAATTCGACGAGTACGTAAAGGCGCTGGAAAGTATTTGATCGTCTTTCGCCCGAGGCGTTACCCGTTCCCCGTTCCCCGTTGCCCGTGCGTCATGGGCCTCAGGCTCGGGTAACGGGTAACGGGTAACGGGAAACGGGGAACCAATCCTCACTCCACCAGCCGATACCCCACCCCTCTGACCGTCTCGATCCGCGGGGCGCCCTCGCTCGACTCGAGGCGGCGCCGCAACCGGCGGATGTGCTGGTCGAGTGTCCTCGTCTCGCCGACCCACGTGTAACCCCATATCCGGTCGAGGAACTCATCGCGCGGCACCACTCTCCCCGGCTGCTCCATCAGCATCTCGAGCACCTCGAACTCCTTCTTCGGCAGGTCGTGCTCGCCACCCGGCAACCGAAGGCGCAGCGCGCCACGGTCGAGCGTCGCCTCGCCGACCGTCATCGAGTCGGGCGCCGACGAGGACAACCGCCTGGTGGCGGCCCGGACACGGGCGACCAGCTCGCGGACCGAGTAGGGCTTTGTGACGTAGTCGTCGGCACCGAGCTCGAGGGCGGTGACCACATCGCTCTCGTGGTCCTTGGCCGACACGACCACGACGGGGACCGGGGATTCGCGTCGCACCGCCCGGAGCACGTCGAGGCCCGGGAGCCCGGGGAGCATCAGGTCCAGGAGGATCACATCGGGCCGCGTGGCACGGAATCGCTCCAGCCCTGCGCGCCCATCGGTCGCGACCTGCACCTCGTACCCCTCTCGATCGAATGCGATCCTCAGCGCCTCGACAAAGGAGGGCTCGTCCTCGACGATGAGAACCCTCACGTCCGCGGTCTCCACACCGGAAGCCTGACGCCGAAGGTCGAGCCTTCGCCCTCCGCCGACTCGACCGACACTTCGCCTGAGTGACTGCGCACGATGTGCCGCACGATGGACAGGCCGAGTCCGGTACCTCCCGTCTCCCGGCTCCGCGCCCGATCGACCCGGTAGAACCGCTCGAAGATCCGCTCGATGTGCGCCTCGGGTATCCCGATTCCCTGATCCGCCACCTCGAGCACCACGACATCGTTGTCGGCCCGGGCCCGAACCGTCACGGTGGGCTCGTCACCCCCCTCGGTGGCGAACGAGTACTTGATCGCGTTCTCCACGAGGTTCGAGAGCATCGTGCGTAGCTGGCGGGGATCGCCGGCGACCTGCAGCGACGGATCGATCGGATCGACAGCAAGGTTCACGCCTGCCGAGCGTGCACCATCGCCGAGTTCTTCGACCACAGCGCGGACGACCCCGGCTATGGCGACGGGGTCTTCCCGCGCCGACAGCGCCTCGGACTGGGAGAGATCGAGGATGTCCCCGACGAGCCGGGAGAGGCGGGTCGACTCCGTCTGGAGGCGTTCGGCCAGGCGGACAGCCGCCGCATCGCCATCGATCGTGGCGGCGAGCGTCTCGGCCAGCACCGAGAGTGCCCCAAGGGGCGTCTTCAGCTCGTGGCCGACGTTCGCGATGAAGTCGCGGCGCATCGCCGCCACACGCCTCTCCTCGCTGACGTCGGAGATGAAGGCCACACATCCGGCCGACTCGACCCCGAAGTCGAGGGGAACTGCCGACACCTCGAGGACGGTCCGCACCGGCGTGTAGAGGTCGACCTCCATCTCGACTGCAGATCGACCGAGCACCGCCCGCTCGATCGCCTGCCGGATTCGGACCTCAGCCACCGCTTTCCCCTCCCTCGCGCCCAGGTACCGGGCGGCGGTGGGGTTGGCGGTGAGGATGACGCCCTTGTCGTCCGTGATCACGATGCCAAGAGGTGCGGTTTGGATCGACCCCGCCAGCTGGGCTCGCTCTCGCTGGGCCTGTGCCGTTGCGCGCTCCAGTCGACCCAGCCCGGAGTCGAGTGCCTCGATCTGGTGACGGCGGCGCTTCGGCGCGCCAATCCCGATTCGCCCGATGGCGTCGTCGACAGCCCGCCCCAACCTCCGGCTTCGCGCAAGCGCCCAGACCGCGACCACCACCGCGACCGCGGCCACCGCGGCGAGCAAGATCGTGAGGATGTCCACCCGCGCGAGGATAAGGGGCCTCGCGTTCGCTCGGCCGCAATTGAGCCTCGCTCCGCTCGGCAGCAATTCGCAATTCGACAGAACGCGTCAGAGGCCCCCAGCGCGTTCGGTCGTATTGCGTATCGCTTATCGCGGGAGGCCGCCAGAGGCGGCCGACCTATCGCGGGAGGCCGCCAGAGGCGGCCGACCTATCGCGGGAGGCCGCCAGAGGCGGCCGACCTATCGCGGGAGGCCGCCAGAGGCGGCCGACCT
>Ga0326597_10005632_pt1 | contig 17331 bp, 17 predicted proteins | sample RVTome_12_FD_203789 | JGI IMG/M metagenome (GOLD analysis project Ga0326597, IMG submission 203789) | Soil microbial communities from uranium-contaminated site in the Upper Colorado River Basin, Wyoming, United States - RVT100D185 | ecosystem: Environmental > Terrestrial > Soil > Contaminated >... | reverse complement strand
ACGTCAATCACGGCGTACCTGCCGTCTCCCTCCGGTACTTCACCGTGTATGGGCCCCGGCAGCGTCCCGATATGGGATTCGCACGATTCCTGCATGCGGTGACGTGCGAAGAGGCGGTGGCGCAGTTCGGGGATGGCCGACAGACCCGCGACTTCACGTTCGTGGCGGATACGGTGACGGCGACCGTGGCCGCCGCAACACGCGGGAAGCCGGGAGGTGTTTACAATATTGGTGGTGGATCCCACGTCGACCTGCTGCACGTCTTCGAGCTCATCGGCCGGATTGTCGGCCGTCCTGTTCGGGTCGAACGGACGGAGACGCGGCGAGGCGACATGCGGGACACCTATGCAGATACGACGCGCGCCATGGCGGACCTGGGATTCGCCCCGACCGCCGGGCTCGAAGAAGGGCTACGCGCACAGTACGACTGGATGACGGCAGGACATGATTGATCGCAGGTTGAATCGTTGTTGGCGAATCACCGGGATGGTGGCGCTGAGCGTCGTCCTGGTGGCCTGCAGCGCCAGGCAAACGACCCTTCCGCCCGGCACGGCCCAGCCCGACCGGTTTCTATCTGAACGCGGTATGGAATCGCTGCAGATGAAAAAGTGGATCGACGCGCGGACCTACTTCCAACAGATCATCGACGGGTACCCGCAGAGTCCATTCAGGCCTGACGCCAAGCTTGGCCTCGGCGACGCGTATCTCGGCGAGGGCACCTCCGAATCGTACGTGCTGGCCGCCAACGAATTCAGGGAATTCCTGCTGCTCTATCCCACGCATCCGCGAGCCGACTACGCGCAGTACAAGATCGCGATGTCGCACTTTGAGCAAATGCGCGCGCCGGAGCGCGATCAGACCCAGACCAAGGCCGCGCTTGCCGCGTTCGACACCTTCTTCGAGCAATTCCCGGACAGCCAGCTCACCGCTGAGGTGAGGGAGAAGTGGCGGGTCGCCCGCGACCGCCTGAGCGATGCGTCGTTCCGCGTCGGCTACCACTACTTTCGGATTCAATGGTATCCCGGCGCAGTCGACCGCTTCCGCGAGGTGCTTCGCGACGACCCCGAATACAGCGGCCGCGACCAGGTCTACTTCTATCTGGCGGAATCGCTCGCCAGGACCGATAAGACGGCTGAAGCGATCCCGTACTTCGAGCGGCTGCTCTCGGAGTTCGACAGCAGCGAACACCTCGAAGACACGAGAACTCGGCTTCAAGAGCTGAAGATTCAGTAACTTATCGACCGGCGCGCCAGAGGGTGCGCGCTTACGAGCGATTGCCCATGACCATCAGTCACTTGATCGCCACCCCTCGTTCCACCGGACAGCCATGGCCCGCGGGGGCCGTGAGAGCACTGGTCGCTGCCGGACTGCTGGCTACCGGATGGCCGGTGTCGGCGCAGCGCGCCCCGACCGCCGTACCGACCAACCTCCCGACTGAGATCCTCTCGCTAGCGTGCGCGCCCAGCCTCGCCTACGAAGCGCCGCCCACGCCGCTGCGGATTACCGGCAGCCAGGAGTCGTTCGTCCGTGGCACGTTTGCACCGGGCGACCTGATTGTCATCAACGGCGGGACGGACAACGGTATCGACGTCGGGCAGGAGTATTTCACGCGGCGAGCGGTGCCACTCGAGCGTCGCCCCATCAGCCGCGACAATCCGGCGACGATTCACACATCGGGGTGGATCCGTGTCTACGCCGTGGACCGGCAGATGTCGCTCGCGACCATTGCGTTCGGCTGCGACTCGGTCGAGCTGAACGACTACCTCGAGCCGTTCGTCCTGCCCGACATCCCCGCGATCTCGGAACACCGGCCGGCGGCGCAGCGTGGCAACTACGGCCGCGTTCTCACCGGCCGCGACCACCGCACCAGCTTTGGCCGCTACGACTATTTCATCGTCGACCGCGGCAGCAACCACGGCGTGACCGCCGGCGCGCAGTTCGTCGTCTACCGCGATAAGCGGCAGCCGGACACGTTCCTCGTCGAGCTTGGCGAAGCGGTGGCGATGGAGGTCAGGCCGGATAGCTCGACCCTGCAGGTGACGGTATCCCTCGGCGCGATCATGTCCGGCGATTACGTGGCGCTCAGAAAATAGAGCGCCCCTGCCAACGTGTGGGTGGCCCGTACGCTACGGTGCGGGCGCGACGCTGACGTCGCCCGCTCGCGCGTTCAACAACTTCTGAAGCCTGAGGCAATAATCCGCAGCCGATGCCAGGGCGGTGAGCATCACCACCCAGAGCGCCGCGTGGCCGATCGGCGCAAGCCAGGGCAGCGGCCCCCACCCGAGGATCAGCAGCAGAATCGCGGTGACCTGCGACGCCATCTTGATCTTGCCGAGCGGCGAGGCTGGCATCGTGATGCCCCGCGTGTGCGCGAAGCTCCGAAGCCCCGTGACCGCGAACTCGCGACCGATGATGAGCGCCACCATCCACGCCGGCGCGAGGTCCAGCTGCACGAGCGAAATGAATGCCGCCGACGTCAGGAGCTTGTCGGCGATGGGATCGAGCATCTGCCCGAGCCACGTGACCTGCCGGCGGCGGCGCGCCAGGTACCCGTCGAGCCAGTCGGTCACCGACGCGAGCGCGAAGATCGCGGCGCCGACCAGCTCCTTCGGTACTCCGAAGATACGCCGGCCCTCGAACTCGGTCAGCAACACGACGACCAGCAACGGCACCAGAAACATCCGCGCCAGCGTCAGCGCATTCGGCAGATTCATCGAGGCCGCCAATTCTATCATCGAGTAAGATCGGTCATTGTCATGAAGGCGATCCTTCTGGCCGGGGGCATGGGGAGTCGCCTGCGGCCACTCACCATTCACACACCCAAACCGATCGTGCCGATCTTCAATCGGCCCTTTCTCCACTACCAGATCGACCTTCTCAAGAAGGTTCCAGAGATCGACGAGATCATTCTGAGCCTGAATTATCAGCCTCAACGTATCGAGGAGATCCTTGGCGACGGGTCCGCGCTGGGCATCACGGTTCGGTACGTCGTGGAGCCGGCGCCGCTCGGCACCGCAGGCGCGGTGAAGTACGCGAGTGGCGACCTGGCGGAGTCGGTCGTGGTGTTCAACGGCGACGTGCTGACGCAGATCGATCTGGCGGCAGTCATCAGGCTGCATCGCGAGCGAAAGGCTCGCGCCACGATCGTGCTGACGCCGGTCGAGAACCCCAGCGCCTACGGCCTCGTGGAAACCGATCCAGAGGGCAATGTCCGGCGTTTCGTGGAGAAGCCCGGCGCCGATTGCATCACGACGAATCACATCAACGCCGGCATATACGTGCTCGAGCCGGACAGTTTCGATCGCATTCCCAGCGGCGTGCCCTGGTCGATCGAGCGGAGCTATTTCCCGTCTCTGGTCGAGCGGGGCGACACGTTCGTGGCATACATCTACGACGGCTACTGGATCGACATCGGGACACCGGAGAAGTACACGCAAGTCCACCGCGACATCATGGACGGGCGCTACGCCACGGCGCCGTTTCTGAATCTGCCTGCCCCGCGCGTCTCGGTGGCGCCCGATGCGCGGATCGAGGACGGCGCGACGGTGGAAGGCCCCTGCTTTATCGATGAGGGTGTCCTCATCAAGTCCGGGGCACGCATCGGCCCCTATTCGGTAGTTGGCCGACACACGCAGGTGGAGGAGGATGCCTCGATCGAGGGCGCGATCCTCTGGCCGAACTGTCGCGTGAGCCGCGAGGCCTCGGTGCGCAACGCCATCCTGGGACGACACTGCCACCTCGGGCGCGGCGTTCGCGTGGCCGACGGCGCCATGCTCGGCGACAGAACGACGCTGACCGATTACACCCGAACATGACTCCCGTGACACGAGCCACGGAGACACGGAGACGCGGATCTGCACACCATATGACCATATGATTGTCTCCGTGCCTCTGTGCCTCCGTGGCCCGTAGAGGTGAAGGCCCACGTATGCAGATTAATCCCGACATCTTCAAGGCCTACGACATCCGCGGCTTGTATCCAGGCGAGATCGACGAAACAGCTGCGCGACTGATCGGACGCGGGTTTGCCGCCTATCTCCAGACGCCCACGATTGGCATGTCGCGCGACATGCGACTGTCCTCGCCAGCTCTCGCTTCGGCATTCATCGATGGGGTTCTCGAGCACGGCACCGACGTCATCGACTACGGGATGATGGGCACCGACATGTTGTACTTCGCAGTCGTCCGCGATGGTCTCGGCGGGGGGGCGCAGATCACGGCCTCGCACAATCCGAAGCAGTACAACGGCGTCAAGATGGTGCGGGCCGGCGCCCTGCCCCTGAGCGGCGACGCAGGGATCGGCGACATCCGCGACATGATCGCCAACGATCGCCTCCCACCGGCGGCGGCGCGACGAGGGTCGATCTCGACGCGTCCCGTCGTGCCGGATTACCTCGACAAAGTGATGTCGTTCATCGATCCGGCGGTGATCAAGCCCTTCTCGGTGGTGCTCGATGCCGGCAGCGGCATGGCGGGGCTCACGGCGCCGGCTATTTTCGAGCGACTGCCCTGCAAGACGACGAAGCTGTGCTGTGACATTGACGGCACCTTCCCCAACCACGAGGCAAATCCGCTCATCGAGGAGAACCGCCTGGACATCATCGCCGAGGTCATTCGCCAGAAGGCCGACATCGGTATCGCCTGGGACGGCGATGCGGATCGTTGTTTTTTCATCGACGGCAGCGGCGCGTTCATCTCTGGCGATTTCGTGACCGCGCTCCTGGCCGAGGCATTCCTGCTGAAGCATCCCGGCTCGACAGTCGTCTACGATCTGCGCGCGAGCCACGCGGTCAAGGACGTCGTGGCACGGTACGGCGGCCGCGCACTGATGAACCGCGTCGGTCATGCGTTCATCAAGCGACGGATGCGAGAAGAAGACGCCATCTTCGGCGGCGAGGTGACCGGGCACTACTATTTCCGAGACTTCTACTACGCCGATAACGGGCTTGTTCCGGCGCTGCTCATCCTCGAGCTCATGTCGAAGAAGAACCGGTCGCTGTACGACCTGCTCCAGCCGTTTCGCGAGCGCTATTTCATTTCCGGAGAGATCAACACGAAGCTGGCATCGATGCAGGAGGTACCGCAGAAGCTTGAGGCGATCGAGGCACGCTACACGGATGCGGCGCTCGCGCATATGGACGGCCTGTCGGTGGACTATCCGGACTGGCACTTCAATCTGCGGCCGTCCAACACCGAGCCACTGTTGCGCCTCAACCTCGAGGCGACCTCACCGGCGCTGATGGAGACGAAGCGAGACGAGGTACTGGCCCTCATCCGCGGCTAATTGAAGCGAGCCTGGGCTACAATCTTCGAACGCGGGCTTAGCATAGTGGTAATGTTCTGGCTTCCCAAGCCAGCTAGACGGGTTCGATTCCCGTAGCCCGCTCCAACGCTGACATCGACTGAAGCCTACGCCCTACAGCATCGAGCCATTCCGCCGCCGCGCCCCGGGCAAACATCCGAATAGTGCCTCAAGGTGCGGTCACGCGACTTACCTCAGCGAAATCCCGGCGGACGCGGCCACGAGCGTCGTGCCCGTTGTCGCCGGCGACGTACCCTCCCCCGCGCGCGCGGACACAAGGTAAAAGCGCACGTCGAACGAGAATGCCATATGCGTCGTAGTGAACCACCGCGCGCCGCCTCCGAAATTGGCAGTGGAAAGGGTGCGGCTGTCGACGGAACGTGCCGGCGTCGTCGAGGTTCCGCTCCCAGGTCCCTCGAACGCCGAAGTCCCAGTCGCCACCTTCGCGTTGCCCACACCCGCGCTCACGTAGCTCCACCCTTCGGCGGAGCCGAAGTTGTACGAGAGCTGTGGCGCGAAGATAGTCAGCGTGGCATTGACGTCCGGCTGGGTCGCAGGCGTGGTCGTGGCTGAGGTCGGTCGTGGACTTGGCGCCGGTGGAGCCGGCGCTGGCGCCGTGCCGCCGACGCGCAGCACACTCGCGCCGATACCGAGCTGGCCGGGGCCAAGACGCATCAGATAGACATGGGCGCCCACGTCGAGGCCGTAGCCGCGTGGCGGGATGAGCGTGGCTGTCGGGACCGGTGGGAAGAAACTGGGGTCCTGTGGCATGGCGCTCGTTCCAACGCGGACGTCAATCACGTATGGCCCTGGAGGGCCCGGCGCGGCGATCTGCGCGGCGGCCGGCGTGCCCGAGACCATGCCGAGCGACGCGACGCAGACCGCTGTCAGACGCACTACTTCCCCGCTTTCCCCGCCTTCGCTTTTCTGCGTTCTGCCCAGAACTTCATCATCCGTTCAGATACCTTCTTCCGTGCGTCCGCCGACATGGTCCGCCGCCGTCGACGACGCTTCCCTGCGGCTGGGGCGGGCGCCGCTGCAGCACCGTCCTCGAGGCGGCCGCGACCGAAGAGTTCCGGGAACTCGTTGCGAATAGCCGCTTCCTCCTCGCGCAACTGCGCGAGGCGGGCGACGGCGCCAAGCCGCGCCAGGCGCCGTAATTGCTCTCGATTCAGATTTGCCACGTTCTTCTCCTTACGATTGCTAGGCTTTGGGTATCTTCTACTCGCGCGACTCCTGGACGATGCGCACGCCGGCGCTGGCGCCGATGCGGGTGGCCCCAGCGGCCACCATCGCCTGTAACCCCCTGAGGTTCCTTACGCCGCCGGCCGCCTTGACGCCCATGTCTTCACCAACGACGCTTCGCATGAGCGCCACATCGTGGACCGTGGCGCCACCCGGCCCGAATCCGGTGGATGTCTTGACGAAATCGGCACCAGCCGTCTTCGCCAGCGTACACGCGGCGACCTTCTCGTCGTCACTCAGCAGGGCCGCTTCGATAATCACCTTACTAACCGCACCTGATTCGCGACACGGGCCGGTCACCGCCTCGATGTCCCGCGCCACCAGTCGAAGATCGCCAGACTTCAGAGCGCCGACGTTGATCACCATGTCGATCTCACGGGCCCCATCGAACATGGCCCTGCGAGTCTCGAACTGCTTCGTGTCCGCCGTGGTCGCACCGAACGGAAATCCAACAACCGAGCAGACCTTCACGGGGCTCCCCTGGAGCAACCTCGCACAGGTGGCCACCCAGGTCGGGTTGACGCACACGCTCGCGAACTCGTACTGCGCCGCCTCGCGGCACAGCGTCTCGATCTCCTGCCTGGTCGCATCCGGCTTCAGCAACGTATGGTCAATCATCGCCGCCACGCCGCCGGCCGACCCACCCGCCGCGTGCAACCCGAACCGCGTGGCGCCCGCGCCAAGAATGCCCCTTATGCGGTCGGGGCAGCACTCGTACAGGACCGAGTGACAGCTGCACCTCGTCGGCGCAGCGCCCTGCCCGGCGGCCACCAGTTCCTCAACGATGATTTGAATGACACGCTGGAGCTCTGGCTGTGTCACTCCAGATCCCGGATTTTCGCGAGTCTGCGGATGTAGCGCGGCTCCCGCATCGGTGTATCGATGAAGGTCTCAACGATCGTGAGCGCCTCTTCCACCGTCACCAGCGTCGACCCGAGCGCGAGCACGTTGGCGCCGCTGTGCTGCCGCGCGTACCGCGCCAGCGTCCGGTTGAGGCACATGGCAGCGCGGACGCGTTTGACCTTGTTCGCGACGATCGTCGACCCAAGACCCGCGCCATCGATGACGATGCCCGCGTCGGCCTCGCCGCGGGAGACCTGTACCGCAACGGAGACCGCGGTGTCCGGATAGTCCACCGGCTCGGTGGAATCGGTGCCCAGGTCGTGCACGGCCACGCCGCGACCGCGCAGATGCTGCAGAATCGCTTTCTTCAGTGCCACACCGGTATGGTCGCTCGCGATGGCCACCGTCCGAATCTCGCTCGGCGGAGCCAGCGACTCGACATCCACGTCCGTGCCTTCGCGAACGATCGTGACACGCCGTTCCTTGAGAGTATCCTGGGCGAGCGGCGTGACGTGGCCGCCGGCGATCAGCACGACGGTGCTTCCGTATTCAAGTACACGGGCATCGGCCTCAGCAATCATGTGGAAGCGTCTCATCCGGCAGCACGCTATGTTACCCTCGCGTTCGGCGCCCCAACAAGCCACAACGCCCCAATAGCCCCGATGAAAGTCCTGATCCCGTCAGAGGACATCCAATTACGCGTGCGCGAGATGGCAGCCGAGATCGGGCGCGATCATCCGGACGGCGTGCATCTGATCGCGGTCCTCAAGGGCGCCTTTGTCTTCGTGGCCGACCTCGTCAGAGCCCTGCCTGGACGGTGCTCGCTCGATTTCATGGCTGTGTCGAGCTACGGGACGCTCTTGTCCTCCTCGGGGCAGGTGCAGCTCCTGAAGGATCTGGATAGCGGCCTCGAGGGACGCCACGTGGTGATTGTCGAGGATATTGTCGATACGGGGTTGACGCTGGCCTACCTGCAGAACACCTTGCGCGCACGATCGCCACGCAGCCTGCGCACCGCCTGCCTCCTCAGCAAGCCGTCTCGTCGGCAGGTCGACGTGACACTCGACTACGTCGGCTTCACGATCGAAGACACGTTCGTCGTCGGCTACGGTCTCGACTACGTCGAACAGTACCGAAACCTGCCCCACATCGCCGTCCTGGATCATCCCGAGGCCTGAGGCTCGACGTCGCACGGGCGTGCCACCGGCGGAACCACCGCCTCGGCGATCGATCCGAACACGCGCACGTCCCCGGCCTGGCCGACCTAGGCGATCGGCTGAACTTGACGCCCTAGGGGCTGTGCTAGACTGAAATTTCGCACGTGATTTCACATCCGGGCGCGTGGCTCAGCGGTAGAGCACCCGCTTCACACGCGGGGGGTCGATGGTTCGATTCCATCCGCGCCCACCATCCCTCACGTTGCTTGGGCCGGCCGAATCGCAGGGCGTTTCAACGCCCAACGGCGCCCGACGGTTGCCCCGCCCCTTTCTTGAACGATAATCGCCGGGCAGGAGATATATCCCATGATGAACACCCGCTTCATGGCCACATTCGCCGTCACGCTACTCACCGCGTCTGCCACGGTTGCCGTGGCCCAGAACGCTCGAGATCAGCCGCCGCCTCCTCCGATGGCGATCGACAAGGTCAGCGACGATCTCTACGTCATCGGAGGCGAAGGCAGCAACGTCACCGTCTATGTCACCGACGAAGGCGTCGTGCTGGTGGACGACAAGTTCGACCGGAACTACGACGAGCTTCAGGCAAAGCTGAAGTCCATTACCGACAAGCCGGTGAAGTACGTGATCAACACGCACCCCCACGGAGATCATACCGGCGGCAACGCAAAGCGACTCTCGTCCGCGCAAATCATCGCCCACACCAATGCAAGCGCCGCCATGATCAAGGGCAAGCAGCCCGGGATCCCTCAACTGACCTACCGTGATCACATCCGGATCACCCTGGGTGGCAAAGAGGTCATCGCGTCTCATTTCGGACCTTGCCACACCGATGGTGATACGTTTGTGTATTTTCCGGCCGCGAGGGTTGTGTCCTCCGGCGATTGCTTCAATACCGCCGACGGTCAGGGTCGCAACCCGACCGGTTCGTCAACGTACGCGTTCTATATCGACTACAACACTGGAGGCAGTTTGCTTGGAAGAGCAAGGGTTGCCGATACGGTCCTGACACTGGATTTCGACACGGTGATTCCCGGACACGGTCCGCGGACCAACCGCGCCGGCTTCGTCAGTTGGCGGGGCGACGTCGATGCGATCACCAACCGCATCCGCGAAATGGTTCGCGGCGGCAGGAGCAAAGACGATATTTCGCAGGCACTGGTGAGTGAATTCGGCTGGGATCCGACAGGGAGAGCGATGGTGGCCTCCCTCGATGGCATGATGGCTGAGGTCGGGCGGTAGGTCCCGATCCTGGTAACGTCTCAAGGAGGCTACGATGAAGCGTCAAGTGTTCGTCTTCCTGCTGGCCGCAGGTGTCGCGTGTGTCGCTGCCGTACCGGCCCTGGCCCACCACTCGTTCGCCGCCGAGTACGATGCCAACAAGCCAGTCACGGTCACCGGAACGATCACAAAAGTGGAGTGGCTGAACCCGCATATCTACTTTTACGTCGACGTCAGAGACCAGGACGGCCGCGTCGCCAACTGGGCGGTGGAAGGGGGTACCCCCAATTCGTTGAGGAGACGCGGATGGGGCAGGGATTCGCTGAGGGTGGGTGAGCAGGTGACCGTCGAGGGCTACATGACGAGAAAACCGGACATCACCCACATGAATGGTCGTGCCGTAACCCTGCAGGATGGCCGACGGGTATTCGCGTCGGGTCCCGAGGATGGTGGTCCTCAGTAGTCCGAGTGCGGATCAACCGAATCCGTGGGCCTCGCTGTCGAAAGAAGAGGAAGTTCTGCCATGAGCATACGTCTACGCCTCGGGGTCGCTCCGGCTGCGGCCGTGTCGGTCATCCTTCTCGCGGTGTTTCCCGCAGCCGCACAGACCGGGGGGCGGGGTGGCGAAGCACCAATCGCGACCGACCGTAAACTGCCGCCGAAGCCAGAACCCACCGGTGCGTGGTGGCACCTGGGCGCTACTCCCGTGGCGCAGGACGGTCATTCCGATCTCACCGGCGTCTGGTTTGGCGGTGCGAGCGGCGACCTGTCGAAGTCGACGCTACCTGGTCAGGAATTGGTGCTGACGGAATACGGACGGCAACGCTGGGAGGCGGTCGACCACGCCCAGGATCCAAATACGCTCTGCCTTCCACCCGGACCCGCGCGCATGGTCATGATGGCGCATCCCGCCATGATCGTGCAGCGGCCAGACATCGTCACGATCCTCACCGAGTCGCAGCGGACATTTCGGCTCGTCTATACCGACGGCCGCGGCCATCCTGATGATGTCTACGAGTACCCCGAGTGGATGGGCAGCTCAGTCGGGGAATGGGAAGGCGACACGCTGGTCGTGGACACCGTCGCCATCAACGACAGGACCTGGCTCGATACGGCTGGGCACGAGCACAGCGACCAGTTGCACATGACGGAGCGCTTCCGGCTCGCCGACCCGAACACGCTCGAACACGTCGTCACGTACACGGACCCGGTGTTCTTCGCGAAGCCGTTCACCACCAGACGGGTCTTCACGCGCCAGATCGGCGATCGGATCCTGGACCATTCGTGCCTCGAAAACGAGAAGGACCTCGAACTGCTCGTTCCGACGCTCGGAGACGCGGGACGGTAGCTCGGCCTGACACAGGCGAGGCGGCGCGAATTCGAACGGGAAACGCTATCGAGTGGGCGTACCGGCCGCCCCGGTGAATGGGCGCCCGTCGGCCAGCGTGATGGCATCCGCCACGCTCCGGGTCAGCACGGCCCTCCCGCCAAACCCTTTGAACGAGATCTTGTCGCCCACCTTGAGGTCGTTCCGCGTCCACCCGCGCCGCAGAATGCTATTGGGACTGCCCAGCTCCAGATTCCACGTGGTCGCGACACCCTGCGCATCGGTGACATCCACGTAGACCCGCATATGGGGATTGGTCCATTCGACCTTCGACACGACGCCCGTCCCCTCCACCGGCTTGCTCTGGTCGTACTCCCCGCCGATCGAGTGGTGAGCGCCGACCGGCGCCGTCAGATAGCACAGGCCGAAACCGGCCACCAGCATCACGAACATTGTTCTCATTGCGACGTCTCCTGCGCGTTAAGAGCTGTGCCCGACCCGCTACGGCTGCGTCGGAATCTCCACCTCGAGGCCGTAGCCCTTGTCACGGTAAATGTTGGGAATGCCGCCTGCCGGTCCGTACTGGTTGTTCTCGGCGCAGATGAACTCCATCATCTCTTCGCCGGGGGGCAGCGCTGTCGCAGTGAACTTCATGTTGAACGGCCGTGAGAACGCGCCGGGGTCGTCGAGCGTGAAGTCGTTGGTCATCGTCCCGTAATTGATGCGCGTCCACCGCTCGATCGTGTGCAGTTGCTCGGTGTGCGGTGTGCCACGGCTATCGAACCAGAACTTGTCATTGTAGCCGACCGTGTCGATGACGAGCGTGTCCCGGTCCCACCGCCCGATCGAGTGTCCCCACCACGTCGGCAGCGGATCGTCCGGGTGTGGGCGACCGTCCATGAAGATCTGCCGATGCCCGCCCGCGTCGCCGTTCTCGTGGAGGACGAAGATGTGCGTCGGCCCCTGCGCCGTGTAGCCCTGGACGAACCTCCACGGATACGGGTTCACGCGCGGCACGCCCATCGGCGTGCAGTACAGATAGGGTTCGTCGTCTTCTGACCGACGATCTCGGAGCGCGAGCGCCCAGGGGAGCATCAGCGCATCCAGTTCTCCCGGCTTCATGCCGGCGTCGGCTTCCATGTCGTTGTTCGAGCCACCGCCGACCCACGGGCCGGACAGGTCCGGCTTGCCGTCGTGGAGTCGCGGTACCGGGCCCTTGCCAATCTCCTCGGAGACCCGCGGCGTGAATTCCCCGAGGAGCCCGGCCCGAAACTCCGGCTCAGGAGTTTGCTCCTGCGCCCGCGCAAACAGCGACAGGGTCAACCCGGCGATTCCTATGGAGACAACAAGAAGTTTCCTCACGCTACCCTCCTCAATTTCGACCGTCAGCGGCGCACAGCGACGTCACCGTTCCGCCTTGCTCCAGTCACCGTCGAACGCATACGCTCTTCCCGCCGAAGTCTACCGTGTCGGGCGGCTGGTTGTCGCCCCGCCTGGGCTGGAGGCCATCAACGCCTGCGTGGCGGCGATCATCAGCCTGCACGATCGTCATGAAGGCGCTCTAGAAGAGGCTCACCCGTACGTTGAGGAACCGCCTGGGATTGGCGCGGATATCCTGCACGAGCTGCCGCAACTCGGCTACGGCACCGTTCATGTTCTCGTACAACTGCCGGTCCTGCAGGAGCTGCCCAGCGGTGCCCTCGCCCTGCTGGAGCCCTGCCATCACCTTATCCAGGCGCTCCGACATGGAATTCATCCGATCGTACAGCTCGCGCTCGGCGATCAGCTTCCCTGCCGTGCCCTCGCCACGACTGATCCGGCCGGTGATCGCGTCGAGGTTCGTGGTCGTCGACGTGAGACTGTCCGCGATCGTATCGTCGTTGAGCAGCTTGCCGAGGCTGCCCTCCCCCGCCCGCATCCGGGCGGTCACCGCCTCGAAGTTCTTGAGCGACGCTTCGAGCGCTTCGGCCGCCGCCGGATCGTTGGCGAGCCGCGCCAGCGTGCCGTTCCCTTCGCTTATGTTGAGGACGACGCGTTCGGCCGCTGACACGACGGCGGTCATCTGGGCGTAAAGCGACTCGTCGGTGATCAGCCGGCCCACGGTGCCGCGGCCCGAGCGGATGTCCTGCAGCAGCATGGTCAATTCCTGGATCCCCTCAGCCGCCTGCGTGGTGACCTCTGTCAGGGATCCGGCGGCCGCCCCAGAAGGGACGTAGCCCCACTCGGGAACGGGCGTCCCCTGGCTCGAGGCGGTAATGTCTACCGCCGCCTCGCCGAGCAGCGAGACCGACCCGAGCGATGCCGAGGACGTCGACGTGACACGCGACTGCATATCCCGGCTGATCTCCATCACGACTTCGACGCGATCGCCCACGAAGGCGACCTCGGTGACCGAACCCACCTCGACGCCGGCCACGCGCACAGGCGCGCCCGGTTTCAGCCCGGCGATACTCGAGAAGACCGTCTTCAGCGGGTAGCGCTGCCAGAAGAATCCTCCCTCACCGCTCAGGAGGAAGATGAGCAGGGTCGCCATGACGATCGCGGAGAGCGTCAGGAGACCGATTTTGAGTTCAGACCAGGCAAGCGAGCGCGTACGCGGCATTAATACAGCCTCTCAGGGAAACGGACTGAGGATCCTCTCATAACCCTACGACAAAAACGTCCTCAGGTAGTCATCGGACGACTCGCGAAGCTCGGCGGCATGCCCCTCGAACGCGATGCCACCGTCCTTCAACATGATGAACTCTGCCTCCTCGGCCTTATCCTGGTCGGCGGGAGCGATGTGCAGCGACCCATCATCACGCCGCACCGCCTCGTGCGTCGCGACGTAGAAGGCGTCGCGCAGCTGGTGCGTCACCAGGATCGAGCTGACATTCTCCAGGTCGCGAAGCTTGATGATCTCATCGTCGACCGTGCAAGCCGTGATCGGGTCCAGGCCCGTCGTCGGCTCATCGTAGAGGAGGATCCTCGGCTTGGCCGCCATCGCGCGGGCGATCGCCACGCGCCTCCGCTGTCCGCCTGAGAGTTCGGAGGGCATCCGGTCTGAGAATTCCCCGAGACCGATGAACCCGAGAACCTCCTCCACACGGCTGCGCACCTGCTTCGATGGCATATTCGTTTCTTCGTACAGCTTGTAGCCAACATTCTCCGCCACGGTCAGCGAGTCGAAGAGCGCCCCCTCCTGGAACACCATGCCCAGATCGGCCCGCACTTTCATCAACTGCAGCTCCGTCAGGGCGTCCACCCGCTCCCCGTTGACCCAGATGACGCCCTCGTCCGGCCTCAACAGCCCGAGCATCAGCTTCAAGATAGTCGACTTGCCAGAGCCGCTCGCACCGAGAATGATTTTCGTGTGGCCTGTGATGATCGTGAAACTGATGTTCTTCAGAATCACGTGATCGTCGAAGGCCAGCGACACCTTGTCGAAGACCACGATCGGAGCACCTGGGCCGAGGGCCTCCTCGATCGCCGCGGAACGTTCGGTGGCGAACTCCATCTAGTACATCAGCGTAATCAACAGCCGCGTCACGAAGAAATCCACGGCAATTACGGCCACCGACGAGGCGACCACCGCGCTGGTCGTCGCGCGACCGACGCCCTGGGTCCCGCCGCTCGTGCGCAGGCCGACATGACAGCCGATGCTCACGATGGCGAAGCCAAGGCAAAACGGCTTGATCAGTCCCATCCACGCATCCTCGAGATACAGGCCCTCGATCACGGACGACCAGTAGAGGCTCGATGCGACCTGCAGTTGATAGACCGCGATCAGCCAGCCCCCGAAAATCCCGACTGCGTCGGCCACCACCGTCAGCACCGGCGCCATGAAGAATCCGGCCAGCACCCGCGGCACAACGAGCTTGCGCACGGGATCGGTCCCGAGGGCGCGGAGGGCGTTGATCTGATCCGTGACAACCATCGACCCGAGCTCCGCTGCGATGCCAGAGCCGACGCGCCCGGCGAGCATCAGTCCGGTCAGCACCGGGCCAAGCTCCTTGATCATGGAGGCGGAGATCAGGCGGCCAACAAAGGGCCGCGCGCCGAACTGGTCGAGCGTGACGCCGGTTTGCAGTGCAAGAACGGCCCCGGTGAAAAACCCCGTCAACAGCACGACGGTCAACGACCCGATCCCGATCTGCTCGAACTGCTCGACCACGTCGCGAAAATAGAACGGGCGCGTGACGCAGCCGCGGAGGGTCGCCATCACGAGGCGCACGTAGTCCTGCGTCTCCTGCACAGCAGACTTGAGCCAGCCTTCAAACAGTTTCAGCACGCGATTACCGTCCGCCCAGGCCGGTCAGGCCAAGCTCGCGACTACGCAGCGTCTTGAGCCTGTCACGCACCGCCGCAGCACGCTCGAACTCCAGGTTGGCTGCCGCCGACTTCATCTCCGCCTCCAACCGTCCGATCTCCGCGTCCAGCTCCGCTTGCGTGCGGAACGTCTCGAGCGGTTCGCCGAACGCCGGGCCCACCATGTAGTCACGCTCGTACACGCTCGACATCACATCATCAATCTGCCGGATCACCGACTCAGGCGTGATCCCGTGCTCGGTGTTGTAGGCGGCCTGCAAGACGCGCCGGCGCTCGGTCTCGGCAAGGGCAGTCTTCATCGAGGCCGTGACCGTGTCAGCGTACATGATCACGCGGCCGTTCACGTTGCGCGCGGCACGGCCGGATGTTTGAATCAGGGCCCCGGCCGAGCGGAGAAACCCCTCTTTGTCGGCGTCGAGGATCGCCACGAGCGACACTTCGGGGAGGTCGAGTCCCTCGCGAAGCAGATTGATGCCGACAAGCACGTCGAAGACTCCGCGACGCAGGTCCCGGAGAATCTCCACGCGCTCGAGCGTGTCGATGTCCGAATGTAGGTAGCGGACCTTCACGCCGAGCTCCTGGTAGTACGTGGTCAGATCCTCGGCCATCCGCTTGGTGAGCGTCGTGACGAGCACCCGTTCCTTCTGCGACGCGCGTTCGCGAATCTCCTTCAGCAGATCGTCAATCTGTCCGCGCACGGGCCGCACCTCGATCGGCGGATCCATCAGGCCGGTGGGCCGGATGACCTGCTCGACGACGACACCACCCGCCTTCGACAATTCGTACGGGCCAGGAGTCGCCGACACGAACACGACCTGACTCACCCGCTCCTCCCATTCAGCAAAGTTGAGCGGCCGGTTGTCCAGCGCCGAGGGCAGGCGGAACCCGTAGGACACCAGGACATCCTTGCGCGATCGATCGCCATGATACATGCCGCGGATCTGAGGCACCGTCTGGTGGCTCTCATCCACGATCACGAGCGCATCGTCCGGCAGATAGTCGAGCAGCGTCGGCGGCGGCGCTCCCGGGGTCCTCCCGGTGAGATGGCGCGCGTAGTTCTCGATCCCGTGGCAGTACCCGATCTCCCGAATCATTTCGAGGTCGAACATCGTGCGCTGATGCAGCCGCTGGGCCTCGAGAAGCTTTCCCTCCGATTCGAGCCGCCCGCGATGCGCTACGAGTTCCTGCTTGATCGACTCCACCGCGAGCTTGGTCCGATCGCGCGAGGTCACGAAGTGCGACTTGGGATAAATCGCCACCTTGTCCAGCCGGCGGATCACCTTCCCGGTCAGCGCATCGAACCACGCGAGTTCGTCGACCTCGTCGCCGAACAGCCCGATCCGGAGCGCGTGTTCCTCGTAGGACGGCACCACTTCGACGATGTCCCCGCGAACACGGAATGTGCCGCGGCCGAACTCGGTGTCGTTGCGCTCGTATTGGATTTCGACGAGCTTGCGAAGGATCTCGTCGCGATCGATCCGCTGCCCGAGCTGCAGCGGCAGCAGCATCCCGTAGTACGCTTCCGGCGAGCCGAGCCCGTAGATGCACGAGACGGACGACACGATGATGACATCGCGTCGCTCGAAGAGCGACCGCGTCGCCGAGAGGCGCATGCGATCGATCTCGTCGTTGATCGTGGCCTCCTTCTCGATGTACGAGTCGGTGGCCGGGACGTACGCCTCGGGCTGGTAATAGTCGTAGTAGCTCACGAAATACTCGACCGCGCCCTCGGGAAAGAAGCGCCGGAACTCCTGGTAGAGCTGGGCGGCCAGCGTCTTGTTGTGCGCCATCACCAGGGTCGGCCTGTTGACCGACGCGATGACCTGCGCCATCGTGAACGTCTTGCCTGAACCGGTGACGCCCAGCAGAACCTGATACCTGTCGCCTCGGTTCAACCCGTCAATAAGCTC
>Ga0326597_10005631_pt1 | contig 17333 bp, 21 predicted proteins | sample RVTome_12_FD_203789 | JGI IMG/M metagenome (GOLD analysis project Ga0326597, IMG submission 203789) | Soil microbial communities from uranium-contaminated site in the Upper Colorado River Basin, Wyoming, United States - RVT100D185 | ecosystem: Environmental > Terrestrial > Soil > Contaminated >... | reverse complement strand
CTTCTCTAATCGGGCATTGATGTCAAGCAGCCAGTAAATATGGCATTCTTTTGGTCGCGTCTTGGCGTGGGTCACGCTTCTCTACGCAGTCGGTACTGGTGGTAGCCAGCCGCTGCAGGCATAGGTCGGACGGTGTGGAGAGCCAGGCTTTTGGACGTGCTTTAGAGCACAGCAGTCACTTTCGGCTTTATCCAGACCACGTCCACGCCGGGACGCATCTTCAGGGGTCGGGGGCAACTGTTATTTCATGACCTTGCTGCCTCCGTACCCCATCGGAACTGAGTGTCATCGATCCACATGCGGTGGAGGATGACGGCGAGCTTTCTGGCGACCGCGATCACGGCGCGTCGATGTCCCCGGGTCTTTGCCAACTGCATTCCCCAGGCTTTTAGCGATGACCATTTGCTGCTGCGAGTGAGCATGGCGTTGGCTGCGGTGTAGAGCGTCGAACGCACACCCGCATCACCGCAGCGAGAGATATGTCCTTCGAGATCGAGCTCACCCGACTGGAAGCGCCTGGGCGTTAAGCCGAAGTGTGCAGCCACGGTGCGTGAGTGTTTGAACCGGGCCGGGTCATCGACACCGGCCTTGAACGTCAGCGCGGTGACAAAGCCGACGCCCGGCGCGGTCATGAGGCGTTGGCAGATGGTGTCGCCTTGGGCCAGCTTACGGGTTCGGTTGTCGAGCTCCCGGAAGGTTCGGTAAAGCACGAGTCTGGCATCCAGCACAGGCAACAACGACTGCGATAAGATTTCGTCGGCTTCGATCACCGGCCGTACGTGGGGATCGAAGGAGCCGTGACCCAACTTGGGCGGCAACTTGATGCCGAAGACCTTGAAGATGCCGCGGATCTCTTGCTCAAGGTCAATGCATTTGGCCAATACCGCCTTGCGGCTCGCCAACAGGGCACGTACGCGATGACTCTCCATGCTCTTGATGTGCACGCGACTGTACCAACCGCTGCGCAACAGCTGTGCGATGCCGCGCGCATCGTGCTTGTCAGTTTTGTTGCGCATGGCAGAGAGCGCCGACTTAACTTGCCGCGCTTCCATGCAGATCACGTCAAAGCCGGCGAACTGCAGACCGTAAGTCAGGTACTGCGTTAGTGTGCCGGCCTCAAGACCGACTTCGTCGATCTCTACATCGAGCGCATCAAGAAAGGCGACGATGTCTGCGACTTCAGCGTCTGTTTTGCCTTCAGCGACGCAATCACCCTGGTCATCAACAACGCAGATGTTGGTCGAGCGCAACGAGACATCCAGTCCGGCATAGTAAGTCATGGCTTTCTCCCGTGAGCATGTGTACAAATATCGTACTGGGAGCTGAGCTTTTAGGAGCCCGCCCGATTACATATGCTATTGGCCGGGCCCGCGAGTCGCGGCCTCGCCCAGCCCACCGTGACCGAGGACGATCTGCGTCGCTGTACGGAAATCGCGGACGACTCGAACCGGCTCGCGTGTTTCGACTGGATCACCCGGGCCATGACGGCCGCGGCTCCCGCCAGCGCATTGCCAGCCACAGCCTCTGCGCCCGAGCCGCCGGCAGCCGCGCCCTCGGCAGCAGCCGTCGCGACTTTCGGCTCCGAGCTCGTCCCCGATACGCCGGGCGAAGCGCTCGACGAGATTCAGAGCCGCTTCGCCGGCGAGTTTACGGGCTGGAACGGCAACACCATCTTCACACTGGAGAACGGTCAGGTCTGGCAGCAGTCGGAATCCGGCCGCTTGGTCTTGCAAGCCGATTCCCCGCTCGTGACCATACGCCGCGGTGCATTCAGCACTTATCGGCTCAGCGTCGAGGGTGTCAATCGCGCTGTCCGTGTGCGGCGCATCCGCTGAGCACTCAGGCACTGGCCGGTTTGGCGATCTCGAGCGTCCAGCCCATTAGGTCACCTTTGTAGTGCATGAGTCCGCGCTGCGTGACCGCGAATCCAACCGTTTCGAATGTGGCCACGAGCGCCTCGAACTGCCGTGACGACAGTGCCGCACCGCTGAGATCCGCCATACGCTCGCGAAAACCATCGAACTCCGCGCGCACGTGGCGCAAATATTTCAGCTTCGCGGCCAACGGCGCCTCCTTATAAGCGGCGAACACGTTCATGAAATTCGGCACCATGACGCCGATAAACCCTTCCGGATCTTGATAGCGCGCGGCGCGCTGGTTGATGCGCGCCACCGACGCATTGAGCTTCTGCCGCAAGCGCTCGGCTTTCGGATTGTTCTTCAGCTCACGGCGCTCGGCCGCAGTCGTCGCCTCGCCGACGATCTTCACGAGTGCCGTGACGCGCTTATCGAGCTCTTCTTTCTGTAGACAAAACTGTACTTGGGCCAGGCCATCGCGCGCGAGTTCCACGACTCTCGACTCGTTGTGATGCATGATCAAGGCGATACGCCCGTCAGGCGCGAGCAGCCGCCAAGCTTCTGCGGCGGCGGCCTTCGGCTCGGCGTATTCGAGCCCGTACTGACTCGTCAGCAAATCAACGCTAGCGGCATCGAGTCCCGTAACCTCCATCCGCACACCGCTCTTGAATTCGATACCGGCAATGAGCGGCGCAAGATCTGCATGCTGGCCGAGCACGGTCGCCGGCTCGATGGCTGCGTAATCGAGACCGCAAACGGAGAATTGTTTGCCGTGCGTGACGGCATATTGCTGCGCCAGTAGCGCGATTGCGCCGTTACCCGTGGCCAAATCGACAATGCGCGCCGACTCTGCGAGACGTTCGAACTGCGCATTCCAGAACTCGGCAAACTCGCCGTCGTAGTTGGTGTTGAATTGGCGCGCGAAGGTCGTGATGCTATCGTGCCGCCAATACCGGCTCCATTGCTCGCTCGTGAGCCGATGTCCTTTCACCTTACCGGCGCTGCCCTGTTAACATTCTCGGTCTAAGCTGGTGGACTATACCGCAGAGCAACGATGGGAAGGACCGACATGGAGCAACCCCATAAGCTGGACTGCTCGTTGCTCGTTGTTTCGTACTTGCTCGCGAGCGCTGCCGGAGCGCAAGCCCCGAGCGTCGAGGACTTCTTCAGAAATCCGGAATTCACGCAGATGAAGCTCTCGCCGAACGGCGAGTGGGTCGCAGCGCTCGCATCGGTCAATAATCGTCGCAACATCGTGGTCTTGAGTGTCGATGAGCGCGAGGCCGTGGCGATCACGGACGCGCGCCGAACCGACATCAGCGATTTTTTCTGGATTACCGACGAGCGTCTCGTTTATCTCGTCGACATTGACGGCAACGAGGCTTTCGGCATTTTCGCGATCGACCGCGACGGCTCCGACTGGCGCGAGCTCGTCGGTCCGGCCGACGGCGTACAGATCTTCCCGCGTCAGGTCCTGCCTTTAGACCGCCTCGAGTCTGACCCGGATCATATTCTGATCACCGACAACGACCGGCGCACGCTCTACCCGGACGTCTTGCGTCTCAACATTCATAACGGCCGCATGACGCGCGCCGTTCTCAATCCGGGCTATGTCATAGAGTGGCTCGCCGACCACGACGGCATCGTCCGTGTCGGCATCGGCAGCACGGACGATCCGCGCGACCTCATCACGCAGATCACATATCGCGATAGCGCCGATGACGATTGGCGAGCACTGGCCGAGTTTCATCAATTTGACGAGCATGGCTTCACGCCGATCGGCTTTGCACCGGATAACCATACCCTCTATGTGCTCTCGAACCTCGACCGGGACACGCAAGCGCTGTATACCTACGACCCGGACGAACGGCAATTCGGCGAGCAACTCTTCGCGCACGAGATTGTGGACGCCAGCGACATTCTGCAATCGCCGGGCGACAACCGTCTGCTCGAAGTACGCTATGATTTCGAGCGGCCCGAGTTTGTCGCCATCGATACCGGATGGGCGGACCTACGCGCGGCGATCGATGCAGCACTGCCCGACACGATCAATCGAGTCGTCAGCATCAGCGAGGACGAGGAACGGATGCTCGTGCTTGCCGCGAGCGACCGCGATGCCGGGAGCTTTTATCTTCTCGACCAGCAACAAGGTCAACTGCGTTTCTACGCAGCGCGCATGGCGTGGCTTGAGCCTGCCACAATGGCTGCCATGCGGCCGGTGACGTTCAGCGCGCGGGATGGCGTGACCCTGCGCGGCTATCTGACTCTGCCCAACGGCAGCGATGGCAAGAATCTGCCGCTGATCCTGCATCCGCATGGCGGTCCGTACGGCGTTCGGGATCGCTGGGGCTTCGACCGCCACGTGCAGTTTCTCGCCAGCCGTGGCTATGCGGTGTTGCAAGTCAATTTCCGCGGCTCGGGCGGTTACGGCAAACGCTTCATGGATATCGCCTGGCAACAATGGGGCTTGGCGATGCAGGATGACCTGACCGATGCGGTGCAATGGGCAATTCACGAAGGCATCGCGGACCCGGAGCGGGTCTGCATCTACGGCGCGAGCTACGGGGGGTATGCAACGATGGCCGGTATTACGATCACACCGGAGCTATATCGCTGCGCAGTCAACTACGTCGGCGTCGTCGATCTCGAGGAGCTCTACGCGTATTGGAATGCCTCCCCGATCGCCAGCGGCGCAGGCGCCTGGTTTCGCCGCGCGATCGGCGATCCGCGTGCAGACCGCGAACGGATCGCGGCGACGTCGCCGCTCAACAATCTCGACGGACTCGACATACCACTGTTCGTCGTCCACGGCCGGCGCGATCCGCGCGTTCCGATCGCCCAAGCCGAAAGGCTCACACGCGAACTACGGCGCCGCGATATTGACTACGAGGTGCTGATCAAAAATGACGAAGGCCATGGTTTCGCCAAGGAAGAAAACAACGTCGAGCTCTACACGCGGCTGGAGGCGTTCTTCGCCGAGCATCTCAGGCCGTAAGCCGGCGACTCAAGGTATCGGCTGCGGCCCAAACCGGAAGCCGCGGCCACCGCCGGTGATACCGACGGGCCCGCGCGGCACATAGATCTGCAGCGGTTGCCCGTCGCGCAAGATGTCGACGGCGACGGATTCGCCCGGTTGACCGGCGAGCGTAAGCTGATTGAGCTCGACAAGATTGAACACGCGCTCACCCGCATAGCCGAGGATCTCATCACCGGCCTGCAAGCCGGCCGCCTGCCCCGGCGAACTCTCGAGCACCTGCCGCACGGCCACGCTCGTCGGCCGCCCGGTCGCTTGCAGGTAACGTTCATACGCTGCATCGCCGAGCTCCTCACGCAATTTCGTTTGGGCAGCGAGCTGGCTTTCGAGCGGGTTAAACGCTTTGCCTTCGCGCGTGGCTGCATACTGCTCGTTCAGCATGCCCATACGCATCTGCCCTTCGCGTTCGATAATCCATTGTGCCTGATCGGGCGCAAAGCCCGCGTCCATGAGCCGCTGCTGACGATACTCGGGTGAGTCCCGCTCGCTGCGCGCCGCACGCCGTGCGGCAAACTCTGCGGCCGCGCCTGCGTCGTCCCGCGCGACATCCAAATCTTCGCTCGTGGCCCGATCCTGGCGCGTTTGCGCGGGCGCAGTCGCCGCAAGCTCCAAGAGCGTTGCGCTGAGCGTATCGAGTGTGGCTTCGAGCGCCGCGCGGCGCTCGGACTCAGCCGCGAGCGCGGCTTCGACATTGCGAAGTCGGGCGGCAAGATCGTCGGCGCGAATGCCGGCCGGCACACCGCTCCCGCCTGCGAGGCTGCTATCCGGAATCGGCTCGCGATCCAGCCACAGCGCCATCGCAAAGCCCGCCGTCAGGCCAACCCCCAGAAAGATCAATGCCTGTCGCATCGGCTGAAAGCTCCTACCTTCTGTGATCTTGCCGTAAAATAGCGCCTAAATGTCGCGAATTACGCCGAAATACTAAGAACTCAGGCGCTCTAAGCTCACCGGGCCTGCAGCGCCGCCTAACTAGGAGGTTCGACCCCGAGCGCTTGGCCGAGTTTCGCCAAGGCCGCATCGAGGCCGGCATGGACCGGGATTCCTTCCGCCTCGCGCTTGAGTCTGACCGCATAGCTGCCCTCGCCGGGCATGCGCACGCCGTCGAAGCCCGGTAGCGTCGGTGAGGCGTGCATGGCCGCGATTGCCGCATCGACGCTGCGCTTAAAGACGCCGAGCTCGGCGAATGCGCTAATCGAGATCGCAACGATGAGCTGGCCCGTGTTCGTCGGCGTCACGGAGTCGGCGTTGAAGTCGATGACATCCTTGCCGAACGCCGCGCCGTTGAGCGTACCGGCCAGAAGACCGAACACGAGCGCGAGCCCGTAACCCTTCGCCCCGCCGATCGGCAACAGAAATCCCTCTTCGGCGCGCTTCGGATCGGTGAGCGGGCGACCCTCGCGGTCGATCATCCAACCTTCGGGCATCGTTTCGCCGCGCTGCGCCGCCGTCTTGACCTTGCCGTACGCCGCAACGGTCGTTGCCATATCGAGCACGATCGGCGGCTCCTGATCGGCCGGTATCGCGACCGCGATCGGATTGGTGCTCAGCAACATTTCGGTGCCGCCCCAAGGCGGCAAGTGATTGGCGTTACCGACGGCGATATAGAGACCGATCATGTCGTGTGCCAGCGGCATCTTGGCGTATAAGGCTGCAGGACCGGCATGATTGCTGTTGCGCGCCCCGACCCACGCGACGCCCGCGGTACGGGCCTTGTCGATGGCGACCTGCACCGCGCGGCGCATGACCAAATGGCCCATCGCATTGTCGCCGTCAACCAATGCCGTCGCAGCGGTTTCACGGTGCAAGGAGATATTCGGATGAAGATTGATGCCGCCGCTTTGAATTCGTTTGATGTACTGCGGCAAGCGAAAAATGCCGTGCCCGTCGGAGCCGTTGACGTCCGCCTCGGCCATCAAGCCCGCGACGATTGCGGCGTCATCGGCAGGCATTCCGACGGCCACCAAGCACGCCTGCGTAAATGACTCCAGACGTCCGGCCGGTATCAGGCGCGTGTCCGTCATCGGTGACCGCTACCCACGGAGCGGCGCGATCGAAGCTGCCGCCCGATCCGCGTCATTGCGGGCGGGTCGTATCCTCAGAGGACAAATGCTGCACGGTCTTGCCCGTCGCGGAGAATGTCCGAGTGACGTTGTCGGTTGCGTAGACCCAGAGAATCAGCAGCGAGTCCGCGCCCGTATTAATGAATCGATGCGGTATGTTCGCGGGGATATAAGTGGTGTCGTAGCGGGTCAGCGGCGTGCGCTCGCCATCTACCTCGACATCCGCCGTGCCCTCGAGCAGCGTGACTTGCTCATCGCAATTATGGTGGTGCAGCGGGACTTTCTTGCCGGCGGGAAATCGCGTGAGTCCCGACGTGAATACCGCTGCCTCGCAGACGTCCTTGCCGACGAGCAACGTCGTCTCGACGCCATCGCCACGCTTGATCGGCTCCAAATCGGCTTGTCTTCGTAAGATCGCTGCGGCCATGGCGCACCTATGGAATGAGATGAGACTGAACCGCATTGTAGATCACTGCTGCATTGATGCGCTAAGCACCGGCGGATGCAGGCCTTGCTAGGCCGGGTTGCCGTCCTCGGTCCGGCCTGCGTAACATAAGGTTCGAGCACCCATCGGCTTGAAGAATAGGTAACGCCATGAGAGCCACCGCCGCATTGATCCTTATCGGAGCCCTGGGACTGGGCGTGCCCGCCGCCGCGCATCACACGTTCATCGCCCAGTACGATCCCAATCGCCCGGTCGTGATGACCGGCACCGTGACGCGCGTCGAGTGGACGAACCCGCACGCACGCTTTTACATTGATGTCGCCGACGACAACGGCGACGTGACTAACTGGAATCTCGAACTCGCGAGCCCGAACGTTCTGCGGCGCTACGGCTGGACCGGCCGCTCGCTGCAGCCCGGGGACCGCGTGACCGTGGACGGCACGCTCGCGCGCGACGGCTCCAATATGGCCAATGCGCTGAGCATTACCTTGCCGGATGGCCGCAAGATCTTCGCGCGGGAATCCGCGCCGGTGCTGGAATGAACATTCACCAGACGGTCTACACGCTGCTCGCCGCGCTCGCTGTGCTGGCGTACGGCACGTCGTTCTCCCAGCCGACCGGCGTCGCGGAAGCTGGCTCGGACCGCGGCGGCGGCAATTTGAGCGATCCGCTGATCGTGCCCGAAGTCCCGGACGCACCTGCACCGCGGCTACCCGACGGCACGCCCGATCTCTCCGGGCTGTGGCTCGGCGGCGGCCCGAACCGCGACATCTCCCAGGGCCTGCTGCCCGGCGAGGAGATCGAGCTGCTGCCCGAGGCCGCAGCACTGATGGCCTCGCGCCGCCCGCAGGACGATCCCGAGGCGCATTGCCTGCCGACCGGCGTGCCGCGCGTCGCGCCCTATCCCTGGCGCATCGTGCAAGATCCGCCGTACGGCAAGGCCACTCATTTGTTCTTCTTGTTCGAAGGCAATATCCACAGCTACCGGCAGATCTTCATGGACGGCCGCGGCCACCCGGAGTATGTCGACCCGACCTGGTACGGCCATTCCATCGGCCACTGGGAAGGCGCCACGCTCGTTGTCGATACGGTCGGATTCAACGACCGCTTCTGGTTCGATTTCCACGGCCATCCGCACACGGAGCAGCTACGCACGATTGAGCGCTACACGCGCACGAACCTCGGTACGCTCGAAAACGTCATCACGATCATCGATCCGGGCGCCTATGCGAAACCGTTTACGGTGAAGTACACGGCAACGCTGCGGCTGGGCTGGGATCTGATGGAATACATCTGCAACGAGAACAATCAAGACGTGAGCCATATCGTGGGTCCAGGCTACCGGGACATCGAGACCGCTGCACCGCCAAGCCAATAGCGGGTGCGGCGGTTCGGCGCCTGCGGCCGAGCGGCAGCACGCGCGTTTCCTACGCCCGCACGCTAGTTAGCTGTTCGCGCACCTGAGCGGGTCACGCAAGAACTGATCTGTGAAAAAGACGCTATGCAGAAAATCGGATTTCTAGGTCTCGGCAAAATGGGCGCGGTGATGGCGCCGCGCTTTATCGATGCAGGCTTTGCGCTGACGGTTTGGAACCGCAGTGCGGACAAAACGAAGCCGTTGGCCTCTGCTGGAGCGAAGTTCGCCGCGACTCCGACCGCAGTCGCTGAGGCAGCCGACATCGTGATCTCAATGCTGCGTGACGATGCCGCCGCAGAACAGGTGTTTCTCGGCCAGGCCGGGCTGCTATCTGCGGAGGTAACCGGCAAGCTGTTCATCGAAATGAGCACGCTGCGCCCGGCGACCGCGCGGGCACTGGCCGCGCAGTGCGCCGAGCGTGGCGCGGGCTTTATCGACGCGCCCGTCTCCGGCACGGTTGGACCGGCGCAAGAAGGCAAGCTGATGGCCCTGGTCGGCGGTAGTGATACTGACCTCGAGCGCGCTCGGCCCGCACTCGAGGTGCTGACTCGGCGCATCGTGCACGCCGGCGACGTCGGCCAAGGGGCAATGCTCAAACTCGCCTTGAATCTACAACTCGCCGTGTACTGGCAGGCGCTGGCCGAAGCCGTTGCCCTCGGCCAGGCAGGCGGATTGGACATGGCGACTGTGCTCGATGCGATGGCAGACAGTGGCGCTTCGGCACGCGTGCTGCCGGCAAAAATACCTCTGATACTGGATGGCTCCGACTACGCGGCGTTCGACATTGCGACGATGGAAAAAGATGCGCAGTCGATCCTCGATACGGGTACCGAATTCGGTGTACCGATGCCGACGCTGTCAGCGGCACTCGCAAGCTACGCCGCCGCGCACGGAGCCGGTTTAGGGTCCGCCGATGCTGTTGCGATCGTGCGGTATTTCAGCGAAACGCTCGAAGCAACAGAAAAGAAATAACTCGCGACGCCGCCGCGGACGAACTTCGACGAAGTTGTGTCAAGTAGTTGACGTATAACGTGACTGAAGCCTTGACGATGGCGCTGACCCATGTTCTATTAGAATCAAGGACATCCAGGAGTTGGAAGCATGTTATACGTCCAAAATGACGTGTTTCGTCCGAACATTCGGACGCCTAATTAGTAGTTAGGCGGCGACCATCGAGCGGGGAGCGCAGTTGAGCGTCGAGCTTCAGGTACTAATGTGGAGCGTGGTTCTCGGGTTTGTCCACGTCATCGCATCTTCGCACGCGAAAAGTTTGCAGCGCGGATACCGATGGATCGCCAGTGCACGCGACGAGCAAGTTCCGGCTCTGACTGGCGCAGCTGGGCGATTGGAGCGGGCGCTGAACAACTACCTGGAAACCTTTCCGTTTTTTGCTGCGTTAGTGCTGGTAGCACACGCTGCAGGCGTACACAGTCCGCTTACCGTATGGGGCTCTTTCTTGTTCCTCGGCGCTCGCGTGGTTTATCTACCTCTTTACGCTCTGGCTGTCCCACTTGTTCGTTCCCTGGTCTGGAACGTCGCCGCCATTGGCATGCTGTTGTTCGTCATCGCGCTAGTGCGTGGGTGAGCGAGCTGCGATGAACGGTAACAGAGCGTTGTGCCAGCCGCCTCACAACCGGTTGCAGCGGACAGCGCTTCGCGCCGCCGCTGAACCGGCCGTTAGACGGCGCGGAACGGTGTACGAGGCGTTGAGGGGAAAATGAACACCGAACAGGTAGCCGTGTTTTTCTACGGACTCTTTATGGACGAGTCGCTGCTCGCTTCAAAGGGGATCAGCCCATCGAAAGCGACGGTCGGACACGTCGACGGTTACGGCTTACGCATAGGCAGACGCGCAACACTAGTGCCGGATGAGAGCAATAGAGCGTACGGTATTCTTATGACGATACGAGCTGAGGATGTAAGGGCGCTGTATTCGCAGGAAAGCGTAGCCGACTACGTTGCGGAATCCGTTTCGGTTGTGCTGCCAGACGGTACGCTCGAAGCGGCGGTCTGCTATAACCTTCCGGAGAGTAAGCTGGAGGGAACGAACTCTCAGTATGCGAATTCTCTGCTTACACTGGCAGGCAAGTTGGGTTTGCCAAGCGATTACCTCCAGCAGATCAGAAAACAAGTAGCCTGAGGTGGAGAAGTGGCCAACTTTCGTTGTATGCAGGTGACCACATCGGCGCCGCCTAACAATGCGATGCAGCCGGACAAAGCCAACCTGTCACGTCCCTTGCGAATGCAAGGGACGTGACAGGTTGGCTCTGCCGTTAATCTGAGCGTTATGCGGCTTTGGGACCGAATTGACGTCTGTCACGTGACGCATTACAATAAGCGGCGTGATCAAGGCCTTTGCCGATCGGCGGACTCGGGAGCTGTATGCCACAGGCAAGGCCAAGCGGTTTTCAGCTGATGTGGCAAAGCGTGCGTCACGCAAGCTGGAGTATCTGGACCTGGCTACAAAGCTGGACGATCTGAGGAATCCACCCGGAAACCGGCTCCATGGGCTGCAAGGTGATCGGAAGAGTCGGTATGCGATCTCGGTGAATGATCAGTGGCGTATACGTTTCCGCTTTCTCAACGGTGATGCCTACGACGTGGAGATTTGTGACTACCATTAAATCCGGTGCAATATGAGTATTCCGAACACAGGCATTAAGCGCAGGCCGACGCATCCTGGTGAGATGCTGCGCGAGGATTTTGTTCCAGACTACGAGCTCACGGTCTCTGCTCTTGCGGCGGCCGTTGGTGTATCGCGCCAGTCCATTAATGAGCTTCTGCGTGAGCGTCGCGCGGTCAGCCCGGAGATGGCGCTGCGGCTCGCTCGACTCTTTGGTAATAGTCCCGAGTTTTGGTTGAACGCACAACGCGCCATCGACTTGTGGGATGCCGAACAAGCAATTAAGAAAGACGTTCGCAGAATCAAGCCGCTTAGCGCCGCATAACCAATCGCTCAAGCGCACGCGGGGAGATAAAGTGCCAATAGTCTTTCACAGGGCGCGCGGCGCTCAGCTCAGGCGTTTATGTGACAAAGCCGAACGATAGCGTGGATTCGAGCATTGACCCTCGAGACAGGCCGATCTAAGGTGCTGACATGAAGCCGGACGAATCGAGTATCGAGGATCAAATTTCACGGCTGCCCGACCGGGAGCGGACGCGGCTGGCGCTAAGGCTTTTGGAGAACCTGGAACCTGGCCGAGACGAGAAGAACGTCGATGTGCTCTGGCTGGACGAGGCTGAGCGACGTCTCAAGCGGTATGACGAGGGGTTGGTCGAGGCTCGTGACGCTGAGGAGGCTATCTCCGAGGTCGAGCGCCAGCTTAAATGACACGGGTACGGCTCCTCCCGGAAGCGGAGGAGGAGTTGCGGGCTGTTGCTCAGTTCTATGAAGCGTTGCAACCGGATCTAGGGCTCGCTCTGCTTCAGGAGGTATGTCGTGCTAGACAACGTATCGCCGAGCAGCCGAACGCGGCGATATTCGGGTACAGAGCATTCTTCGATTCCCCTATCGAATCTATTACCGGGCTCGCTCTGACGAGATTGTCGTTGTCGCAATCAGCCACCGGCGGCGCAGACCTGGCTTTTGGCGCACGCGTACTTCAGTCAAATAACAAATCGCTGCAGCGCACGCGTGGGAGATAAAGTGCCGAGTCGAAACAGCAGCGCACGCGGCGCTCAGCTCAGGCGTTGATGACACCCAAGGGGCACAATTGCCCAGCCGTACTGGTTATACGGCCTATCGCCCAAACCCAAAGAGATGGTCGACGGATTTTCGGGAGAGATTCAAATGGGCGCACGCAAGCGAGTAAAGCGCATTCATGAGGGGCGTTACGTCGCCGAGCTTGAGGTCGAGTTCCTCGAAGACGAAACCGGTTGGTCGCCCTATCGTTCTTCACAGGATGCCTGCAACTTGGACGACGTCCGTGACGCGCTCCGTCGTGGGGACATTCGGCGGGCGGCCACGATGTCACGGGGTTACGAGTTGCGCCCAGTAGCGTCGCAATGACGCATAACAAAGGGATGGAGCTGCCTGCAGCTGATCCCACGCGTTAGGCAAGCTTGCTCGGCGGCCTTGTAACCTGTAACGTACTAGGTTACGATACTGGCGGTGATCAGGCGATTCAAGCATCGTGGTCTCGAGCGGTTCTTCCTGCGCGGGACGCGGGCGGGCATTCAGGCGGCACATGCGAATCGCATTCGATTAATTCTCGGACAATTGCACGCCGCGACGGCAGCTGCGGATATGACCCTGCCTGGTCTGTACCTACACGAACTCAAGGGCCGAAGGCGAAATACTTGGGCTGTACGTGTGAGCGGGAACTGGCGGGTCACGTTCAAATTTGAGGGTGAAGATGCCGTCGACGTGGATTACGAAGACTACCATTAAGGTGTTGGCTATGAAGATGCACAATCCGCCCCATCCCGGGGAGATTCTGAAGGAGCTTTGCGTGGAGCCGTTGGGGCTCAGCGTGACCCGTGCTTCCGAGGCCCTGGACGTAAGTCGTAAGACGTTATCGGCGATCTTAAACGGTCGGGCGGGTATCAGCCCGGAGATGGCGCTGCGACTCTCGAAGGCTTTCGGGACCTCGGCCGAAAGCTGGCTCAACCTACAGATGCACTACGACCTATGCGTTGCTGAGCGAAACGCCGGGAAGCTCAACGTTGAGCGGCTCTCGGTTGCCTAACACTGATGAGGCCACCCGCTGTCAACAGGTGATAGCGGTCGGGCGGCGATCTTGGGTTTGCCGAGCTTGAAGCATTCGCGTCGTTCTCTGGCTTGGTTTCACAAGCGGCGTCAGGCATTGCCTGCACCGAACACTTATCGAGGCTCAATCATCCGGGATGATGCGGGTCGTGATCGACGCACGGCCTGGAAACATGAACTAAGCTATTTCGTCAAGCCCCGGGGTTCATCGAAACGATCCTGCTCAAGGACCCCTCTGACAGGACGCGATACATTACTGTTGATCGATAGCGGAGCATTGAAGAATATCGTGCGTTTCAAGCGCAGTTCTCTCGCGAGTATCGCGAGCCCGACGAGCAATGCGAAGCACTGACAACATCTGAGAAGCCGCTCGGCGAGTTCAGCGAATAGTCGCCTAAAAAAGGGATACAGCGGACCGTGAGAGCTAAAGTGCCTGACGCCAATTGTATCCGCCGCCGCTGATCCGAGACGTCGGGCCGCACGACCAAGCATTGGAGGATTCCGATGAGCAATCCAGCCGAGGGATATGAAAGCTACATGGTGCCCACGTTGTTTGGTCCGTGGGCAACGAAACTTATTGAGGCTGCAAATCCAAAAGGGGGCGAGCGCGTACTAGATGTGGGCTGTGGAACGGGAATCGTCGCCCGACAGGTCGCTGCGCGGCTTGGGGAAAGTGGCGAAATCACGGGCCTTGATCTCAGTTCGAGCATGCTGGCGGTTGCCCGAGCAACCGCAGCCACAGAGGGGGTGACTGTCGCATGGCATGAGGGGAGTGCCGAACATCTCCCCTTTCCCGAGGCCAGCTTCGATCTGGTGTTGTGTCAGTTCGCATTGATGTTTTTCGTCGACAGGCCGGCCGCCCTCGCCGAGATCCACCGAGTCGTAGCTGAGGATGGTCGTGTCTTGATGAGCGTGTGGCAGAGCCTGGATCGACACCCGTTCTACAAAACGCTGCATGAAGTGATTCAGCGCCGGCTTGGAATGTCGGCTCTGCAGGAGATCTTCTCGCTGGGCAATACTGAAAAGCTGCGCGATTTGTTGGCGGGCAGTGGATTTCTGGGCGTGGAGATCGAACCGATCTCCATGACAGCGCGCTTTCCGAATCCCGACGGATTTCTTGCTGGAGAGATAGAAGTCGATACGGCTGCGATTCCTTCCATGCAAAAACTGGGCGCCCAAGCTCGGCAGGCGATCGTCGCAGACGTCAGCGCAGAGATGGAATCTCCTCTCAAGGAAGTGACGCACGACAACCATGTGGTACTCCAATTTCACGCACTGGTTGCGCGCGCGTGGCGCTGATATGCAACTGGTTGCTCGTATGACCTACCGAGCCGTGCTGGCCAACACCAGCATGCAGCTGCTGCCAAGCGTTCGGCGTCGTCCATAGGTACTCGTGATGGGCGATCGCAGATAAGAAAAGCTAGGTTAGGAGTTTTCGCGGCGGCGAGCGTGATGATGGTCTCAATCGCCGTGCAGGGACGCATCGGCGCGAGGCCGTGCCACCGGAATCATTTGCCGGCCCGATGAAGGCCGTGGTCCTTAGTTTTTTGCGAACAGTGGATCACCTTTCCGAGGTATCTACTGCCCGGAGGCTGGCTGCGCACCCTGCGCGCATCGCGAACGCCTAACTGATCGCCTGCGCTACCGGCCCGGAACCTGCATGAGTCTCGCCACTTCGGCAACGCTGTCGGCTTCGTCGAGCTTCCATACCGCATGCCAGAGCGCATCGGCGCGCTCCGCGGGAAAAACCTCGCGCGCCAGCGAATCGAACTTCGCGCGTAGCACCACATCCGACATCGGATTTTCCGGCGAGCCCGTCGCGTGCTCGACATGGATCTCGTGGCGCTGGCCGTCGTTCAAAGTGATCGCCACATAGACCTCATCCTCGCGGACAGCCGGATCGACCGTTGCCGAGACCTTAGCGCGTAGCGCAGCGATTACTGGGTCCTTGACCTTCGCGTCCGAGAACTGCGCGTCGTGCCCGGCGCCATCGACGAGTGCGGCGGCGGCGCAATGCCGGAACGAAAACTTACCTTCGAGCCCGCAGCGCAAGTCCATCTTACCCATGAGCTCGGGCACGAGCGGATGCACGCGCGCTTCGATCGACTTAATGTGCTCGGGCTTGAGCTCGTGCGCGTTGCGTAGCTCGATGACCGCGTCTTGCAGCGGGTGCGACACGACACCGTTCGCGTAAGGCTTGAGCCCGTTCATCCTGAGTTCCCAATGCTCGCCGAGCTTGCCGAGCAGCGCGTCCTCGGAGTGTCCCGCTGCCGAAAGGACGGCCCAAAAACCACGCCGGCCGCCAATGATGTCATCGGATGCGCTAAAACCGGCGCTCGCCAAGCTCGCGGCCTGCATACCGCTGGCCGCGGCCTGCCCGGCATGCAGCGGTTTACCGTGCGAGCCGAATACTTCACGCACGCCAGAAGCCCGCGTGCCGGCGGCGCCGAGCGCCGCCACGAGCTGCGTCGTATCCAGGCCGAGCACACGGCCTGCCCCGGCCGCGGCTCCGAAGACACCGGCCGTGCCGGTGATATGCCAGCCCGCATCGTAGTGCCACGGATGGACGGATATCGCGACGCGGCATGCCGCTTCGGCGCCGAGCACGAATGCCGCCAGCGCGGCACGCCCGCTCGCGCCGGTTTCCTCGGCGGCCGCGAACACTGCGGGCCACACCGGCGCCGTCGGATGCAGCACGGACGGGAAATGCGTGTCGTCGTAGTCCTGGAGATGGCAGAGATAGCCGTTGACGAGCGCGGCCGTGCTCGCGGAAGTCCTGAGCTCCACGCCGACGACCGAGGCGCGCGGTGTACAGCCTTCGCGGCGTGCCCAATCGATCAGCAGATGTGCATCGTCGGAGCGCGAGGCCGATAGCGAAATCGCGAGCAGATTCAGCAGTGTTCGCTTCGCCTCATGGATCGTCCACTCCGGTAAGGCGTCGTCTTGCGCGCCGACGATGAACTCGGCCAGTTGTTGCGTAACGGACAAGATAGCTCTCCGCAGTCAATAGAAAAAGGGGGCGCGAGTATAGCATCCGCGTGGCCCACGCCTTGACGCAGGCGTGGCATCTGGCATAGAAGATTCAAGCAGAAAGACATTGCAGCAGCACGCGAATCCAATTCCCACCAGCACGACCACCCGCTCATCATGCCAGCCACCCCCAGCGCGCCGGCTTGCGCCGCGCCCGACCCGCATCCGCGACCACCACGATTTCGCGTGCCGGCGCTGGCCTGCGATACGCACATGCACATCTGCGGTCCCGAATCACGCTATCCGTATAGCGCCGCACGCATTTACACACCGCCCGATGCGCTGTTGCCTGCATACGCCGAACTCGCCGATGCTCTCGGTATCGGCCGCGTGGTGTTCGTCCAGCCGAGCATTTATGGCAGCGACAATGCCGCGATGCTTGCGGCGATGCAGGCGTGCGCGTTGCCCTGTCGCGGCGTCGCCGTCATCGAGAACTCCGCCACGCAACGTGCGTTGGACACACTGCATGCCGCCGGAGTGCGCGGTATCCGGCTCAATCTCGTCGATACGGCGCAACGACGTCGCGTATTGCCCGTCGATGAGATCCGCGCGCTGGCTGTTCGCATCGCGCCGCTCGGCTGGCATCTGGAACTGCTGCTACGCGCCGATGATTTTCCGCGCATCGACCAAGAGCTCGCGGACTTGCCGGTCGATATCGTGCTCGGGCATCTCGGCTATCTTCGGCACGGCAGCGGTATTGAGGACCCCGGCTTTCAGGCGCTGCTGCGTCTGCTCGGCCGCGGAAACTGCTGGGTGAAGCTCACCGGCCCGTATCGGCTGACC
>Ga0326597_10005630_pt1 | contig 17333 bp, 13 predicted proteins | sample RVTome_12_FD_203789 | JGI IMG/M metagenome (GOLD analysis project Ga0326597, IMG submission 203789) | Soil microbial communities from uranium-contaminated site in the Upper Colorado River Basin, Wyoming, United States - RVT100D185 | ecosystem: Environmental > Terrestrial > Soil > Contaminated >... | reverse complement strand
CCTTCGAGCCGGGCCGACCCGCGCAGGTCTTCGTCCCCGCGTCGGAGTACAGGCCGAACTTCAGTCCCTTCGAGTGCACGTAGTCGGCGAGCGCCTTCATTCCCGAGGGAAACCGTTCGGCGTCGATCACGATCTTCCCCGACGCGTCGCGGTCCACCTGCCAGCAGTCGTCGATCACCACGTACTGGTAGCCGGCGTCCTTCATTCCGGTCCGGAGGAGCGCGTCGGCGGCGGCGCGCACGAGCTCCTCGCTGACCTTGCAGCCGAACTTGTTCCAGCTGTTCCAGCCCATGGGCGGAGTGAGGGCCAGACCGCCTCCGGAGAAGGCGGGGACGCACGGCGCCATGAAGAGAGCGAGGAGGAAGGCGACGAGGATCGTGCGGTCGTGGGTTCGCATGGGCACCTCCGGCCAGATCGCCGGAGTCTACACCCGCGGGCACCGTCGTATCGGGTCAGCGCGACCCGCAGCCGCGCCCCGGTCCCGTGCTTTGCGCAACGCGGGTGCGCGGTCCGAGACTCGCAAGAAAACGTCAAGGGCGACGACGCGGGGTGACTGCGCCACGTGCCCGCGATACGCTGCCTTGTCGCGCCGCGTCCAGATCCCGGACAGGCCAAGCGGGGTCCGCGAACGCGGCGTCCCGCAAACCCCGCCGCGACTCGACGATATCGGGGCGGAAGCCGGGAGCGGATGTGGCCTCGAGCCGGTACTGGGACACCGAGGCGGCCGTCGAGGTCCACCCCTCGCCGGCGCTCTCCATCTCCCTCGGTCCCTCCTTGTCGAAGAGGACCCTCGTGGCTCAGTGGGTGACCGCCGAAGACGACTCCGCCCTCCCCGCGGACCTCGCCGGTCACTACGTGTTCGCCGGCTTCGAGCAGACCGAAATCGCGCTCACCGCGCGGCTCTCCTGGATCTTCTCGCCCCGCCTCTCGCTCCAGGTCTACGCCCAGCCTCTCGTCTCGAGCGGGAGCTACGATGGCTTCAAGGAGCTCGCACGTCCCCGCAGCTTCGACTTCCTCGCGTACGGGCGGGACCAGATCGCGTACGATCCGGTCGCCGATGCCTACACCGTCGACCCGGGCGCGGCTCGACCTCCTTCGCCTTCGACAACCCGGATTTCAACCTGACGTCGTTCCGGGTGAACGCCGTGCTGCGGTGGGAGTGGCGCCCGGGCTCGGCGATCTACGCGGTGTGGACCCAGCAGCGCGAGAACGAAGCGGTCCCCGGTCCCCGCGACCTCGCCTCGGACCTCGACGAGCTGCTCTCGTCCCCTCCGACCGACTCGTTCCAGGTCAAGGCGACGTTCCGCCTCGGCGACTGAGCGCCGCTCACCACGTGAAGAGCCGCTCGGCCGGCCGCGTCCGGGAGCCGGGAAACGCCTCGCGCCGCACAGCCCGGCGCCCCATCGTGAATGAGGGCTCGTATACTCGCGCCATGGCCCGCGAGCGGCTTCGACCAGAGACCCCGCTGTCGCCGACCGACCGCTCCGACTCGATCGACGAGCAGCGCCTGCTCCAGGGGCGTCTCGCTCTTCTCGCTGGTCTCTCGTTCTGGATCCTGGTGGCGTTCTACGCGGTGGGGCAGGCGCTGGTGGCACTCGGGCGCGAGAATCCATGGCCCCTCTCCGCCCACGTGCGGCAGGGCGCGATGTTGGTGGTGGGCGCCGCCACGTGGCTGTACTGCCGCCGCGGCGAGCGTCCGGGCTCCCGGCTGCGCACGATCGAGGCGCTCCTCACCCTGTGGGCGAGGGAGGGATGGGGGTCGTGTATCGCGCGCGCCATGCGTTCCTGCGCCGGCCCACCGCCGTCAAGCTGCTCCGACCGGAGCGGGTCGGTGCCGCGAGCCTGCAGCGCTTCGGGCGCGAGGTGCAGCTCACTGCCGGCCTCAGCCATCCCAACACGGTTCGATCTACGACTTCGGCCGCAGCTCCGACGGAGTCTTCTACTATGCGATGGAGTGCCTCGAGGGCCTCACTCTCGACCAGGTCGTGGCCGGCGACGGCCCGCGGGCACCCGCGCGCGTGGTGCACATCCTCCGGCAGGTCCTGGGCGCGCTCGCCGAGGCGCACTCGGTCGGGCTGATCCATCGCGACGTCAAGCCGAGCAACGTGATCCTGTGCGAGCGAGGTGGTGTCTCCGACGTGGCCAAGGTGGTCGATTTCGGTCTGGTCAAGGACCTCGAGACTCCCGACGGCTCAGCCCCGAGGGCCACCTGATCGGGACTCCCCTGTACCTGGCCCCGGAAGCCGTCCGGTCGGAGGAAGTCGATCAGCGCTGTGACCTGTACTCGCTCGGGGCCGTCGGTTATCTGCTGCTGACGGGGAAGCCCGTCTTCGACGGCCGGACCCTGATCGAGATCTGCGGCCACCATCTGCACACGGTGCCCGCCCCGCCCTCGGTGCGACTCGGCCGCTCCCTTCCCCGTGACCTCGAAGGGTGGATTCTCTCCTGCCTCGCCAAGGAGCCGGCGGGGCGGCCGCCCTCCGCCGCTGCCGCCGCGGAGACGTTGGAGCCCTGTGACGTCGGGGAGCCGTGGTCGACAAAGCAGGCGCGCGAGTGGTGGGCGGAGCGGGGCCGGGCGCTGTGCGAGAGCCGCGACGACGATCCGGAGCCGTCCGGTCTCACGCGCACTTTTTCCGCATCGGGGTGACAATGACCCGATGAGCACGGGTGAGATTCCTGCATTCTTCCGCGTCCGGCAGAGCTTCGAGCGCCCGCGGGTGTCCCATCCCGAGCGCGAGGTTCGCGCCGAGCTCGAGAGGATCTTCCCGGGCGGGGCGATCGCCGCCGACGCCGAGATCGGCGTGACCGTGGGCAGCCGCGGAATCGGCGGCATTGCCAACATCACGCGAGCCGCGGTGGACTTCCTGCGCGACCACGGCGCGCGGCCCTTCATCATCCCGGCGATGGGCAGCCACGGCGGAGCCACCGCGCTTGCCCAGGCTCACCTCATCTCGCACTTCGGGGTGACCGAGGAGACGATGGGATGTCCAGTCCGGGCGGGGATGCCGACGCGCAGTCTGGGCCGGACCGCGGATGGCGTCGAGATTCGCATGGCCGAGGTGGCGTGGGAATCGGACGGCATACTGCTCGTCAACCGGATCAAGCCGCACACGGATTTCAAGGCTCCCCTCGAGAGCGGCCTCGCCAAGATCTGCGCGATCGGCCTCGGCAAGCTCGAGGGCGCCCGCGAGATCCACCGGCATCTGTTCACGGTGGGGCTCGCCAATGCGATCCGCAGCGTCGCCGAGTCTCTCGTCGCCACCGGAAAGGTCCTCGGGGGCCTCGCGATCCTCGAGAACGCCTACCACGAGACGGCGAAGATCGTCGGCGTCCCCCGCGCGGGTCTCTTCGAAGTCGAGGAGCGACTGCTCGAGGAGGCTCGCCGGCTGATGGGCCGCCTACCCCTCGACGAGATCGACGTGCTCATCTGCGATCGGCTCGGCAAGAACATCTCGGGGGCGGGGCTCGACACGAATATCACCGGCCGCAGCGTCTACGGCTACTCCCCGGGGACGCCGTGGTGCGAGGGAATGCCGAGCATCACCCGGATCGCGGTGATGGACCTCTCCGACGAGAGCGACGGCAACGCCGTCGGCATGGGCCTCGTCGACTTCGTCCCCGAGCGCTTCCTCTCCCGAGTCGATCAGCGGGTCACCTCGCTCAACTCGATGACCGCCTGCGCGCCGGCGGGGGCGAAGACGCCGGTGGTGCTCCCCGACGACAAAGAGGCGATCCTGGCGGCCATCCGCACCTCACCCATCCGACCCGAGGGGCCCCGGGTCGTGTACGCGCGGGACACCCTGGAGCTCGAGCACGTCCTCGTCTCCGAAGCGTGCCTCCCGCTGCTGGCGGAGCGTCCAGGCGTGGAGCTGGCGTCGCGGCCCGAATCCCTGACCTTCGACGAGCGCGGACGGCTTCGCTCGGCGTTTGCCTGACGCGCCGGATCTCACCGGGGGATTCGGCTTCCGACGCCGAAGCCGCCCGGGCGGCGCTTCAGTGCTTCCGGGATTTTCCGAAGCTCCAGCCCCAGACGAACACCGACGCGAGCCGGCCATGAGAGCGGACGGTGTAGTCCGAGGCCAGAAGATGCGCGCCCTCGGGCAACGGCGGCCCATTCGCGGGAACCTGCACCGCGATCTGGCTTCGGTTCCGGATGTGCGCCAGCGCACCGGCGTCTCCGATGGCGGTCAGGTAGTCCTGGAGATCCGCCCTGCTGACGCTCGTCATGTCGGCGAGACCGACGAGCGACCAGGGCTGGGCGGCGAAGCGCGGGGCGGAGTTGGCGTGATAGCGGATGCCGAAGGTCACGTGGAAGCGTCGCCAGCGCAGCTGCGCCCCCACGGAAAGGTCGAGCGGGCCCGCCTCGTAGAACGCCCGGCTCCGTCCCCCGACCGGGACGACTCGGGTCAGCTCCGCGACGAGAGCCGCACGCGGGCTCAGCACATGGCGGAGGCCCACGCCGAGGAAGAGCTGGTCGGCCAGCCGCAAGGGCTCGTCCCGGCGTTGACCGGCGCCGCCGGGCCCCACCACGATCACCCGGTCTCCGAAAGGCGGCTGTCCCACGTGCGTGAACGCGATGGAGCTCACCACGGATTCCCGTCCGTGTCGCCACTCACCCGTGACCCTGACCGTCTGGTCGAACCCCCCGGTTCCCGACCCCGCCTGGAGCTCGGAGAGGTCTTTCGTCAATGGCACCTTCAGCTCGCCGCTGATTGCGACGGCAGGACGCCACCCGCGGGCACCGACGAGACGCAACTTCGCTCCGAGGCCGAAGTCTCCGGGCACGAAGTGCCTGAGCTGGCTCGTCCCGGTTCTGTTCACGTAGGGGATGGGCGCGTAGAGCGGGTAGTAGGGTCGACTCGGAATCGGAGCCCCGTCCGCCACGATGATGTCCACGGGCGGCACGAACAGCGCTGATCGCCCGGACACGGTGACGGCGCGGCTCACGACGACGCTTCCGTACGCCTCCAGGCGTTGCCCGAGGCCGTAGTTCCATCGGACCGAGAGGTCGAGGACGTCCATGCGCAGAGGGTCACGATCGTGGTTGTCGAGCGCGAGATCGAGATTGAGACGTCGAGGTGCCAGCGTGGCGGTGTCAGGAACGGCGAAGAGCCCGCTCCCCGAAAGCGACACCCAGGGCTCTTCGGCTTGAACGGTCGGAGGCCCGGCCGCCGGAACGTCCGACGAGGCCTGAGGTCCTTCTCCTGCGACCGCGGGGGCCGTGGTCATAACCCCCGCGAGAAGGGCGGCAACGACGAGATCTCTCCGCACGCGCAGATCGCGTCTCACGAGAGACCCGCCGAGGCTGCCTGGCGGCCCGGGCCCCGGAGAGTGTATTGTCTCCCGGCGAAGCCCCGCGGGAGCCGGAATCCGATGAAACAAACGCCGAACTTCTCCCCCATCGCGTCCCCCATCGCGCTTGTGCTCCTCGTCGCCAGGGTGGTTGCTGGTCAGGATCCTACACCGAGTGTCCAGGCCCCGGGCGCGTCCGCGACCGCCGCGGTCACCAAGCCGCCCGACGGCACCGCCCCTCTCGGGCGCGTCTTCGACCTGGACGTCTGGCTCGATCTGCCGTTGGGCCACGGGGTCTCCTCGCTGCTCGAGACGGTGGAGGCCACGGCGATCACGGATCGGATCGACAACGGCGGCCTCTTCACCGGCGAGCCCGGACGGTTGGGCATCCACGGCAGCTCGTGGACGCAGGTGTCCTATCGTTTCGGCGACATGGACATCACCGACCCCGCGGGGCTCGGCACGCCCCTCTTTCTGCTCGACCTGGGAGCCCTGCGCGCGGTGGAGGTGTCCACGGGCCTGATGCCCGTGGAGGACGGCGGCCCGGGCGCGGTGGTGCGCCTCGTGCCCCGTCGGCCGGGTGACGCCTGGCACGGCGCGCTCGGCGCCGAGGTCGCTCCCGTCGGCCTGCAGTCGGCCACGCCCGCCGGTCCGCCCGCCATCGGCCGATATGGCTCGTTTGCCAGTGGACGCTTCCGGCTCGACGGCCCGCTCGTGAAGGACCGCCTCAGCCTCCTCGTCGCGGGCGCCCTGACCCGGGGGGACCGGCTCGAGCGCGACGACCCGACGCCCCTCAAGGGCCGGGAATCCAGCGCCTTCGCGCACCTCGTGTGGACGGCGTCACCGCGCGACGAGGTCCGTTTCCTGACCGCGGCGCAGGGCGTCGAACACCCCAATCCCGGGCGGGCGCGCTTCGGCGCCAGCGGCTCGAGCCAGACCGACCGCTTCTTCGTCCTGCAATCGACGTGGGAGCGCCGCGCGGCGTTGCCATTTTCTTTGAGCGCCGGCTATGCGCGGGGCTCCTTCTCCCCCGACACCGCCGGGCTCGTGTCCGGAAGCGTCCTCGAGCGACTCCGAGACGGCCCGGTGCCCCTGGTCTTCCCGGGCGCCGGGACGCGCGAGACGGGAACCCTGGCCGCGCGAGCCACTCCGGCGGCGAGGAACTTCGCCGGAGCAAGCCACGCGCTCCGGTTTGGCGCGGGCACGTCGTGGGCACGCGCTTCCACCCGCCCCGCCGGCCCCGGGGGGCTCAGCCCGGAGACCGTGAACGGCGCGCCCGCGCGAGTCTGGGACTACGACTGGGCGGGACCGGAGTCGCGGTGGCAAGCCTTCGACTTCACGGTCTACGCCGCCGACGCGATCCGCTGGGGACGAGCCTCGTTCGATCTCGGGCTGCGCTTCGACTCCACGAACGGCTGGGCCGAGGCCGGGGAGGGCCGGATCGCCTGGCGCGGTCTGTCCCCGCGGCTGTCCACGCGCATCCGCCTGACCGAGGGGGGCGCGCTGTCGTTCGTGGGTGGCTTCGCCCGTTACCGTCACCGCCTTCCCCTGGAGCTGCTGGCCTACGGTGATTCCACCGCGCGGCAAGGGAGCGTCTATCGCTGGCAGGACCTGAACGCCGACCGGCGGTTCGACGCGGACGAACGCGGCCCGCTCGTCGCGCTCGCCGGACCCGGCGGATCGTTCGCTTCCATCGATCCTCAGCTGGGCGCTCCGCGCACCCAGGAGGTCGTGGCGGGACTGGAGTATCGGTTTGGCCGAGTCTGGACCGCTCACTTCCTGGGGATCCACCGGCGCGAGAGGAACCTGGTGGCGGCACTGAACGTCGGTGCGCCCCTCTCGGCCTACACCGTCAGCTACGTGCCCGACCTCGGCGGCGACATCCTGGGCGGCGACGATGACCAGCTCTTGCCGCTGTACGACCGCCGGCCCGAGACCTTCGGCCAGGACCGGTATCTCCTGACCAACACCGGCGAGAACGCGCTGGGCCAGGGCGCCGAGGTCGCACTGCAGCGATCCGGCGAACGCTTCATGATCCTGCTCGGAGCGACGGCCTACCGTTCCGACGGCCCCGGGGGCAACCGCGGGTTTCAAGCGTCGGAGAACGACCAGGGCCTCATCGGGGAGCGGCTCGAAAACCCGAACGCCACCACGTTCTCCCGCGGGCGCCTCTTCTTCGACCGCGCCTTCACGATCAAGCTCTCGTCCCGCTATCGCGCCCCCGGAGACGTCCGCCTCGGTTTCGTGGCGCGGTACCAGGACGGCCAGCCCTTCTCCCGGCTCGTGATCGCCCCGTTCCTGAATCAAGGCGCGGAGGCGGTGCAAGCGATTCCGAACGGCCGGTCGCGCTTCACCTACACGCTGACCGTGGACGCACGGGTCGAGAAGGGGTTCCGAATCGGAGGCCTGCGGCTCGCGGCCGTGGTCGAGGCCTTCAACCTCACGAACGGAGCGCTGGAGGTCGAGGAGGACGTGCTCACGGGCCCGGGCTTCCGCACGATCACGGCCGTCCAGCCGCCCCGCATCTTTCGCCTGGGGATGCGGCTCGACTTCTAGACTAGCGGCGGCAATGGTGGATCGTGAAGGCGAAGGCTCCGGGCTCGAGGCCGGGTCCGATTCCATAGCGGCGCAGCTCCAGGGGCGGCGTGGCCGCGTCGTTCGCCCCCTCCATCGTGGTCACGGCGGCACGCACCTGGCACCGCCGCAGGGCTTCGATGGCCCCGGCGTCGTAGTCCTGCCGCCTTCCGTTCGGATACGAGAACAGACGGCACGGCCTTCCGGTCAATGCCTCGACGGCGGCGATCGAAGCACCGATCTCGGCGTCTCTCTCCGCGGGCGACAGCGAGGCCAGGATCGCGTGGCTGCGCGTGTGGGCTCCGAACTCGACGAGCCCCGAGGACTGCATCTCGGCGATGGCGACAGGGCTCAGCATTCGATAGGGCGAGTCCGCAGTGATGGGCCGCTCCGGGTCCTCGCCCAGGGACCGGACGATCTCGTGCACCTCCGCGAGGAGGTGGGGATGGGGAAGTCCCTTGAGGCGCGCCTGCAGCGCGGAGGATGCGGCAGCCCGCGCGGCGGGATCGCCCAGCCCGAAGCGCTCGCCCCGCCATTCGAGGTCAGGCTCCCTCGTCGTGGCCAGCGCCTGGTTGATGCGGCAGTACCAGACGGTGTCGCTGGTGCCGATCAGCCCCGTGGTCAGGAAGATCGTGGCGGGCAGCTTGCGTTCGCGAAGGAGAGGCCCCGCCACGTCGTGGTTGTTCTGATAGCCGTCGTCGAAGGTGATCACGGCGGTGGGGCGCCGAACCGTCCCGCTTCCCAGCCGATCCACGGCGACGGACAGCGGCAGCACGTCGAAGTGACGGACGAGATGGTCCATCTGGCGACGAAACGAAGTGGCATCCAGGAAGCACCAGTCCTCCACCGGAGCCGGCTCGGCCACGACGGCGTGGTACATCAGGACCGTGAGGCGGTGGGGCCACACGGCCCGATGCAGCCAGCAGGGCAGCCCGGAACGGCCGGTCGCCTCGCGGGCGAGCCTGACCAGTGCTCGAAGGCTCATGCTTCTCGCCTAGAAGCGGTGGGTCAGGCCGAGCGACAGCATCTGCGTCTTGAACCTGCCCTGCGGCCGCGTCGAGTCCGAGTCCTGGAAGGCGTAGTAGAGGTTCCAGACGAGCGACTTCCCCCGCTTCCAGTCGGCGGTGAGCACCCATTGTCCGCGCGTGTCGCGGCGGCCGAAGTTGGCGGCCCCCGGGCTCTCGATGGAGTAGTCGCGGCTGCGCCGCCGATAGCGAAGTGTGAGGTAGACCGTTCGCGACGGAGACCACCGCAGCCGCAGGTAGGCCTCGCGCTGGGACAGGTCCTCGTTGTCGTCCTTGACGTCGCGGCCGCCGAGCCTCAGGCCGAGCTCGGGAGAGAACCGCGAGCCGAAGCCGCGATAGCGCACGGCCCCGCCCAGACTGGCCACGTCGTTGACCTTGTCGGGGGACAGGTCGAAGGTCTCGTGCCGGTACTCTCCGAAGCCGATGATTTCCCAGTCGTCCGTGGCGCGGTACGAGTACTCCGCCTCGAGCGCGAAGACGTCGGCGCGGTCGAACTCGTCACGGATCTCGCGGCTCGGCCGCCCGTTCAGGAGGCGGACGGACACGTCGTAGCCGTGAGGCCGGCTCTCCGAGCGGACTCCCAGGGCGAGGGCGCGGCTCGGGTCGAATCGCTGGTAGACGACGTAGTCGCCCTCGACGTACCCCTCGAGGGGCGCGTTCTCCCGGAGCCGAACGGCGGCCCCACCCTCGAAGGTGGCGCCGAACACGTTCTCCCGAGGGGCTCCCTCCGGGGCCTGGAAGAAGTTGTCGAAGTAGAGGCCACCAAGCCGCACCTGCGCCATGAACCGGTCCGCCTTCGGCGCGGGCGCGCCCTTGTCCGGGGCCGACTTGGGCGCGGCCCGCTGAGGGGCGGGAGCGGAGGCCTCACCGGCCGACCCCGGGGAGGGAGCCGCCGCGAACAGCGCCAAAGCCATGCAACACGAGACGATGGTCTTCATCGGTTCTCCTTGGGGATGTCGAGACCGTGACGTGGCGTCCACGCGCCGAGCCGCCGTCCCTTGACGATGGAGAGCACGCCCAGGAGCGCGGCGGCGTTCACCAGGCAGAAGTAGTACGGGACGCTGAGGAGCCTCGTGCGGCCGAGGCGCGTCCGCCGCGCCGCGAAGCCGAGAACGGCCGCAGCGTAGAAGAGCGTCTGGGCGACGAGAAGAGCGCGGAAGGAGGAATGAGCGGGGGCGAGGACGGCGTTCGCCACGAGCAGGAGAATCAGGAAGAAGGGCATGAGGTGACGCAGGAGCTTGTGGGACAGAAGCTCCACGGAGTAGAAGCCGGTGCTGACGAGCGGCGCCCCGAGGTTCAGGAGAGCGCGGACGCTGTGGTTCGTCACGCGCACTTTCCGCCGGAACTCGGCGGCACCCTCGACGGGTGAGTCCTCCCAGGCCACGGCGCCAGGCTCATAGAGCAGGCGCCGGCCCTGGAGGACGATGCGCGCGGAGACGGCGATGTCGTCGGCCTGCGCGGGGTCGGCGATGGGGACGTAGAGCTCCTTGCGCACCGCGTACAGCGTGCCGTCGGCGGCGAAGATGCTCCCGAACGCGCTCTCGAGGGACTTCTGCCACTTGTCGTAGCGCCAGTAGAGGTTCTCGCCTCCCTCGGTGGCGTCGCCGTCGCGTGCGGGGCGGTACTTCTTGTTGCCGCAGACCCCGCCCACCTCGGGATCGGCGAAGCACTCCACGAGCCTCGCCACGCTGTGCGTCTCGAGCAGAGAGTTGGCGTCGGTGAACACCAGGATCTCGCCCCGCGCCTCGCGGACCCCCGCGTTGAGCGCCGCGGCCTTGCCGCTCCGCGGAAGCCGGAGGAGCCGCACGCCTTCTCCCTGGTATCGCGCGACGATCTCCTCCGTGGCGTCGGTGGAGCCGTCGGAGACGACGACTGTCTCGAGCCGTCCCCTCGGATAGTCGAGGGCGAGGCTGTTGCGGAGCTTCTCCTCGATGACCGCCTCTTCGTTGTGCACGGGGACGATGAGGCTGACGCCGGGTCGCACGGGCGCGCGCCTCACCGGCCGCGGGCGCAGACGGCTCAGGACGAAGATCAGCGCCGGGTAGCCGAAGTAGACGTAGGCGCACAGAACGAAGGAGCCGGTGAAGACCCAGAGGGCTCCCCTCATGGCGTCTCCAGGCTTCCGGCGCGGCGCGACCCCGCGGAGGCGGGCTGCCCCTCGCCGACGGCGGCGTCGGTTCCCGGTCCGACGAGTCCCCGGTAGCGCTCCAGCATCAGCGTCGCGATCCGCTCCCAGGCGAAGCGTCGGCGCGCCTCCTCCCGCGCGCGGGCGCGGAGCCGCGCCGCCAGCCCGGCGTCGGTCAGGATCCTCACGATCGCCGCGGCCAGGGCCGTCGGATCCTCGGGCGGGACGAGAAGGCCGCTCTCGCCGTCGACGATCACGTCCTCCGTGGCGCCGACCCGGGTCGCCACGATGGGGACACCGAAGGTGTGGGCCACGTGCAGCACCCCGCTCTGGAAGACGGCGCGGTAGGGGAAGACCGCCACTTCGGTGAGGCTCATCCAGGCCGCCACCGCGGCCGACTCGACGTACCTCGTCACGAAGCGCACGCGGTCCTCGATGCCGAGGCGTCGAGCGAGGTCGTGGTGGGCGGCGGCGTCGAAATCGGGTGCCGGGAACCCGGCGAGCACCAGCCGGGCCCGGGGCTCCCGATCGAGAACACGAGGGAATGCGTGCAGCAGCAGGTCCGCACCCTTGTAGCGGGACAGCGTCCCGAAGAGGAGCACGATGCGATCCCGAGCCGTCAGTCCCAGCTCGTGGCGCAGGGAATCGGCGCCGAGGTCGGGGCGCGCGAGCTCGGCGAAGAGCTCCTCGTTGCCATGGGGGATCTCGACGACACGTGCCGGATCCACGTCGAAGGCGCTCAGGAACGCGCGGCGATTCGTGGCGTAGTGGACGAAGATGGTGTCGAACTGGCAGTAGATCCGCTGGAACGCCGAGCGTACGAGGGGCGAGCGCCGCGGGAGGCCGGACCCCGTGGCGAAGGGAAGGACGTTGTGGCAGACATCCGCCAGGCGCAGCCCGACCCGGCGCAGGAGGATCAGGAGAGGCAGGTCGCTCGCGAAGCGGACGTCGCCGAGCTGGACGATGTCCGGACGCGTGCGGCGCAGGTACCGCACGAGCTTGCTCCACTCGCGGCAGTAGAGCACGGCTCGGACGGAGCGCCGGAGCGGCCGCAGGAAGGGTCCGGGGGGCGGGCCCGCCGGCTTCGGATCCCAGAGGTCCAGGAGCTTCTCGACGCGAAAGGCGTGAGGAAGCCCTTCGAGCTCGTACCGCCGATCCGTCAGGAGGGTGACGTCCGCTCCCGCGCCCGCGAGAGCCCGACAGAGCTGGTAGGCGTAGTGGATCAGCCCTCCCTTGCCCGCGAACTCCACGACGGCGATCCTCATCACGCCCGCCGTCCGCTCGCGGCGAAACCGGTCGCCTGGTCCGCGCGGGCGCGGGCGTAGACGGCTTCCAGGCGGCCGATCCACGCTTGCGTCGAGAACAGCGTCCGCGCCCGCGAGCGTGCGGCCCGGCCCATGGCCTCCCTCGTCCCCGGCTGCCCGAGGAGCTCCACGATGCTGCGCCCCAATGCCTCGGGGCTGCCACGAGGAACGAGACGGCCGATCGCCGGAGCTTCCATGATCTCCGGCACGCCGCCCACGTCGGTCGCCACCACGGGAAGACCGGCGGCCATGGCCTCGAGGAGCACGGTCGGAAAGGCGTCCTCGTGGCTCGGGAGCACGAAGAGATCGCTCGCCGCGAGGAGGGCGGGAACGTCGCGGCGGAAGCCGAGCCAGCGCACCCCGCGTCCGAGACCGAGCTCGTCGGCTTCGACCTGCAGCCGATCGCGAAGCGGCCCGTCACCCGCGACGAGGAGCACGGACTCGGGCACCGCCGCGACCACGGTCGGCAGCGCCTGCAGGAGGTCTTCGAGGCCCTTGCCGGGCCTGAGGACCGAGACCGCGAGGATGGCCCTGGCCTCGGGCCCGAGGCCGAGGTGGCGCCGGTGCTCGTCCCGGCGTCGGGTCGCCTCCTCGAAGGAGGCGACGTCGACGCCGTTGTGGACGACGACGAGCTTCTCCGGCCGAATCCGCCCGGTCCCGAGGTACGTGTCGCGGAGGGCCCGGGAGACGCAGACGACGGCGGAGGCGAAGCGGTCCAGCAGCGCACCCATGATCCGATCGCGCACGACGGGCCGGCTCCAGGCCGGGCCGCAGGGAGGCCGGACATGGAGCGTCGCCACCAGGGGCGTCCCCGTCAGCCGGGCGGCCAGGGCACCGAAGATCGCCGCGTCGGTGAGGTGGGCGTGGACGAGGTCGAACCTCTCCTCCCGGATCAGGCGGACGATTCTGCGCAGCGCGGAGACGTCACGGAGATTCCTCGCGCCGATGCCCACGAGCGGGACGCCCTGCGAGCGCAGCTCCGCCTCGAAGGGATTGCCGGCGATGCGCTTGAGGAAGGCGACGTGCAGACGCACGCGGCGCGGGTCCAGGGCGCGCGCGAAGCGGCCCACCAGGGCCTCGGCACCGCCGAGGGTGAGGGAGTCGATCAGCCAGAGAAGACGGAGCGGTCCGCCTTCGCCAGGATCCGGTCGAAGCGAAGCCATCGTCCTTTCTCGTCGTCGGCGCCGGCGCGCTGGAACCCCGTCCACAGATAGAAGCGGAAGAGCGGTCGGAGCAGCTCGGACCGAAGGCCGGTCTCGCGGCAGTAGCCGCGCAGCATCGCGCGCACGGCCCGCGAGACGGGGTTCTCCTCCACGAACGTCCGGCGGAACGCGTGATCGGCCGCGCCGCGCCGATAGCGCGACCACAGAGCGTTGAGTCCGTAGCTGAGGGCGAAGTGGAAGAGGTCCACGAAGGGCGGTCCTTCGGGAAGGCCCGCGGGGGACGGCCTTGCCTCCCCCTCCCCGCCATCGGCGATCCCGGTCAGGCGAGGGCTCTCGAGTGGTCGGCATGAGGCCTCCTCCCAGTCGACGACGCCGCTGACGCGGCCCCTTTCGTCGAGCAGCACGTTCCGCGCCCAGAAGTCTCCGTGGCGCGCGGCGAGAGGCAGCGGCCTCTCGGCAAGATCCGCGCGCAGGTCCTCGTACCAGCGCCAGTCGGGGACTCCTTCACCGAGGGCCTCGGCCTCGGAAGCGGCCGAATGCAGCGCCGGCTCCTCCGCGAGGGGATCGAAGGAACCGTCGCTGCGCGTCGCCCGATGGAATTCCGCGAGCCACCGTGCGGCCGCGGACAGGTGGCGCCCCGCGCGACGGAGCGGTCGCCAGCCTGCCTGCATCTCGACGTAGGCGGGACGGCCGGGGAGGGCGGAGAGGAGCAGCGCCTCGACGCCGCCCACCGCCCAGAAGCCGAGGACGCGCGGGACGGTCGGCCGCAGCGCGTCCGGAAGCCGCTCGGCGAGCCGCTCGAGAACGCCGGCCTCGCGAGCGAGGGAACGCCCGGGGGTTCGAGGTCGGCGCACCTTGAGGATGGCCGCGGGGTCGGCCCCGTCCGTCGGAAACAGGATGGCGACGAGCGACTCGCCGGCATCGTCCCGCTGCAGGAGCGGGCGCCAGGAGCGGCCCGCGAAGAGGGTGTCGCGTGCCCGCGCTTCGAGCTCCTCGGCGACGGCGGTCCACATCGGCAGGAGCACGTCCCACTCCCGCGCCGTCGGGCCGCCGTCCGTCGGGGCGGAGCCGACCCGCGGGACGCGGCGAGCCCCGGGGAGGGACGACAGACCCGCGTCCGCCAGCAGGACGAGGACACGCTCGTGCAGCTGATGGGGCACATGGAGGTTCCTGAGGAAGAAACGGACGACGCGGCGCTCGGTGGGAACCAGGAACCGGCCCGCTTCCCTCATCGCTCCGAGACGCATGCCCGTCGGGGATGCCCTCATGGCTCACCCGCGTGGACGAGCTCGTCGGGCGGGGGGGTGGCGGATGCACGTGCCGTTCGCAGGCCGGCGATCACCTCGTGCCACCCCTGGGGGCTCGCGATGCGGAATGCCGCGAGGTGGGCGGCTCCTCCCAGGAGGGCGGAGAGCACGACCAGGGTCGGCGGGTGGTCGGTCGCGACCTTCGCGCACGCGAGCAGGGCGAGCACGAGCGCGAAGGTGGCGAGGACGCTCGGCCCGAGCGCACGCGCGAAGGCGGCGGGGGAGATCCGATTGAGCCGGCACACGACGGCGACGTTGAGAGCCATGAAGCCGCCGGTGACGGCGGCGAGGGCGAAGGCCACGGTCGCGGCCCCGGAGGGGGCCGCGACCACCAACGCCGGCACGAGAACCAGCGCCCTGAGCAGGCCGAGCCCCGCGAGGAGCCCGGGCCTTCCCATGGCCTTCAGGACGTCTCCGGCCGGGGTGGAGAGCGAGCGCGCCGCGACGAAGAGGGCGAGCCCGCGGAGAACGGGGGTCGAAGCGCGCCAGGTCTCCCCGAAGGCCACGAGGACGAGGGGCTCGGCGAGAACGAAGAGGCCGGCCGCGGCGGGCAGACTCAGGAGGGAGACGTAGCGCGAGGCGGTGAGGTAGCCTTCGTCCAGGCGGCCCCCGTGGGCCCACAAGCGCGCGAATGTCGGGAAGAGGACCCGGCTCGTGACCCAGAGGAGCAGCGTCACCGTCGTCTCGGGGACCTTGGCGGCCATCTGATACAGGCCGAGGGGCACGGCGCCGAGCATGCGTCCCACGACCACGAGGTCCGCGTGGTGCGTGACGGCGGCGAGCAGGTTCACGGCCACGACCCCACGTCCGTAGGCCAGCATCGGCCCGACCAGTCCCGACGGCCAGGGCCCTCGCGGCCTCCAGGGGACGACGACCCACAGGAGAAGGGTCCAGGCAGCCTGCCCCAGGAGCTGTCCCCAGACGAGGCTCCACACGCCGAGACCCGCGGCGGCGAGCGCGACGGACACCGCGGCCTTGACGGCGGCCATGCCCACCTCCGGCACCATCCGCGCGCGGAAGCTCAGGGTCTTCTGGCAGAGTGCGTCGTGGGTGTTGCCGAGGTACTTCAGGGGGAAGCCCCACGCCAGCGCGCGGAGGATGTCCTCGCCGGCGGGGTTGCCGAAGAACGCCGCGACGAAGGGGGCCACGAAGAGCGTGACACCGAGCCAGCCGAAGCCGAGCGCGACGTTCACGCCGAAGGTGACGCGAGCCGCCTCGTCGGTCTTCTCGGGCCAGTAGATGAGGGCCCCGGTCGTTCCGAGGTCGCCGATGGTCTCGGCGTACGTGACGAAGACGAGGGCGAAGGCGAGCAGGCCGAACTCCGCGGGCCCGAGCAGGCGCGCGAGGAGCACGAGGCTGCCGAGCGTGAGCAGCCGAGCGGCCGCCGTCGCCAGGAGGCTCCAGGCGACGCCGCGGAGGGCGGCCGGCGCGAGACCCGCCGCGACCGCCCCGCCGCTCATTCCCGTCCCTCGAGCGCCGCCGCCTGCAGCGTCCTCCGTCGCCACCACGACCTCAGGCGGCCGGCGGGTGGTCCTCCGGTCTGCGCCAGCACCTGGAGAGCCTTCGCCGTGCAGCAGAGCCTCCACATACCGGCGTCGAGCGTCCGGCCGTCGAGGTAGCCCTCGAGGAAGGCTCGCTCCAGCCGTCCGAGCAGGCCGCGCATCGTGGGATACGCGACGAAGGGTCGGAGCTGGACCAGGAAGTAGGCGGCGTCCTCGTAGGGCAGGCCCTCGCGACAGCCCTCGAAGTCGATGACCTCGACGCTCCCCTCGTCGACGTAGACGTTGCCCGGCCAGAAGTCGGCGTGGTGTCCCACGAGATGGGCGGGAGGGGCGACGGCCTGGCCGAGCCGGTCGACCCGCTGCCGCGCCGCGCGCACGAAGCTCCCCGGCGCGCCGGCGGCGCTCACCGTCTCGAGGTCCCGGCGGGCGCGGGACAGGAGCACGGCGAGGGCCGAGCTCGCCGGTCCGCCTGAAGGGAGGACGTCGGCTTCCCGTGCGGTGTGCTGCTGGAAGAGCCGCAGCCAGCGGCCGGCGCGCTCCACCGCCGAGACGAGCGCGGCGCGCGCCGCCGGATCGCGGCTCCCGCGGGTCTCGCGCACGACGTCGTCCAGGGGCCGGCCGCGGCAGCGCTCCATGACCAGCGCCGCGCCCGCCTCGTCGAAGCGGACGGGACGAGGGACGCCGTAGGGTGCGTGCGGCCCGAACCGGTCGTGGAGGAGCTCCAGCAGCTCGAACTCGTGACGCGCGCTCTCGGCGGCGGGCGGGCAGCGCTGCACCTTGAGGACCAGGTGCCGGGGCCGCCGGCCGTCGGACACCAGGAGCTCGGCCACGCTGGACTCGGGCCGCTCGTGAACCCTCCGCACCCCCACCGCGCACGCGCCCGGAGCGGAGGCGAGCAGACGCCCGCGGAGTCCCGGTGACATGGGCTCGCTCTCCGCGTCGATCCGGGTCAGCAGATCGGCCACGCAGTCCTCGAGGCGAAAGTCGCTCTGGACCTTGGCGCGTCCCCTGGCACCCATTCGGCGGGCGAGCTCCGGATCC
>Ga0326597_10005629_pt1 | contig 17339 bp, 15 predicted proteins | sample RVTome_12_FD_203789 | JGI IMG/M metagenome (GOLD analysis project Ga0326597, IMG submission 203789) | Soil microbial communities from uranium-contaminated site in the Upper Colorado River Basin, Wyoming, United States - RVT100D185 | ecosystem: Environmental > Terrestrial > Soil > Contaminated >... | reverse complement strand
TTCGGCGACAACATCAACACCGATCTCATCCTGCCGGTCCAGGCGTTCTACCTGCCGGCCGCGGAGCAGCCGAAGTACGTGTTTCACGCCAATCGGCCCGGATGGGTGGACCAGGTGAAACCCGGTGACATCCTCATCGGCGGAAAAAACTTCGGCATGGGCTCGAGCCGCCCGGCAGCGCGCTCGCTGAAAAACCTTGGGCTCGCCTGCCTTGTCGCGCCGTCCATCAACGGCTTGTTTTTTCGAAACTGCGTGAATTTCGCCTTCCCGGCAATCGAGTGTCCGGGCGTGCACGAAGCCTTCCAGGAAGGCGAAACGGCAGAGGTGGACTTTGAGTCCGCGGTGGTGCGCAACGTCACGCGCGGCGTCACGCTCAGCGGGCGCCCGCTGCCACCGCAGTTGATGGAGCTGGTGAAGGCGGGCGGGATCTATCCGCTGCTCGAGAAAGAAGGCTTGATCGCGCCGCGCGCGGAAAAAGCCTGAGGCATCGATGGAACCGCGGTGGATGTGGCTTCAATCCACGCGCGCCCCCGAAATCTGCACGAGCTTGCCCAGCTTGGTCATTTCGGAGTTAATGTGGGAGGCGAACTCTCCCGGCGTGCTGGTGACCGGCACGGCGCCGACATTGCTGTAGATCTTCTGGATATCCGCCAGCCGCACCGCCTTGCCGAACTCCGCATTTAGCCGGTCGACGACCGGGCGCGGCGCACCGCGCGGGGCGAGTATGCCCGTGTAGAGCACCAGCTCGAAGTCCTTCAGCCCGGCTTCTTTCATCGTCGGCACTTCGGGCGCCGCGCCGGTCCGCTGCGGCGTGGTGACACCGAGCGCGCGCAGCTTGCCCGCCGCCACCATGGGCAACGCGGGCGGCAGGGTGGCGAAGGAAACCGCCACTTCCCCGCTGAGCAGGCCGGTAACGGCCTGCGGGCTGCCCTTGTAGGGGACGTGCACCATCCGGACGGCGGCCATCGACTTCAGCATCTCCGCGGCGAGATGCACGATCGTGCCGTTGCCGGAGGAGCCGTGCGAGATCTCGTCGGGGCGTTTCTTGGCGAGCGCGACGAGGTCCTTCACCGACTTCACAGGCAGCGACGGATGGACCACCAGTATCAGCGGGCTGGCGGCGATCAGCGTGACCGGCGTGAAATCGCGCACCGAGTCGTACGGCAACCGGCGGTAAAGGCTGGCATTGATCGCATGGGTCGTCATGTCCTGCAGGAACAGCGTGTAGCCGTCCGCCGCCGACTTGGCGATGTGTTCCGATGCGATCGTGGTCCCAGCGCCGGGACGCGGGTCCACCAGCACCTGCTGGCCAAGGCTGTCCGTGAGCTTGGCGCCCAGCGCGCGCGCGAGCACATCGGAAATTCCGCCCGGAGTGAAACCGTGAACCAGGCGCACCGGCCTGGTCGGATAATCCGATTGCGCTGACACGCCCTGCGCCGTCAGCGCGAGGATGCAGACCACAATCGGAGCGCGGAGGGATGTCGAGCGCATATAAGCCTCCATCTGCTTGAGATGAAAACATACTACCACGGGCGTGCGGCACTGCCGCTTGCCGCTCCGCCGCCGCGCGCATCAGTCCAGCCATTGCGACTTCGCAGCCTCGGCGAGCGCGAACGCCTGGGTGCCGCCGCCGACCACGCCTGAATAGCGCGAGAAGAAGAGATACCCGTCGCACGGTGCGGTCAGATCCTCCAGCACCTGGTAGCTGTAGAGGTCGATCACCTGGCCAAGCCGCGTGCCGCCTTGGATCAGCCTGCCGAGATCGTTGGGCCGCTCGAAATGTGACGTGAGATAGCCGCTGTGCCGGGGGCGGACCTCGCGCCGCGCCTTGAGGTCGAAATGCAGCTGCTTCGGCGGTTGCGCGACGCCATCGAGCATTCCAAGGTGGCGCATCATGCCGGTCAGGCCGTTTGTCATCATCCCGGTGTAGTAGCGCGTGTTCTCCGGACCCAGGTAAGCGCCGCCCACTTCGGGATTCACCGCAGGGATGCCGCGGCCGTTGAGATAATGCGACGCGGCTCCGGCGAATTCGTTCTCGTGCACGAACGGCGCGCCGAACGCGCGCGCGAGCGCGAGGTTCTTGCGCTTGAGATCGTCGGGCGTCTTGGCGTTGTAGTCGACGCGAGCCTGCAACCGGCCGCCGCTGCCTCCGGAGTGAAAATCGATCAGCGCGTCGACATGGTGAAGCACGTTCTCCGTGATCGCGGCGGCGATCATCTGCGTGGTATTGCCGCGCGCGTTGCCCGGATACACTTCGTGCAGATCGGTGCGGCCGTGCTGCTCGGGCGTCTGGCGCCCGAAGCCGGCGGTCGCCATCGGATTGGCGCAGGATATCAGGACGATGCGCCCTTTGAGCTTCGCGGTGTCGAGCGCATTGATGAAATCCCGGATCGCGATGGTCGCCAGGAATTCATCGCCGTGCGTACTGGTGATGATGCCGAACGTCGATCCCGGATGACGGCCGGTGATGACGTGCAGCGGCAGCGCAAGCGTGGAGCCGTTCAGCATCGTCGTGATCTCGATGCGGGTGAAGAACCGGCCTTCCTTCTGTCCGGCCCAAAGGGATGCTGCTGAACTCATCTCACGATCCGATCAAAAGATTAAAACCGGTCTAAAAACAATAGCCACGGAATCACACGGAATGACACGGACAATAACCCGAACCCCTTTGAGCGCCTAACAAAATGACTGGCCCTGCTTTACTCCCCTCCTTTTCAAGGAGGGGTGGATGCGAAGCAGACGGGGTGGTTACGTGGGAACGCCTTGCTCCCACCACCCCGCCCGCTAGTGCGGGCACCCCTCCTCTGGCAGGAGGGGAATTCATTTTGTTAGGGGCTCTTAGAGTCCCCGTAATCACTAAAGAATTTCTGTGTGGTTCCGTGTGTTTCCGTGGTTAAAACGGTTTTTGAGATGGCGTCTACTGATTTGGGAAACGAAACACCAGCGCTGGCTCCTCGAACCGGCTGCGGTCGTGGCGTATGCGGTTGGACATGGCGAGCGCGTAGGGGGCGGTTTCGAGCAGGATCGCCTGCTGGCGCTCGTTGAGCCGCAGACCCGCGCGCGCCGCAGTGTCGAGAGTGAGGGCTCGCGTTGCGGCGTCCACGCCCGAGGTATCCGGCTCGTTGCCTTTCGGCGTCACCGGCGGCTGCTGGGTCCCCGGCGTCAACTGCGGGCGCCGGGAGCGCCAGGTGGTCGCCCGCTCGTAGGCGTAGCCCGCTCTCAACACCGTCGCCTCGTCGAACGGCCGGCCGATGATTTGCATCCCGAGCGGCAGGCTCGAAGCGGAGAAGCCGATGCACAGTTCCAGCGCGGGGCCAGCGGTGACGTTCGAGGGCGTGAACACGTTGGACTTCTGCCAGAAATTGAGCGTGCGGTGCGCGTCGAGCCGCGGCGCCGGCCCGAAGCCCGCCGAGAGCAGCACGTCGTGCTTCTCGTATAACGCCCGGGACTCCGCGATGATGCGGCGGTGCTCGCGCGAGGCGGCGACGTAGTCGGCGGCCTGGAACAGGCAGGCGGGCAGGATGCGGCCCAGGAAGTCGCGGCCGAAATCGCCGGGGCGTGCGACGAGCTCGCGGTAATGGATCGAGAACAGCTCGCTCTCGGCGATGATCACCTTGACGTCGAGCGAGTCCATCATCGGGCGCGCCCGGCAGTCCTCGACTTTCGCGCCCAGCCCGCGGAAAACCCCGATTGCGTCCTCCATCGCGCGTCTCAAGTCCTCGTGCGCGGGCAGGTCCTGCTCCCAATAGTGGCGCAGCACGCCGATCCTCATGCCGCGGATGCCGCCCGGGAGCGCGGCGCGGTAATCGGGTATCGCGGCCTCGATGCTGCCCGCATCCGCCGGATCGTGGCCGGCGATCGCCTGCAGGACGAGCGCGCAATCCTCCACGGTCCAGGTCATCGGCCCGCAATGGTCGAAGGTGAACGAGTTGGGAATGACGCCGGCGCGGCTCACCAGCCCGTAGGTCGGCATCAGTCCCACGACGCCGCAGTACGATGCCGGGCCGCGGATCGAGCCGCCGGTGTCGGAGCCGAGCGCGAACGGCGCGATCCCCGCCGCGATCGCCGAGCCCGAGCCCGAGCTTGAGCCGCCGGTGAAATGCTCGAGGTGCCATGGGTTGCGCGCCGGTGGCCACGGCAGGTCGAACGAGGGCCCGCCGTGTGCGAACTCGTGGGTTGCAAGCTTGCCGAGCAGCACCGCGCCGGCGGCGTAGAGCTTCCTGACCGTGGTCGCGTCCTCGTCCGGAACGTTGCCGCTGCAGACCCGGGAGCCGGCGGTGGTGAGGATGCCGCGCGTGTTGTAGATATCCTTCAGCCCGAACGGGATGCCGTGCAGCGGGCCGCGGTAGTTTCCTTTTGCGATTTCCTGCTCCGCGCGGCGCGCCTGCTCGAGCGCGGGGCCGGCCGTGACCGTGACATAGGCGTTCAGTTGCGGGTCGAGCTCGGCGACGCGCTTCAGGTGCGCCTGCGCGAGCTCTACGGGCGAGAGCTTGCGCGCCTCCATGAGCTTCGCGGCCTCGGCGATGGTGAGAAAATGCAGGTCTGCGGTCGTCATGATCGGTGCCGGCGTGCCGCGGTTCGAAGACCGGTTATTGTACCTACGTACCGGATTGACACCACATCGGGCGGCTTGTATCGTTGCCGCGCTATTTTCGCCGCGCCGCGGCCCCGTATTCCCGCAAGCCCATCACGGAGGAACGCATGTCCAAGCTCACATTGCAGCAGGCCAATACTATCATCGCGAAAGCCTTGGCCAAGGCGCGCGAGATGAAGATCAAGCCGCTCGGCGTCGTCGTGCTCGACGACTCCGGCAACATCAAGTCGGCGCAGCGCGAGGACGGCGCGAGCATGTTCCGTCTCGACATCGCGAAAGGCAAGGCGTGGGCGTCGGTGGCGATGGGCGCCTCCAGCAAGGCGCTCGGCAAGCGCGCCAAGGACAACCCTAATTTCTTCATCACGCTCGCGGCGACCGCCGGCGGCAAGTTCCTGCCGCAGACCGGCGCCGCGCTGATCAAGGACAAGGATGGCACGATCATCGGCGCGGCCGGCGCGAGCGGCGGAACCGGGGAGGAGGACGAGGCCTGCTGCGTCGCCGGCATCGAGGCCGCGGGACTCACGGCCGACGCTTCGGCCTAGAGGAAAGTGACGATTAATGGTGACGATTGAGGGTGACGATTAAAGGTGACGAAGAGCGTTCGACGAATTACTTGTAAGTTGGCTGCAGCCGTCACCTGTATCTTGTCACCTGTATCTCGTCACCCGTATCTCGTCACTATTTCACGATATGAATAGCTACCGTCCCGCCGAAATCGGCATGTCGCTGGCCGAAGTCGATACGCCGGCGCTCATCCTCGACCTCGACGCGTTCGAGCGCAACCTGGATCGCATGGATGCCTCGCTCAAGGGCAAGGAGATCAGGATCCGCCCCCATGCGAAGAGCCACAAATGCCCCGAGATCGCGCTGAGGCAGATCCGGCGCGGCGCGGTTGGCGTTTGCTGCCAGAAGGTGAGCGAGGCGGAAGCGATGGTGGACGGCGGCGTGCCCGATGTGCTGATCGCGAACGAGGTGGTGGGGGCGCCGAAGCTCAAGCGTCTGGCCGCGCTCGCAAAACGCGCGCGCATCGCGGTGTGCGCCGACGATGCGGGCAACGTCATGGCGCTCGACGAGGCCGCGCGCGCCGCGGGCGTGAAGCTCGACGTCCTGGTCGAGGTCAATGTCGGCGCCAACCGCTGCGGCGTCGAGCCGGGCGAGCCGGCGCTCCGGCTGGCGCAAGCGATCTCACGCTCGAGAAACCTGCGGTTTGCGGGACTTCAGGCCTACCAGGGCGCGGCGCAGCACCTGCGCAAGGTGGAGGAGCGGCGCGCCGCGGTCGAGGCGGCGTGTGCGCACGTGCGGGAGACGATGGAACTGCTCGAGGACGCGCGTATCGCCTGCGAGCGGGTGACCGGCGCCGGCACGGGTACCTATATGTTCGAGGCGGTGAGCGGTGTTTATCACGAGCTCCAGGCCGGCTCCTATATCTTCATGGACGTGGATTACGCGAAGAACGACTGGACCGAGAGCGGCATCCCGCGCTTCGAGCACAGCCTGTTCGTGTGGACCACCGCCATGAGCCGGCCGGCCCCGGACCGGGCGGTGGTGGATGCCGGACTGAAGGCCTCAAGCGTGGATTCCGGCATGCCGCGGGTGGCGGAACTCGAAGGAGCCGAGTACGTGAAGGCTTCCGACGAACACGGCGTGCTGAAACTGAACGGCAGCGTCCGCCTGGCGGTGGGCGACAAGCTGAAACTCATCCCCGGCCATTGCGACCCGACGGTCAATCTCTACGACCAGTACGTCTGCGTGCGCGGCGGGCGGGTGGAGGCGATCTGGCCCATCACGGCGCGAGGCGCCGTCTGGTAGAAACCGTGATTCGTGATTCGTGAGTCGTGATTCGACTCTAATGCTGAACTCCCTCTCCCCCACTGAAGAGGAACGGCTCGGGTGAAGGGAGCTCGATTCACGAATCACCACTCACGACTCACGCATTTTTTGTCCTAATTCATTGGCAGTATCTCGAAGGGTTGAATTCAGATGACGGCAATTAGAAAGATTGGTTTCATCGGTGTTGGAAACATGGGCAACCCCATGGCTGGGCATCTGGTGAAGAAGGGTTACGATGTCGCGGTCTACGACATCCGCCCCGAGGCGGTGAAGACGTTCGTGTCCCAGCATGGCGGCAAGGCAGCGGCTACGCTGGTCGACGCCGCGCATGGGGCGGACGCGGTGATCACCATGCTTCCCGACGACAAGGTGGTGCGCAAGGTGGTGCTCGGCGAAGGCTCGGAGAACTGCGTTGCTGCCGGACTCGCCAAAGGCGCGATCGTGATCGACATGAGTACTTGCAATCCCGCCGCCACGCGTTCGCTCGGCGAAGCGCTCAAGCCGCGCGGCATCGAGGTGGTGGATGCGCCGGTGATGGGCGGCGTCATTTTCGCGAAGGACGCGACGCTCGACATCATGGTGGGCGGGGAAACGGCGCTGGTCGAGCGGGTCAAGCCGCTGCTGCAGGCGATGGGCCGCAGCGTTGTCCACTGCGGCGGCACGGGCACCGCACATGCGCTCAAGGCTCTTGCTAATTACGTCAATGCGTGCGCGCTGATCAACACGATCGAAGCGATGACGATCGGCAAGCGCTTTGGTCTCGACTCAAAACTCATGGCAGAAGCGCTCACTACGATGTGCGCCGGGCGCAACCATCCGATCGAGAAGAAAGTGGTTCCTCACGTGCTGACACGGAAGTACGGCACCGGCATGGCGATGGGCTTCATCGCCAAGGACGTGAGGATCGCGATGGAAACCGCGAAGTCTGTCGGCGCGTTCGCGCCGCTCGGCGAGCGCGTGTCGGAGATCTGGACGGCTGCTTCCGAAAAGATCGGTGCAGGACACGATCAGACCGAAATCGTGCGCTATTGGGAGGAGGCGAGCGGCGTCCGCCTTTAAGGGATGAGGGGTGAGGGATGAGGGATGAGGGATGAGGGATGAGGGATGAGGGCGGAGCGGTGCGAGATGCGAGATGCGCGATGCGGGATGCGGGTTTCTCTCATCTCGTATCTTGTATCTCGTATCGCGGATCACGAATCACGCATTTTTGTTGAGGAGTTCGGAGACCCAGACGATGGCACAAGAACGGCAGAAGACGAGAATCGTGTTGGGCACTGCGACGCCGGGCGGCGGTTTTCCCGCCTACGGCTGGCCGTACGCCGAGGTCCTGAACGAGACCGACCCGACGCTCGCGATCGAGCCGGTCAATACCAAGGGGAGCACCGAGAACGCGCCGCGGCTCGAGCGCGGTGATCTCGACCTCGGGCTCGTCACCGGCGAGGTCACCTACGAGGCGATCTCCGGCATCGGCGGGCCGAAGGCAAAGAACCTGCGCATCATCAACGCGACGTACTCGCAAGCCGGCATGTTCATGGTGAAGGGCGACAGCCCTTGTCGCAGCATTTCCGATCTAAAGGGCAAGCCCGTCGTGTGGGGCGCGAGCACTTCGGGATTCATCGTGCTGGCGCGCTACGTGATGGACGGGCTCGGGCTCGATTTCAAGAAGGACTTCGAAGCGATTCTGCTGGAGAAGGCGGGTGACGGCCCGCCGATGGTGCTCGACGGGCACGCGGCGGCGATGTGGGGCGGCGGCGTCGGCTGGCCGCCGTTCACGGCGATCGCGAAGGGACCGGCGGGCGCGCGCTTCATCGCGCCCGGCGCCGATGAGATCAAGCGCATCATGGCCAAGCACTCGTTCCTGAAGCAGACCACGATGCCGGCGGGCAGCTATCCCGGCCAGAGCGGGCCGGTCGATTCGGTGGGTTCGTGGCCGTTCGTGCTGGCGCGCGCGTCACTGCCTGAAGACGTCGCCTACCGCCTCGCGCGCGCGCTGCACAAGGGACACGCCGCGTTGAGCAAGAAGCTCGACCAGGCGAAGGAATCCACGCTGCAAAACACGCTCGCCGCCGCGCCGAGCCGTGACTTGATCCATCCCGGCGTGCTCAAGTACATGAAAGAAATCGGCATGCCCAAGTGAGCACGCCGATTTCTTGAATCGAACAGCTGCTGGATCACGACTCACCAATCACGATTCACGCGTTTCTCTGACGGAAGTCTCTTGTGGCCGAAACCCGGGTTGACCTGCTACACCTCCTCGAGGACCTGCGGGACGCGTATCCCGGTGCGATTGAGGAGACCATCCTTACAGAAATACTCGCCAATTCGCTGGACTCCGGCGCCGACCTGATACGGATCACGGCGGATTCCACGGCTGCCAGCCTGGCGATCGTGGACAACGGCTCGGGCATGCCGCGCCGGGATCTGCGCCGCTATCACGATCTCGCCGCCACCACCAAGACGCGCGGACAGGGCATCGGATTCGCGGGAGTCGGCATCAAGCTGGCGCTGCTCGCGTGCAAGGAGGTCGTGACCGAGACCCGGCGCGGGAAGGTCCACGTGGCAACGAGCTGGCATCTGACTTCGCGCCAGAGGGCCCCCTGGAAGTGGGTTCCCCCTCCGGGCCTCGTCGCGGAACGGGGAACGGCGGTCAAGCTTCATATGACCGATCCGCTGTCTCCTCTGACCGACCGCGGCTTCGTCGAGGCCGCCATCCGGCGGCACTACCAGCCGCTGCTGGATCCCGCTTGCGATGAAATCCTCGCGCCGCTGTATCCGCGCGGCACCGTCTTCGAGGTGAACGGCGAGACGTTGCGCAAACAGGCAAGTCCCGCTTCCGAGACGGCGCCGCTTGCGATCCGGGCGGGGCGCAAACGCAAGCCCTCCGCGGCCGGCTATCTGTTCCGCGAACCGGCTCCCGTGCCCGAGGACCAGCGCGGGGTCGCCATCAGCACCTACGGGAAGATCATCAAACGCGGCTGGGATTGGCTGGGGGTTTCGCCCAACGCACCCGAGCGCATCGGCGGTCTGATCGAGGTCCCCGCACTGGCGGCGTCCCTCACGCTCAACAAGGGCGATTTCATCCGCACCGGTCAGCGCGGGGCCGCGTATCTGGCGTTCCGCAAGGCGATCCAGGAAGCGGTCGTGCGCCAGTTCGCCGCGTGGGGAGACAGCCGCGAGCAACCAGAAGCCGCCCGGCCTCGCGCCTTGCGCACGCTCGAACGGGATCTGGAACGCGTGTTGCTGGAGCTGAGCGAGGGTTTTCCGTTGCTCGCGTCTCTGGTCGAGCACCGGCGCGGCGGCCAGAAGCGCTTGCCGCTGGTGCCCCAGAGGGGCGCCAGAAACGGATTGGGGTTCGGTCCGGAACTTTCTTCGGCCGCACCGGCGGATGCGAACGCAGCGAATGCGGCCGCCGCCGCGGCGTCACCCGAAGCGCCCGGAGAAAAGGAGTTATCCCCGCCGCCATCCGAAAGTGAGCTGCCAGCGGGCGGCGCGGTCCTGCCCAAGCCGCGCGGGGAAAGGCGGCCGATCAAGCTGGGGCTGGCCATCCAGTTCGAGGACCGGCCCGGCGACTTGGAGCCGGGGCGGCTGGTGGAGTCCACGGTGTTCATCAACCGGGCGCATCCGGCGTATCAGCGCGCCGCCGCGTCGCGTTCGGAGGGCTACCACATCGCGCTCTCCGTCGCGCTGGCGCTCGCTCCGCTCGCCGTGGAGCCGGCGGGAGAACACGCGTTCGTCACCGCGTTCCTGTCCCATTGGGGCGAAGCGGTTTCGGGCCGCACCCCCTCCCGCCGCAGGAAATCCTGAATATTGCGCCTCCCGACCTGAAGTATTACCATAATGCACTGTGGTAATACCAAGGGGGTTCCATGGCGCATCGGGTTACGGTTAAAGGTCAGGTCACCATTCCCAAGCGGGTGCGGGAGCATCTCGGCATCCGGCCGGGCAGCGGGGTCGAGTTCGAGGTCGACTCGCAGGGGGATGTGCTGCTGCGCAAGGCGGGGCCGCCCTCGAAGCGCGCCCGTCCCCGCAGCCGCTTCGCCGCCGTCCGCGGCGCCGCCACTGTGCGGATGCGCACCGAGGATATCCTCGCCCTCACCAGGGGCAAGGACTAGGGCTTGATTCTCGTCGATACCAACGTGCTTCTGGACGTGGTGGAAGACCATCCGCAGTGGGCGGACTGGTCCCAGCAGCAGCTCGAAGCCGCCGCGCTCAGTCACCAGCTTGTCATCAATGCAGTCGTCTATGCCGAGCTGTCCATCGGTTTCCGCCGCATCGAGGAAGTTGAGGCGGTGCTCACCGAAACGCAGATCCTGCTCGAGGAGATCCCAAGGGAGGCGCTGTTTCTCGCCGGCAAGGTCTTTCAGCGCTACAAGGCGCGCGGGGGAACCCGCACCGGCGTGCTGCCGGATTTCTTCATCGGCGCACACGCAGCAGTGCTCGGTATCCCGCTGCTCACGCGCGATGCGCGGCAATATGCCGATTATTTTCCAAAACTGGAATTGATCGCCCCGGCGAAGGAGCGGTCCTGACGCCTGGCTCAGCTCTAGCTAGCTGTAGCCGTAGAGGCGGGCGGGGTTCCTCACCAGCACCTGCTCGCGCAGCCGCGCGTCGGGGATCCAGTCGGAGAGCAGATCGGCGAGGTCGCCGTCGTTCGGCATCGGTGTCTTGATGATGACGTGCGGCCAGTCCGTCCCCCAGAGCACGCGCTCCGGATTTGTCTCAAGCAGCGCGCGCGCGTAGGGAACGACGTCGGCGTACGGCAGCCCGCCGGTCGTGGTGATGCGCGAAGGACCGGTGAGCTTCACCCACGCGCGCCCCGCCTTCATCAGCCGCAGCAGCGCCTGGAACCCAGCATTGGCGAGCTCCTTGTCGGTCTTCATGTAGCCGAGATGGCCGAGTACGATGTCGACCGGGAAGCCGGCGAACGCGCAGTCGAGGTCGGGAAACCCGTCCGCGTGCATCAGGAACTCCATGTGCCAGCCGAGGGGCGCGACGCGCCGCGCGAGTTTCCTCAGCGAGTCCATCGGCAGCGTCCCCGGCCTGCGGTCTTTCACATCCACGATGTTCACCCGCACCCCGCGCACGCCGGCGCTATCGAGCTTCTTCAATTCCGAGTCGGAAATATTTTCGGCGACGACCGCGACGCCGCGGAAGCGATTGCCAGCCGCTTTCATTGCTTCCAGCATCACCGTGTTGTCGGTGCCGTAGACGCTGGGCTGCACCAGCACCGCGCGCTCGACGCCGAGCGTCGCTAGCATCTTCAGGTAGTCGGGCAGCAGGCAGTCGGGCGGGGTGTAGACGCGCGTCGGGGAGTACGCGTAGCGCGCCCTCGGCCCCATGATGTGCGCGTGGGTGTCGCACGCATGGGGCGGAAGCTTCAGCCGCGGCGTGCGCGGGTTGGGATCGGGGCCGGCGCAAGTCGGCGCGTCAGCGACGACCGCGGGTTGCGAACTCATTGCCCGCAACCCGCAACTGCGTGAGTCGTGATTCGTGAGTCGTGAATCGACCCCCTCACCCTGCGCCCGCGGAGGGCGGAGCAGGTTCCAAGCGTATTGTGCTTGGATGCGACCCCGGAGCGGGATGCAGCGCCGCAACTATCCGCGTTCTTACGTGCGCCTTCACGGTCGCATCCCCGGAAACCGGGGCCCCTGCTCCACGTTTCGGCGCACCTCTCCCCCATGCTGGGGGAGAGGGGGTTCTTAATGACGAGTCGAATCACGAATCACGATTCACGAATCACGCTGTTGACGCCGCTGTCACGCGGCTGCCCGGGTGGCGGCGTCGCCGAGGCCGGGCATGTCGAAGCCGAGCTTCCTCAAGCCGTCGATGACGTCTTTCGCCTGCGCCGCGGTGAGCTCGGTGAGCGGCGGGCGCACCGTCGCCCATTGCGGATCCTTCGAGTAGTGCGCGACGACCGCCTTGAGGGCCGGGATCATCACGTACTGGCCGACGGTCTTGCGCACGACGTTGAGCGCCTCCTGCTGCTGGTCGGCGTCGGGCTTCTTCCACTCGCGGTAGAGCTTGTCGATCGCCGCGGGATTCACGTTGGCGGTGGCCGAGATGCAGCCCGCGCCGCCGCTCTTCATGTTGGCGAGCAGGAACGATTCGCTGCCGGCGAAGACGTCGAAGCCGCCCTTCGCGAACGCGTCAAGGAACTTCCTGGTGTTGTTCCAGTCGCCCGAGCTGTCCTTCATGCCGGCGATCGCCGTTGGATACTTCTTCAGCAGCCGCTCGACGAGGCCGGTGGTGATGCCGACCACCGCGACCGGCGGAATATGGTAGAGATAGACCCTGAGCCGCGCGTCGCCGACGCGCTCGATCACTTCCGAGAAGCTGCGGTAGAGCCCGTCCTCGGAAACGTCCTTGTAATAGAACGGCGGCAGCATCAGCACGCCGGCGCAGCCGGCCTTGACCGCATGCTCGGTCAGCCGCACCGTGTCGGTCAGCGCGCAGCAGCCGGTGCCGGGCATCATGCGCATAGGGTCGACGTCCGCGGCGAGCAGAGCGTCGAGCAGCGCGATGCGCTCGTTGGTCGACAGCGAATTGGCCTCGCTGTTGGTGCCGAACACCGCCAGGCCGCAGTTCTGCGTCGTGAGCCACTGGCAATGCGCGATGAAGCGCCCCGGATCGGGACTCAGGTCCTTCCCGAACGGCGTGATGACCGGGGCGAGCACGCCACGGATACGTTGCGCGTGTTTCATGAATGTCTCCTCGAGGTCCTGGAATGAAAGCGGCCCGGAGGCGGGACGCGGATGATGGCTTCGCGAGAATAGCACAGGGACGTGACGCAAAAAAGACAGGCTTACTGCGAACCGGTTGCCTCACCGCAATACCATGCTAATCTTCAGGGTCTTTCAACCAGTCGCTGCTGCCGCTGCTCCGACCGCGCCTCACGAATCGCGATTCACACCATCAGATGCCGGCTCACAAGAGAATGAATTCCAGCATGAGTGCTTCGACCGCCACCCTGAAAGTGCTGAGCGCAGGTGCTGTGAAGCGCGGAGTGGCGAAAATTGTAGCGGAGTTCCAGCGCGAATCGGGAAACATGGTCCAAGTCGAGTTCGCGACCGCGCCCGACATCCGCCAGCGCGTCACGGCGGGCGAGACGGCCGACGTGATCGTCGCGCCGCCCGCGGTGATGGATGAAATCGCGAAGCAGGGGAAGATCGTCGCGGAGAGCCGCGGATTCGTGGGGCGCTCGCGCATGGGTGTGGTCGTGCACGCGAAATCGGTGGCGCCGGGACTCGGGGACACGGCGGCCTTCAAGCGAGCGCTGCTCGGCGCGACCGCGGTCGTGCACAACAAGGCCTCCAGCGGCATCTACGCGGCAAGGCTGCTGGAAAAGCTCGGGCTGAAGGAGGCGCTGGGATCGAATATCGTCGTCGTCGAGACCGGTTCGGCGATCATGGAGTATGTCGCGGCCCATCCGCCATCAGCGATCGGCCTCGCGCAGATCTCGGAGGTGATGGTGATGGTCGACAAGGGCTGCGCGGTGAAGCTGGCGGCACCGCTTCCCGACGAAATCCAGAACGTGACCCGCTACGACGCGGCCGCTGCCAGCGCGAGCAAAGCGCCGGACGCCGCGCGCAAGCTGGCGGCGAATCTCAGCTCGGACACGGCGAAGAAGGTCTTCGCCGCGACCGGTATCAGTTAGCAGATTGGAATTCCCGTCACTCCCGCGTAGGCGGGAGTCCAGAAATCTGGTACAGACCGAATCAACAACTACTAGATTCCCGCCTTCGCGGGAATGACATCCCTCTGGAACCAATGAAATCGGTATTTGTGGCGGCGGTAACGCTGCTTCTTGTTGGCCACGGGAGCGTCGTTCCGGCATCGGCCGCGGAGGCGGGAAAGAGCGCATTGGGGCGCTATCCCGAGCGTGTCTACGTGCCCAACGCGGCCGCCAATACGCTACACGTCATCGATCCCAAGACGTTCAAGATCACCGCGACCTACAGCGTCGGCCGCACCCCCCACCATGTCACGCCGTCCTGGGATCTTACCAAGCTGTACGTCACGAACACGGGGGGAAACTCGCTCACCGTAATCGATCCCATGACCGGCGAAATTGAAGGCGAAATTCGCGTGGAGGATCCGTACAACCTCTACTTTACGCCGGATGGGAAGATGGCGGTTGTCGTGGCCGAGCGCCACAAGCGCCTCGATTTCCGCGATCGCCGGACATGGAAGTTGATCAAGAGCGTTCCCGTGGAATGGCCCGGTGTCGACCACCTGGCGTTCAGCCGCGATGGCAGTTACCTGGTCGCGAGCTGCGAATGGTCGGGTCGCATCGTCAAGGTGGACCTGAAAAAATTGGAGCTCGTGGCCGACATGGCCCTCGGCGAGACCCCGATCGACGTGCTGCGTCCGCCGCGACAGCGTCTCATGTTCATCGCCGATCAGGGAGTTGGCGGCGTATTCGTTGTGGACCCCGACGCCTGGGCAGAGCTCCAGTTCATCCCCACGGGCCGTGGCACGCACGGCCTGCTGCTGAGCCACGACGGGAAAAAGATCTACGCGAGCAACCGGGACGAGGGCTCCATCTCGGTGATCGACATCGCCACCCGCAAGGTGACCGCCGAGTGGAAAACGGGCGGCAGCCCGGACATGGGCCAGCTTTCACCCGATGGCACGCAGTTCTGGATCTCGAGCCGCTTCCATGCCGACGTCCGGGTCATCGACACCCGCACCGGGAACGTGATCGCCACGATCCCGACCGACAAGGAGCCCCATGGGCTGACTTACTTCCCGAACTCCAGGGGAACCCGCTCGCTCGGGCACAACGGCGTCTACCGGCTCGACTGAGAAGAAATGGGGTCAGAGTAAATTGTACGATTCGAGACTTTCGCTAATCAGAATTCACTCCGACCCCATTTCTCCGACCCCATTTCTCAATTGAGGAAGAAAAGTATGTCCTTCATGAAATCCGCCGCCGCGCGCGCCGCGCAGTGCATTGTCGCAGTCTCCAGCCCATTTGAGTTCGCACTGGCGCAGGACTATCCGGTCAAGCCGCTTCGTTTCATAGCCCCGAACCTGCCCGGCGGGCCGACCGATATTCTTGCCCGCATCATCGCGCAGAAGCTTTCGGACAGTCTGGGCCAGCCCGTCGTCGTCGAGAACCGCGCCGGGGCTGCCGGCAATATCGGCACGGAAGTCGCGGCGAAATCACCGCCTGACGGCTATACGCTGCTGAGCGGAAACGTCGCCACGTTCGGCGCCAACGTAAGCCTCTACAAGAGACTGGGGTTTGATCCCGTCAAGGATTTCGCGCCCGTGGTGCTGGTGGCCACGCAGCCCAACATCCTTGTCGTGCACCCGTCCCTTCCGGTGACATCGGTCAAGCAACTGATTGCGTTCGCCAGGGCACGCCCCGGGCAACTGAATTATGCGGGCTCGGGCATTGGCGCCGTGGCCCATCTGGCAGCGGAACTCTTCAAGAACATGACGGGAACCAGCATCGTGCACATTGCCTACAAGAGCGCCGCGCCGGCGCTGACCGACCTGATCGCCGGGCAAACCCAGCTCATGTTCGCAACGGCACTCTCGGTACAGCCCCATCTTCAGGCGAAGCGGCTGCGCCCGCTGGCAGTGACGACTCCGCAACGCGCGCGCGCATTTCCGCAACTGCCGACAGTGGCGGAAGCCGGCGTGCCGGGCTTCGAGGCGACCACCTGGCATGGGGTCCTGGTCCCCGCGGGCACACCTGCGGCGATCGTCGGCAAACTCAATGCCGAGATCAATCGCCTGCTGCAACTTCCGGATGTGCGCGAGCGGCTCGGCGCCCTGGGTGGGGAAATCGTCGGCGGCACGCCCAAGGAATTCGCCGAGCACATTCAGCGCGAAATACCGAGGTGGGCCAAGGTGATCAAGGCCGCGGGCATACAGCTCGAATGAAAGTGGGCCGGCGTGAGAGCGTGAGATCGGGAGAGGGTGAGAGGAAGCTCTTTCGCTCCCACGCCTTTACGCTGTCATGAACCCTTGACGTTCATCCCGCGTTCGAGTGGCTGAACTCGAGTATGTCGAAGCCGGGCCCGCGATCGACCAGGTAAATCACTCCGCGTTGGTCCACGTCAACATCGTTTGTTTGCGGTCCGGGTTGTCCGGGCGCCGGTTCCGGGATGTAGTGGCCGACTTCCTGCGGCGCGGCCGGGTCGGCGATGTCCACGATGCGCAGTCCTCCTGCGAACCAGGTGCAGTAGACCAGCGTGCCGTCCATGCGCTCGTGGAACTGGTGCGCACCGAAGCGCCCGGGCGCGGCGCGGCTGTAGGGCGAGTCGAGCTCGCTCACCTGGAAGATCGCGAGCGGCTGGATTTTCGCCATATCGGTCACGTCGAGCACCCACAGGCAACCGTGCGGGCGGCCGCGACGCCGCTCCATTTCCTGGGCGTCGTGCGCGTGATCCTCTTCATCGATCGCCAGCGCGATATGCCTGCCGCCGATCGGGCGCGGCACGTCCATGAACGTATGGCTGGGTTCGGGGAACGGTGGATGGTAGTTGTATGCGCCGATCGTGCGCGGCTTGCGAATGTCGGAGACATCGATCACCCGCACGCCGCCGTGCCAGCAGCCGGCGAACAGGCGGTCTCCCGAGCGTAACGCGTGGTGCAGGCGGTGCTGCCGGCCGGGCCAGGTCGGCTTCTCGCCGCCCGCGAGATGCTGTCCCGGCAGCCACCAGCGCGACACTTCCTCGGGCCTGGCCGGTTTGCGGATGTCGTAGATCACCAGAATGTTGCCGACATAGCCCGGCATCTCGGTCGAGATGTAGGCGTAATTCGCGTCCATGTCGAAGCGGTGCACGCCGATGCCGTGGGTCTTCTGAAAATGAATCAGTTTCGGCTTCGCGCGGTCCGCTACGTCATACAACTTGAAGCCACCTCTGTCATACGGCTTGCGCTGCGCTTCCTCGACTGCCGG
>Ga0326597_10005628_pt1 | contig 17339 bp, 10 predicted proteins | sample RVTome_12_FD_203789 | JGI IMG/M metagenome (GOLD analysis project Ga0326597, IMG submission 203789) | Soil microbial communities from uranium-contaminated site in the Upper Colorado River Basin, Wyoming, United States - RVT100D185 | ecosystem: Environmental > Terrestrial > Soil > Contaminated >... | reverse complement strand
CGCGACTTCTGGATCAAGCCCTTCGTTATAGACTCGGTGGAGAAGGGATTCGAGGACGATGGGAAGGGTTGGTCCAACGAGCCGGACGGAGGTCTCGATCTGAAGTACGGTCTCGCCAGCTCGCTGACCCTTGACGCGTCCTGGCGCACCGATTTTGCTCAAGTGGAGGCGGACGCCCAACAGATCAATCTGACTCGCTTCAGCCTTTTCTTCCCAGAGAGGAGGGAGTTTTTTCTCGAGAATCAGGGGAGTTTCCAAGTCGGCGACTTGGGTCGGGGAGGTGAGGGTGGAGGAGATGACCCGTTCCTGCTCCCCTTTTTCAGCCGCAGGATCGGCCTAAGGGAAGGGCAGCCAGTCCCCATCCTCGCGGGGGGACGCGTCACCGGAAAGACGGGGCGTTACGGCGTTGGTCTCCTCAACATGCAGTCCCGGGAACACGAGGGGATACCCGGCGCGAATCATACCGCCGTCAGATTGACTCGCGAGATCATGCAGAACTCCGCCGTTGGAGCGTACTACTTTGGCCGAGAGTCCTCCGATGAGGACGGCTACAACCGAGTCGCCGGAGCCGATGTACGACTCAACTTCCGGCGGACCATCGATGTGGACGGCTACGTTCTCCACAGTAGCTCGCGAACGGAGGAGGGAGACCCCTGGGCAGGGCGAGGTGCCTTTAGGTGGAATGCGGATCTCTACACCACGCGATTCTCTTATACACATATCGGCGAGGGTTACCGCAACGACCTCGGGTTTACGCCGCGCCGTGACGTTGGAATCACAACATGGGAGTTCGAACGGAATCTCAGACCGAAAAGCGCCGAACGTTGGGTGCGGCAATTCACGATCGGCACCGAGGGGTCGCTTTACACGGAAACGGACTTCGACCGCCAGCTTAGCCGTCTTATTCGTATCGACTTCAGCACGGAGTTTCAGGATGGGGGTCGGTTTGGGATTGACTACGATCGTATCTTCGAGCTGTTGGAGGAGCCCTTCGAGATCCATGAAAACATCGCCATACCCGTGGGAATCTATGGTTTCAACCAGGCGAATATTAGCTACAACTCGGACCCGAGTAAGTGGCTTTCGGGCAGGGTCGGGTACAAGACCGGAGGTTTCTGGGATGGGGATATCAGAGGCTGGAACGGGAGCGTGAGGGTTCGTACCAGCGAGCACCTGGCCACCGAGGTCTCCTACCAGCGTAACGAGGTGGATCTCCCAGAGGGCGGATTCAATACCGATCTGGCAGCCTTACGGGTGGACTACTCGTTTACCACGACCATGTTTCTGAACGCTTTCATTCAGTACAACAGCGTCGCGAACGGGTGGCTATCGAACATTCGGTTCAATTTCATACATCGGCCCTTGAGCGATATCTTCTTTGTTTACAATGAAATAAGAACGACAGATGAGCCGACGGAGCGTGCGTTCATCGTGAAGTTTACTTACCGCATCGGGTTCTAGTCATTCGCGATCCAACAACCTCCGCGTAGACGCTCGGGCATGCCGGCAGGGGTGAATTGCTGCGGCGTGGATCGGGGCGCTTTCTTTCGACCTTGCCCCAGGTGCAGATCTCGCGGGTTTCCACCTATCTTGATATCCTACGCTGCCGCTCCGCCCTCGCTTCCTCCAACGCGCGCCGTGAGCCCTCCGGCCGCGGGCCGGTGTATTCAAGAACGAAAAGCCCCGCGTTATAGTCGGTGCAATAGAGATACCCTCGTGTGTCCACCCACACGTCCTGAAGTGCAATGAGATCCGACCCCACGTGCCTGCCCTGGTAGTTCAGCGGCCGCTCGTCCATCTTCCATTTCGGATCCGGCGGAATGTAGTAGCCCGCCTCCACTGGGTGCCTAGGGTCACTCAGATCGAACACCCGCACTCCTCCGTTGAACCAGCTGATGTAAACCATCCAATCGTCAACAAGTCCGTCGTTCCGGTTCTCGTGCCCGTTGTGCGGGCCATAACGCACTGACTGCCGTAAGTCGGTTCTTCCTGTTTCCTCCGTAGGTAGGATCGAAAGGATCACCGGGTTCTTCGGGTCTCGATAATCAACGACCCACCCCGTCTGCTGGGGCTCCTCGAGCCGGTAGCGTGTTGCCTCGTTCATGGTGACGAGCAGCTTGCGCGAATCGAGCGTGATCACGTTATGGATGCCAAAATAGCCGTCCACCATGGGAGGACTCAAGTCGAGGTAACTGAGCATCTGTGGCTTGCTGTAATCGGCGAGGTCGAGCATAATCAAGCCGCCTGGCGGATCTGTCAGGATGCTATAGAAACCTAGCTTGCCGCTCCTGTCGGTCTGCGCGGCGTGTGCCCCGATTCCTTTCATTTCTGGCGCGAGTGTCTCACCTCCGGCGGTGTGCTGGCCCGGGAACCACCAGCGTCCAACCTCCTCTGGATTCGCTGGATCTTCTAGGTCGAGGATGAGGTAGATGTTCCCCTCGTATCCATCCACACCCGCGCCGAGATGGGCGTAGCGCCCGTCGTTGAACCAGAACTTGTGCGTGCCGCCGCCGGTGAATCCACCGCCTTCCCTGGTTCCGGTGACGTAATTTGCCAGTTGCTTCGGCGACGCCGGGTCGGACACATCCCAAATGACGACACCCGTCTCCGGAGGGACCTTCGGCTCAGGGTACGCCGTGTTGTCCTGGTAGTAGCCCGCCATCAGCGTCGTGCCCACCACCTGCACCTTGACATAGCGCGTGTCCGGCATGTGGGACGGTATAAACTTCACCACTTCCGGTCGGGTGGGATCGGTGGCGTCGAGTACCGTAACCCCTTTGCTTCCGTAATGACCGACGAACAGGTAGTCGCGGCCGTTGATGATTTGCCCCACCACCTGCTCGCCATCCGCCCTCCCATCCATATCGCTGAAGCCGATCTGCCGCATGTTGTGTGCGATAGGTGCGTTTCGACGCTCCACGCCAGCGTTGACCGGCTTCTTTCCTCTTGCGCCAGCGTGCGGCCATTCCTCCTGCCCCGCGGACAACCCCCAAGACCCAGCGACAAGAGTACTCAGCAGCACGATCTGGAGACTAGTCCAGCTCATTTTTTCCTCCTTCCAACGAATCTCAGATGATTACAAGACTGTTCCGGCTCATACTGCAAGTGCTGCCGTGTGTTGGCAGAGCGGCGCGATAGGCCGAACTGGCGTATTGGCTCCGGCGATCCGAGTGATGAAGCAACTCTCCCTGATGCTCGGCCAAGACCATGCCACTGCCCGCCGGGAAAACAGGTCGAGTACTCCGCCTCTATGAATGCGAATCTTTGCTGTTTTCCTTGGCGAAGAAGGCCGTCGCTTTTTTTCAGCTCTCTCGCTCCATTTGAAGCCGCCTATTCTCCCGACGCAGCCGTCTCTGACTCTTCTCGTCCCTCGCTCGTCAACGCTCCCGCTGGACCGCGACCGGCATCGATTTCTGCCTGCTTCGCGCAATTCCGGACGGTCGACTCGATGAGGTCCAGATCGTGAGCGACCCTCAACCAGCGCTCCGTCTCAGCCTTGTACTCCGGCGTGAACTTCCTTCTCTTCCTCTTTTGCATCGTGTTGTCATATTTCACCACCTTCAACATGACGCTCTAGTCAAGGGCTCGTCGAGCTCATCGTCTTGGCGGGGATGACCGGAAGCTGCAACCAAGAGGGATGATCCGGGCCGGTGTAGATGGTGTTGGAAGCTCCCTGATGGTATGTGGCATCGTAAACGTGTGGGGTTCCGTGGCCACAGCCGTCCACGGGCTGGACATCCAATCGGATTCGGTGCCCTCTCTTTACGACGGCAGTGGTCGGTTCGAACTCAACCTGAACTTCCACCACTTCAGTGGGAGAAGTCAGTGGAGCATAATCGGCCTCTAGATGCGTGTGATAAGGACGGTAAATCGTTGATTTCTGCTCATCCAATTTGCGGTGGGAAACCTTGAGCCACCCTTTACTCACCGGATAATATCCCCGTCCTGGTGCCATCGCATAAGGGACCTCTTCGTTGTTCTCGTCTATGACCCGAACGGAAGCATAGATGTCCATATCAGAGGATGTAGACGACACCCACATACCAAAATTGATGTAACCGACCAGTTCCATATCCTCGGTCAGCGGTTCTGTTACAAAGGAGACACCAGGGGTCCAGCACGGATCGACATTGACATCGTAGGAGCCGCCTGGAAACACCTTGGTTTCTACATTCACTTCCGCCGAATACGCTCGTGTCGCTTCTTTCGTTGGTACGGTCGGAGACAGTTTCATGAAATCGTTCCTGTTGCCGTCGCCTGCGAAGTTAGAAGGTGTAGCGTCCAGATAATACTTCCTATACTCTGTACGGGCGATTGGGTATTCGTCCTCATACTGCCAAAACCACCCACCATCGCCGGTACGCATCATCATTTGAACCTCTGGCCGCTCCATCGCCTGGTTTTTTATGCCTTTGAGCCAGTAATCAAAAAACTCAACGTGGCCCGGAAGGGCTGCCTCGCTATACATCCAGCCACGAATGAAGTCTCCAGTAATAACAGTCAGTTGTTTATGTTCGGACGCCGCACCGATGTAGCTTTCAATGGCGCCCCGCGTGTGTTGATGACCCGTGTGCGTCAGAGGTGCTTCGCTACGGAAAGGCACGATGATCTTGTTTAGATCTGCAGCCATCTCTCCGGGAGGCTTATCGTCATAAGTACCATAAACGGCTGGATCGTAGAAGGGATGGTTGCGCAAGATCTCTACCCTGTCGATGCTTTCCTGATCGAGACACCGATAGGGTTTGACGCTATTGTTCCACCAGCCACCCCGGGCTATTTCGTTAGAGATGCCGCCACTAAAAACGACTTGGCGATACCGATCCGAGTCTCCAGCCGATGAAATCATCGCCTTCAAGCTAGGCGGTTGAAGTTGGGCAACGCTCCACTGATTGATTCCAAAAAGCGAAGCGCCCCAAGTTCCTATATTGCCGTTGGACCATTCACGCTTGGCAATCCATTCGATGGAGTCATAAAAATCTTCGGCTTCTTGTACACCATACGGATTAAGGACGCCCGGGGTATTGCAGAGGCCACGGTTGTCAGCCCTTACCACGGCGTATCCCTTAGGAACCCAATACCACGCGTCTGCGGCCTCGTGGTTCTCATAGGGATGATTCTCCGGGTTGCCTTCAAAATACATATCCTCCGTCACTTCCTTTTCCAACAACTCTTCTTCATTACATATACAGCCCCTGTAGGGAGCTTTCCCGTATGACCCTATGCTCACAATGGCCGGATATTTCCCTTCGTCAATGGGACGGAAGATATCGCCCAGAACATAGGCGCCGTCTCGCATTGGGATCTTCACGTCGGTCTGCTTTCTTATGCTATACAACGTCCGGCGCAAGTGATTCCTTGCCTGAGCCGGGCTTCGCAAAGTCTTGTTCAGATCCACAAAAAGGGCTCCGACACTCGGATCTGCTCCAAAATCCGTTTCACTTAGATTGAAATCAATTTTGCGCTTGTATGGTTCGATCGCGTCTCCGATTCCACTGGTGATAGTAATCCCGTTCTCAACGTTGTCATCCTCGTCCACGCTATGCAGGAATCTGGCCATATTAGTGGCTTTGGGTATTTTTAACTTCTTGAGATCCCCGTTTACCCCCAGGACTAGATGGGCAGGTGTCACCCGTTCATTCCCTCCGGGAACAGAGCCGAGCACAAGATGCCCAACAGAGAATGTGACCGTCTCTCCCGGACGGTATTGGAATTCTCCGTTACTATTGGTCATGCCAGAGAGAGTTCTCGTTTCATACCCTAGCCCTTCCACACCATAGAAAACTCCGGTTAGGACCTCCTCCCCTTGCGCGTCTTCAACCGCCGCAGGTGCGCAATTGAGAGGCAGCAAGATGCACATTGGAACGATGACCATGAGATAGGAGAATAATCTTCTACGCATACATGGCTCCTTTCTTGGCGGCGATGGATTGCATCAACCATGATTCCTGCCGCCTAAACACGTTTTAGCTGCATTTACTTAAGCCGCCATCATGGTGGCGAGACCCGAAGGGGCTCTGGCGTCGTCGGGTATTGCATTGTGATAGACGGCTCCTTTCAATAAACCACCACGTTCAGAAGAGAATAAGAATGAGCGGCATGCGAAATGACGGAGCCGGCGCCTGTGAGATGGCACTGCAATTACCATGTGGTGTTCATCCCCAAGTACGGGAAGCGAGCGATCTTGGGTCCGTCGCGTCGAGGGCTCGGCAAGAATCTGCGGGAGCTGCGCGAGCCAGCGGGATTTGAGTCGGAGGAAGGGCATGCGCTGGCGGACCGCGTTCACCTGTGCCTGAGTATTGGACAGACGCACAGTGTGGCGGACACGGTGGATTTCGTGAACCGTGAAATCTGCTATTCCTATCCACCCAGAATATGTGGGCAGGAACGGGTTATTACGGGATTTCACTCTTGGGCGCCGGGATGCGGCGTGAGCACGATGGGGCTCGATGAAGTGGTGAGCCGCCCGTATATTCGCAGCCAGGAGGAAGAAGACCGAAATCACCACTTCAACCACGAGGGGCTTTCGCCCTCTCCCTACGCTGGCCTTCAGTGAACCGCCCGCTATGCGGGTTGGAGTGATGATTATTATCCAGCCCCAGTTTTAGTGTCAAACCTCAGCATGGCTCCTTCGACCTTGTTGCGGCACAGGAGAGCGGGTCTTGTGGTTCCGCAATGGTTGCTCAGGTCACCGAGGCCGCGGGTGTCCCTCCGACGCCGGTGCATCTTACACCCCCCGGTGGCTGCGTTCTCCCCTCCTTTGGAAGAGGAAGAATAGCAGGCGGGAAAGACTCGGTCGACGTCACTTCACTTCGTGAGAAAGAAATAGAGCGGTCAGGAGTCGTTGGATCGAGGCTCGAACCTCTTCCAGAACCAAGGGGCGCGCCGCAGAGCGATGTCGAAAAGGTAGATGGCGAGGCCCAGGCCCGCCAGAAGGGGCCATAGCGCGGTCGGTCTGGAGACCGTCTCTCCCCGATCGGCAAAGATGTCATCGATTTCGGGGTCGAACTTGCCTCCCGTCTCTTTGCTGATGGTTTTCAGTAGCTCGACGTTGGTCGGATAGAGCCGGTACTCGTCCGGATGCTCATAGAAGAGCGCCTCGGACCGTGACGGCATGTCTGGCGAGGTGACTTCGAGAAGATGGGGCAACTCGGAAACCGTCAGGGCGATCTCGGTTCCGTACACGCCGGGAGCGATCTGAGGGAAGGATTGCTCGCTCTGTTCGCCAGACGGCGTGACGACCCGTAGTCGAGGCTCGAGCCCGTTGACGTTATGGCCCCGGTCATCGACGGCGGAGAGCTCGATCCGGGCTCTTCGCCCGACGCGCCGAGCACGAAGATGGAACCCGGAGTCGTCCCGCCTCATCGTCTCCCGAACCAGTTGGGACCAGAACTTCCCGTAACCAGGCCAATCGAGCCACTCCACCGCCCATCGATTCTTGACATCGGAGGTAAAGGCAGCTACCTTGCCGAGACCGTACTGCCATCGAGCCAGGATCGGCGCGCCGGTTTCCGATTCCAGCAAGACCTCGGCCGTGTCCTTGGGCTGTGTGCTGGCATAGCCGAGCAGGGGCGGGGCGCTCGAGAAATCGATGCCGGCGAGGAGCTCGGCCCGCCTCTTGATCCTGGGGCGGAACGGCTCTTCGACCAGAGTGGTTTGAACGGCAATGAGCGTCTCCTCGATGAAGATCTGAGGAACTCGATCGGCATCCACGGCGACATAGCTTCGCCCGTGACCCCATTTTGCGATTCGCTCGAGAAGCTCTCGGTCCGCTCCCACCCCCGCCGCTACGGTCGATATCGTGATCTCGGCCTCTCTCATGCGGGCCACCAGCCCTTCATAGTCATCGGGGTAGGTCTTGCCGTCGGACAGCAGGATGATGTGCTTGACCTTTGCGTCCGAGTCGGCCAGTTGGCGGAACGAGCTCTGGAGAGCCCCAAAGATATTGGTTTGAGCACTGGCTTGGATCTTGCCGATCTCTTTTCTTATCTCCAGTCGGTTCTTGGCCGGTTGCAGGGGCACCGTGACGTAGGGATCCCAGTTGAACGTGATCAGCCCGAACTGGTGGGTGTCTTCAAGGAGATCCAAAGCCGCCTTGGCCGCCTCTTTCGCCAGGTCGATCTTTCTTCCCACCATGCTGTACGACTTGTCCAGGGTGATGACCAGGGCGAGATCCCTCCGCTTTTCTTGGACGCGAAACTGGACCGGGAGGATCTCTTCGAGCGGGGTATTGGAGTAACCCGAGCTCCCGTAGCTGGTCTCGCCTCCGGCAAACAGGAGCCCGCCCCCCCGATCGCCAACGTAGGCGGTTAGAGCCAGCATCTGGTCTTGGCTGAGGTCCCGGGCCGGCACGTCACTCAAGATGACGGCGTCGTAATCGTCTAGAGGTCCCGGGTTCGAGGGGAGGCCGGTCGGCGAGGATACCTTCACGTCCAGCCCAGATTGGGAGAGAGCGTCTCGAAGGTATCTGGCCGTCTCCGAGCGTCCCTCCACGTAGAGAACCTTCGCTCGCCGAGAAACGGTCACCGCTCGCGACAGATCGTCGTTTTGTCTGAAAGGGTCGTCATCGATGTCGAGCGAGCCCTCGAGAACGGCGAGGCCGTCATCGGGAAGCTGCACGTCGAAGCCGATCCGGTTGGTGCCGGGAGCGAGATCGACCGTTCGTCGCGCTAGGAGCGTTCCGGTCTCGCTGCCGGTCTCGCGGGAAGGGCTGCCGACCGCCCCCGAGTAGCGCCGAAGCTCGACGATTGCCGGTGTCGCCCGCCGGCTGAAGACGATCACCTCGGCATGTAAAGGCTCTTCGGCCATCACCGGTTGGGGAAGCTCGATCGCTTTGATCCAACCATCCCCCTCGGCGCGGACCTCGGCCGGGATGGTGAAGATCCGAACGCCTGCCCGCTTGGCTCGGAGCACGGCGTTCATGACGTCTCCGGTGGTCTGGTTGCCATCCGAGAGCAGCACCAGCCGCTTCAGGGTATGGGGAGCGAAGTCTTGGAGCGATTGCCGGAGGGCAGACTCGATGTTGGTCTCGGTCTGCACCAAAACACCCGATGGGGCCCGGCCCGACACCGTGCTGGTCACCGGAAGGGAGGGGATGAGCGTCACCTCGTCTACGAGGTGAGGATCTGTGGCGAAAGCCACGTATCGCGCTTGGCTCGGTGATCCCTTCTGGGTGGCGGCCGACATCCAGTCGAGGGCCTCGTCGATGAACTCTGGTGCCACACTCCAGGAGACGTCGAGCACGTAGACCACCGATACCCAGTGACCAGACCGGTGCCATACTGGCTGCATCAGAGCGAGGGTCAGAAACAGGATCACGACCGAGCGAGCCAGGGTGGAAACCTTCGAATGCGGCGGACTCAAGCCGGTCTCGGAGCGGCGGCGCATCCGCCAGAGGAACGGAACCGCTACCAGCAGGAGCAATGGCCAGTAGTGGCTGACGGTGAGCTTCATGGTCAGTCTCGTGTGAAACCGGGGGACAGGCTACTTGAAGTCATGAATGGTAACGGAACCTCGGAAAAGAATAACCGGTCCCCTCAATCTCCTGGTTCTTAAACGGTCAGGCGGCGGTGGTAGGTCCACCATTCGAGAGTCAGCAACAAGACCGCCGCTCCAACCAAGTACAACCACGGCTCGGCGGTGTTTCCTTCTCCTCCTCGCTGCTCCCCCCGGCCTCCTTCCGGGCTCCGTCTGCGGAGGGGAAGGGGTGAGCGGTTGATGTCGGAAGCAGTGGGGTCCAGGGAGTTGACCACCACCCGCAGTCGCCGGGCTCCTCGAGTAGCCGTGTAGACGCCGGGATCGCGCGCCTCGAATGCCGTCTGATCTCCGAGGTTGTGGGTGGGGAGCTCCAAGCCATTCAGGCCGGTCACGACGGCATTGGATAGCGGCACCCGCACCACGCCCACCGGCCGTCGAAGGATTCGGTCCGGACCTTGAGCCCATGTCAACGCGTTGGCGACGAAGATAGGAAAGCCTGGTTGAAGCGCGAAGTTGGATTCGGCGATATCGAAAGTTACCAGGATCCATCGATGGTGGGATTCGGAGACCAGGATCAGTGGTTCCCGTGCTTCTCCCAGGACGATGCGCGCGTCCTCGGGCTCGACCACGACGGCCCGTTCGAGCTCCAGATCCTTGAGGTCAACGGATTCTAACAGGGGGTGGTCCTGCTCTCGCTCGACTATGTCGGGGCGAAGCCTCTCGCCGACGATCTTGGGTAGCCACGGCGTTTCGGGAGGACAAAAGAGTATGGCGGGATTGGAAGGAGGAACTTGCGGTGCCCAGCGATCGAAGACGTACACGTCGGCGGCCATATTTGAAGAAGGCTCTCCCGGCGGACCGGTGGTGAGCTCGACTTGGGGAGCGAGCCTCAACGCCAATTCGAGAAAGCGGTTGCCCGCAGTGACCAAGGCGACGCGCACCTTCCGGTGAGGCGGTAAGAACGCGTAGGCAACATCGTCCCGCTCCCAAGCGTCCCCGATCGCCGTGACGGTGGCACGAAGAGGGCCCGCATCGAACTCGGAAAGATCGAGACTCTCGCCTCGTTTGCCTCCGGCGTCGAGGTCGAGCGTTCTACGGATCCGGTGCCCACCTACTCCGCTCAGTTGAAGATTCACTCGCTTGGGCTCGGGAGAGAAGTTCCGAGTCTCGATGTAGCCCTGGAAGGCGTCAGGGATGCCCGGTACCGGACCCACTTCGAAGGCGGTGATAGCGACGTTGTCGGCCGGCTCGAACACCGAGATCACTTCGGCCTCGAGTGGAATATCTCGCGAGACGTCGATCATCACGCCATCGGAGACAACATAAATCTCCGAATCCTCAACCGAGAGACGGGGGATGGCGGGTGATTCGGTGAACGATACCGTCAAGCGTCCGAGCGCTCTCACCGCCTCGCGACCAGTGACGAACCGCGTCGAAGAGATCTGGCCGGTGGTGTCGACCAACAGAAACCTGCTTCCGGCACCGCCTCGGGAGAGGACTTCCCGAGCCCGCTCCAGCGCATGATCCCACCGAGTTCGGCCGTCGGTGGTCCGGGCCGCCATGGTGGGAGCGTTGTCCAGGATCACGACGACTTCCCGCCCCGTCCCGCCGGGTCCTTCCAGCTGAGGGCCGGTCAGCGCCAGAGCCAAGGCCAGCCCGATGGCGAGGGCGAGGAGGAGCGAAAGGAGCCACCGCAGTCTGTCGTAGCGTGACTTTCGTTCTTTGAGTACGAGCTCCCACAAGAAGCTCGATGGGATGATCACTCTGCGGGGGGGCGGTCTCAGCCAATATAGGACGAGGATGGCTCCCGCCACCAGAGCCAGCAAAATGACGGCCTGGACAGGCGATAGAGCATCGAATCTCATCTCAAGAACCGATCTTGGCGGAAGACCTGAAGGATCAAATCTTCGAATGGTCTTTCGTTTAGAGTCCGGATGTAACCCCAATTGTACTTGCTGCAGTAAGACTCGATGGCTAGGCAGTGCCGGCGAAACGTCTCTTGGTACGCCGTGAGCAGCCCGCGTGTGACCCGCACCGGTTGGTCGGTTCCATCCTCCGAGTCCACCAATACCACGTCGTCGGGGAGCTCCGGCCTCGTCTCCTCGAGAGTGGTGATATGAATGTTGAACACGTCGTGACGCAGGTAGCGCAGTACGTTGAACGCCCCGTCCACTCCCTCTCGATCGAGGAAATCGGAGATGACGGCCACCAGACCTCGTCGGCGCTTGGCGGCAAAGAAGCTCTTGAAGGCCTTTTGCATGCCCGTGGGTCCGTTGGGCTCGACCCCGAGTAGGAAACGAAGAGCTTGGTGAATCTGGTTCTTGCCCCGGCGAGACGCCATCTCTTCCGAGACGCCATCGGCAAAGGCGATGAGGCTCACCCGATCGAGATTGAGCAGGCCGATGTAACAGAGGGCCGCCGCCACCTTCCGCGCGTAGTCGAACTTCGAGGGATCACCGTAATCCATCGACCGGCTTGAGTCGAAGAAGATGTATATGGGGAGATCGGCTTCTTCTTCGAAAAGACGCAGAAGCAGCTTGTCCAGTCGCAGGTAGGTCCGCCAATCGACGTTTCGGGTGTCGTCGCCGGCCACGTAGGGACGGTAATCGGCGAAATCGAGGCCGGAGCCTCGCTTCTTCGCTCGATGCTGACCCTTCAGATGTCCAGGGATCAGGTGGTTGGAGACGAACTTCAGGTATTCGAGCTTGCGCAGAAAGTCCTCATTGAAGACGTCGTCTTTCTCCCTCGTCGAGGAGCGTCCGGATGCGAGAGGACCACTATTCCGAAGATTCGGCGACATGCTCCAGGATGTCCTCGAGGATGCGATCGGGGTCGATGCGCTCCGCCTCTCCCTCGAAGTTCAACAGAACCCGGTGCCGCAGCGAGGGCAGTGTGACGGCGCGGATGTCTTCGCAGGCAACGTGCACGCGGTCGTTGAGGAGGGCGTGCACTTTCGCGCCAATGACCATCGCCTGGGTGCCTCGAGGACTGGCGCCGAACCGAACGTACTTCCGCGTCATGGGGTGCGCGTGAGAGTCACCGGGGTGAGTCGCCAAAGTGAGGCGGATGGCATAATCCTGAATCGGGCGGGCGATCGGGACCGAGCGGGCGGTCTTGCACATTTCGAGGATCTGATCTTGGTTCAGAACTCGCTCGACCCCAGGCTCTTCCAGCTGGGTGGTGCGGTCGAGGATCAGGTGGAGGTCATCCACGTCGGGGTAGTCGACCTTGAGCTTGAAAAAGAAGCGATCGAGCTGGGCCTCGGGCAGGGGATAAGTTCCTTCCATCTCTAGAGGATTCTGCGTTGCAAGAACGAAGAAGGGTCGCTCGAGCCGATGCGTCACTTTGCCGACCGTGACGCTCTTTTCTTGCATCGCCTCCAGGAGTGCCGACTGCGTTTTGGGGCTGGCCCGATTGATCTCGTCGGCCAGAATGATGTTGGCGAAGATGGGACCGAGCTGAAAATCGAGGAACTTATCTCCGCTCTCATTCTCTCGCAAGACGTTGGTACCTGTAATGTCGCCGGGCATCAGATCGGGAGTGAACTGAATGCGGGAGAATTTCAGGTGCAGGACGTCGGCGAGCGTATGGACGAGCTTGGTCTTGCCCAGACCAGGGATGCCCTCGAGAAGAGCGTGCCCGTTCGCCAACAGGCACACCAGGATTCCCTCGATGATCTCGTCGTTTCCGACGATCACACGGGATATCTCGTCCCGGACGAGCTTGAAGTGCTGGCGGAAGAGCTCAATTCTTCTTTCTAGTTCGGTAATCATGGCTCGCCGCTTGCAAGGTGAGGAAATACCTCTTCACGGTGCTTCGATGTCTCCAGGGAATGGATTCCCCAGTCATGACGTCCTGGTCGGCATACGCCGAGGGTTGGCTTGCCTCACGGTATTCGAGGAGCGAGTCTTGTTGCCGGCTCGGTTTCTCGAAGATCTCTTCCGGTACCGGATGTTGCCGGGCCTCCTGACGCCTCAGCATCTCGATTTCCAGCTGGACCTCCAAGCTGGTGGGCTCTCCCTCCAGGCTGTCGCCTCCCGTGGAGGGACCGGAGGCGTGGCCTGCCGGGCCGGCGTCGAGGTCGTCGCGGCGGGTCGACCCATCGAGATCGGGTCCTCGACTCTGCACATCTCCGCCGGGCATGGCCAGGCCACCTGCTTCCGAGCTCGCGTCAGTGGCGGTGGCCGCCCCAGGCTGAGACGGGGGCTGGCCCTCCGGCGGAGGCAAAGGAAGTCGCTGGGCCAAGGACCGACGAAGGTCGGCGAGCTGGCTGCGGGCCTCATTCAGGCCCTGGCGCGCGTCCAGCCGGTCACCCAACGACCGGGCCGCCTCGGCTGCTTTCCCCAGCGCCTGCCGGCTGTCGGCCGCCTGCTTGCTTTGAAGAGCGTCGGCCGCCTCGTCGAGGTTCTTCGATAGTTCCTCCAGGCCGGCGTGGTCGTTTCGAGCCGCCCGCTTCAGACCCTCCCTGATGGAATCGAGATTCGTGGGGGATGGCTTGGCCGAGATTTCCTCGGCGAGAGTGTTGAGGCGCTCGGCCGCGTCGTCGAAGCGACGGGCCTCCAATGCGCTGGCCAGCGGATCCAAAGAGCTCGCCACGCGAAGATCGCGGGCCAGATCGTCGAGCGCCTCGAAAAGCGCATTGAGGTCGAGATCGCCTTCCGACAGTCGGTGCTCCGCCTCCTGAAGCTCCCAGAGGGCAACCGAAAGGGATGTCTCTCCTTCCTTGAGTCGCCGGAACGTCTCGTCGATCGCTCGTCGCGCATCCGAGCCGTCGGCGCCCACCAATTGCTCCTGGATCTGACTGAGTTCTTCCTCGTTCGAGGTGGTCAGGCTCGCGGGAACCAAGCGTCGCTGTTCGGGCCGGCTCGGGGCTCCGGAAGCGATCCAGAAAACGATGACCATCGAGAACAAGAGACCATCGGCCAACAGAAATCGCTTGGGAAGGACGGTCGGGATGAGGCGTGCCGGGTCCAACCCCCCGGCGGTTGCGGCGGCGCGATGAACCAACAGATCGACCCAGGATGAGGGGTTGGTTTCGGCGGGACCCCGTACGAACCAGTACGCGGTCTTCAGGAGGTCCTTCAGATCGCCCCGCCGGTCCGCCAGATCCGCTGAACGCGTCAAGCCCTCACGGCGAATGAGCCGCCATGCGATTCCCATCCCCAGCGCCAGGAGCGAGAGCACCCCGAGAAGTCGCCAGGGGACAACCTCAAGCCAGGAGATCCGCCCCAGAAATTGAATGACCAGGATGACGATCAGCGAGAGACCGGCGGCGCGGGCGAGGTCGTTCAGGCCGCGATTCCAGGCAACCCGGCGCTGCACTCGACTGAGGAAACCGATGATCTCATCCCGATGAGAAGCTCCTTGATCCATGTCCCCGGTCTCACCGCCTTCACACCGCCAAGGGGGCGGCAATGCGCCGCTCACGTTACCACAACCGACGAGGGCGGCGCGAACAGATAGAAGATAGCATGGGCGTTTTGACCGGTGTCCCTCCGACGCCGGTGCATTTTCACCCCTCGTGGCTGCGTTCTCCCCTCCTTCCTTGGAGAGGCAGAATAGCATCTCGAGTTAGCGAGGGAAAGCTGGTGGTGCGCTCCAGGGCTTGCGGGCTTCACGGGAAATTCCCGGGTCGTGCGGAACTCCTGGTCGACGACTTTGCAAAGGACCATCCGATCGCGGCGGGCGGCTCGCCCGCGGGAGCACACCGAGAGGAGGGAGACGGAGGTTTCAATCTCGGCTCTATCGTGATATCTTCCCCTCGCAAGGGCCGCGAGGAGGAGATCCCCAGTCCACATCCAGCGTCGCACTCCGGCAGCTAGGATGGGAGCCACTGTCTCGGTTCCCGTGTCTCCGAAAAACACTGGAAAATCGGGCGTACGTACGTCATGGCTCGTCCGGGCCAAGAAACCGGTCAAGAAAGAGGGTAGATCTTATGCCTAGACAATTAGTGCTGTTGTTGACGACCTTCGTAGCGATGTGCATGCTGCAACCTGGGAGTGGCTATTCGCAACAAGGGGGAGGGACACTCACCGGAGTTTTCTCTGGTGGCCCCGTCCAGGGTTTGAGCTACGACACTGAAACGCTCTCTGGCACCACCAATGACAAGGGCGAGTTCAACTACCGTCAAGGAGAAGTGGTCACATTCTCCGTGGGGGGGCTGGTTCTCGGCTCCGCCCCCGGGAGTCAGCGGGTCACCGCGGCCCATCTCGTGCTTGGGGTCAACGGAGATATTGCAAAGCTAAAAAGGCCACAAATCACCAATTTGGCCCGATTCCTACAGAGTCTGGACGAGGACGGTAACGTTGAGAACGGCGTTACGATTACTGGCAGTATCAGAGATACAGTTGCGGCGTACAAGTACAAGATCGACTTCTCGCAAAGTGAAGAGGATTTCAGCAGGAACCGCAACGTGGTGGCCCTCTTCAAGGGATTGAATGCCACTCTCCGAACCCCCGCTCAGGCAAGAAATCACTTGCGCCGGACCCTATATGGCATAAAAAAGGAGACGGATGTTCGAATACCGACACGCGATGGCGCCTACGTGCTGGGCGATATCTTCCGCCCCATTGAGGACGGGAAGTATCCCGCCATCGTGGGCATAGGGTCATATGGTAAGGCTTTCTATAGGGGTTGCATATGTAATGAAGAAGATTTATTGCATAAGGAAATAGAGGAAGATCGGTATTTTGAAGGAAACCCAGAAAATCATCCCTACGAGAACCACGAAACGGCAGACACGGCGTATTGGGTCCCTAAGGGATACGCCGCCGTAAGGGTTGACAACCGTGGCGTCTGCAATGTCCCGGGCATCATGCATCCCTATGGTGTCAAAGAAGCCGAAGATTTCTACGACTCCATCGAATGGGTTGCCAAACGTGAGTGGTCCAATGGCAATATAGGAACATGGGGCGCTTCGCTTTTTGGAATCAATCAGTTCAGTGTTGCCCAGCTTCAGCCGCCGAGTTTGAAGGCGATGATTTCATCGGCGGGAGACTCGGATCAATATCGCGAAATCCTTTTTCATGGCGGCATCTATAATGAGCAATACCGTGATAGGTGGATTACCAATCTCCGAGGTAATCGCTGTCTCGACCAGGAGGTTGCTAACCTAATAGAGATTTTCCACGATGACGTTTTCTACGATCCCGCCGTTTATGGTACCTATGAGGATAAACCTACCGGAGAGATGGCTGCCGATCTGAGCAAAGTCATCGTGCCTTTCAAGAGCGAAGCGCCCTTGGAGCACACGGGTCATATACACGTCAAGGGTGCCAGCGAAAGCTACATAGGTGCGGCCTCCGAACACAAACAATTCAGTCTGATTACTGGAGACTTCATTACTGGTTGGATGTACAGCGCGGAAGCGCTTCCCGGACACGTGGCTTTCTTCGATTACTGGCTCAAAGGTGTAAAGAACAACGCGATGGACGAGCCAAAGGTCAAGATGATGGTTCGTACCGGCGGGGCTGGTTGGTACTGGCAGTATGCGGACGACTGGCCAGTTCCTGGTACGGATTATCAGAAGTTCTACCTCCAAGGTACGCCTTCTACGTGGCCCGGCGACGGTAATAGAAACGACTTCATGACATTGTCCCAAACTCCACCTACACAAGAAGCCGCAAGAACTTATTCGGCTGAGGTGGATTTTGTCACCGACGAGTGCTGGGCTTCGGGTGTTTCCTTTGTAACCGATCCGCTGACCGAGGATATGGTACTGGCCGGTTACATCAAGCTGGTCACCTGGGTCTCGTCGACTGCCCACGACATGGACCTTCACGTTTCGGTTCGGGTCATCGATGAGAACGACGAGGAAGTACCTTATGCATTGGATCCCGGCATCGGGTATTATCCCGTGGGGCTAG
>Ga0326597_10005627_pt1 | contig 17339 bp, 18 predicted proteins | sample RVTome_12_FD_203789 | JGI IMG/M metagenome (GOLD analysis project Ga0326597, IMG submission 203789) | Soil microbial communities from uranium-contaminated site in the Upper Colorado River Basin, Wyoming, United States - RVT100D185 | ecosystem: Environmental > Terrestrial > Soil > Contaminated >... | reverse complement strand
TTCTCGCCGGCGTTTGCTTGGTCGGCTACCAGGGCGTTTCCTATGCGCTGATCGGCGAGATCGCCGGCAAAGCGAGGACCGGAGTGGGGCTGGGAATGATGATCACGATCAACGCCGCCTGCGCGACTCTCGGCACTCCGCTCTTCGGCTACATCGTCGACCGCAGCGGCTCATATCCCATCGGCTGGCGGGTTGTGGCGGCGACCCTCGCCGTGGGGGTGTTTGGCCTAGCCACTTTGATCCGAGAGCCGCGCCGGACCAGGTAAATAACCCGGGCACCGCAAATGGTGGTCGCAATCGAGGAGGGTGGATTCTGCGCGGTGCCGACTACGTTTACACCAGATGAGAGCGGTATCCGGTGGTCTGAAACGTCGGGATCACGGTTTCGACGCCCATCCCCAGCTTAAGGGTTGGCTCCGAGGGCAATGGTTAACGGTGAATCTCCGCTGACGACGCGGCGCGGCCTCCTGCGGCAATCTTAGCATCGGTCGGTGGGGAGCCCCACGGGCTTAGCCTACTCCGCCGAAGTAGCTTCGGCTACCAAGGCCGGGCACCCGTAGCACCTCTCCAGAGGCTTCGTCGGGCGCAACCCTCCGTTCGCTTCGCTCGCGAGGACGGGTAAACTCGATATCAACCCGGATTCCGCAGTGGAAAAGTGACGCTGTGAGCGAGGGGCAAACCTTGCGCAACGAAGACAATGCTTTTCTACCCCTGAGCTCAGGACGGATCTTGCTGCTTGGCAAATTTTGTCAGAGTAATAAGGTGTTGTGCCAAGCGGCGGAAAAGACTTTGAAACAGCACACCTGGGTGTCTTCGCCGCTCCAGGTTCGCCCCCCGTTCATGTTCAACGGCGGAATTCGGGATCAATTCTCCCGTTTCCTAGCCGTACCGCGGTACCCTGCTGGGGATAGTCACAAAATCGCTCGTTACGTTCTTGACTCCAGGGACTCCTTCAACCATGCGCTGGACTTCGTATTCCGAAACCGACTGCGGTAGCAGCCCCGCCAACATAGCCTCTCCCTGCTTCACTTGCACCGTTATATTTACATCCCGCAGCCTCGGTTCGGTTAACAAATGAGCTTGAACTTTTGCAGTCAGGGCTAGATCTTCAAGGGTTTGGCGTGACTGAGCCGTGGCCTGGTAATCCATCAGTTTCGCTGCGTGGGCGATCATGTTTTCCGCGGCGGCAGCACTCATTTGCGCGATATTCAGGATCAAAGCGTATTGATCCGGATCGCGCCAATTCGTACCGAACAGCGCCATTAGCCGGCGGCTGCGCGCTTTTTCTACGTGATCGATATAGCGGCGCGCCGCTTTGGCGTCTAGGCCCTGTCGCACGCGTACCTGCTCGATGCGATAATCCATCGGCGCCGTGAGCAGCACTCTCAGTACGTGACGGATGCCGGGCAGTAGTCCGTGGCCGACATGCCCCTGGTAGACAATGTCTTCGGCGAGCGCGGCCTCGGTCATGGCCGCCTGGAGCGCGATCCGATAGAGTCGCAGGTTTTCCTGCCAGCGCTCCCACCAGTGTGGTTCCTTTTCGACGATGTCGCTGAGCTTGGCCTCGGGTACTTCACAACGCTGGCTCGCCGCAACGAAGATTTCGCGGCTGACGAACTGACACCCCAATTTCGTGGCGACGTTGCGGGCCAGCTCCTCATCGTCGCCAAATGTCCCACCAAAAATCGTTACAATTGCCATGGCGTGTACCTCCTTTTCGAGTTGATAATGCTTACTCCCGTCTGTGTCGACTATTTAACCAACAGTTTTTTCATCCGCTCGATCGCCTCCCGCGGTTGCGCCTGAGATGATCGTAATCATTTTCCCCTGATAAAAAGTCTATCTCGCGTGGACGGGTAGCAACAAAGCAGCAATAATAAGACTCAATAGAATCGTCCGCATCAGTGCCTCCCGTTCCGGTGGCGCCTTTGCGTTGATTTGCTCACCTGGCTTCCCGTTCGCTTTCTCAATGAATGATTGATGCATGGCGTCGGCTGGACGGTTACCCCGCTCCCCCCCTTTCTCTTATCCTGTAGCAGGTTGAGCAAAACTCGGCCTCTGGGAAGGAGTCCAACCAGTCGGGTTCGACCCGGCCGTTACATGCCAAACAAACCCCATACCTACCGGCGGTCATCCGGCTCAATGCGCTATCCACCTGGTCGATCTCTGTACGGTGGAAATTGGCCAAATAAGCGAGCAGGTTTCTCCGTGATTGCGCGGCTTTTTCTTCGTAGGTGAGCGCATCCATCTCCAGTTGCCTCAACTGGGCATTCAATTCAGTCAACCGCGCTGAAATTCGGTCGCGGCGCTTGACAAGCCTGTCCATGTGAATCCGGTTATGGACGATCTCAATCTCTGTGAGCATAGAAAATCCTCCTTGCTTAAGAATCAGCTCCCCGCTTGTTTTCGAATTGCTCGCCCGCCTTGTCGGCTTGGTTCGCGCCCGTTTCGAAGCAACGCCTTAGCCGACCACCTCGTAGGTTTTAACTTCCACCCTGGCAACGCCCATGAGCGCGCGCGCGTGCTGTTGAATCTGCTTATGGGCGTCGCTGGATCGGTATCGGTCGATGGCTTCCTGGCTTTCCCAGGTGCTAAGCGAAATAAATTCACCGGGATCTTCCCGGCCACGCAGAAACTGTTCGGTCTTACAGCCCGGCTGTTTGATCATCAGGGGGCCGCAGTCTTCTTTCCACAGCCGTTGGGCCTCGGCGGCCTTTTCCTCCGGAACGCTAACCAGGATCATGCGAGTGATCATGGCTCCTCCTTACGGGTTAGAATTTTCTTCTCCTTTTAAACCTTCGTGACGCGCCCTGGAATCGACTCATTGCTTTGCCTCAACTCTTCGAACGTGTGGCTGCCAACCCTTCGATTCGACCCCGGCCGTGACGGGAGACTTTCGCTCAGGATTCCGCCCCGCGGGCGCGCTGGAAGATGTCACGGGCTTGCCCGTGGGGCTCCACTTGTTTGACCCCGTCACCTTCGTTTGCTATCTGACTATCTGCTGGTTTCCGCTGTGCCACATGGATCTCAGTAAATATCTGAATGACCGACGTTCAGCATCCGGTTCGATTCTTTTCACATTCAGAAACTGTCCCAACACGGCGTGATCCAGCCATACTCCGCCGCAGATCGGGCAACGGTTAACGGAAAAATCCATAAGGGTAGAGTCGCGGAGTTTAGCGCCGCATCGCGGGCACTTCATCGCGGGATTTTCCAACTGGCTCTGCCGGGCCTTTTCCAGCTGCCGATGGTGTTTTTCGATGAGGTCGCGGTCTTTGGCCGCGAAATAGACATCCTCTCTCGCCCGCTCCAGCAGCCTGATAAAATCCCCGAAACGATCCTTCTCCTCGTTCATAATCTGATCCCTTCCCGTTTGTTATTTTGTTTAACTGAGGCCTTATCTTTATGTGCGGTTTCATCTTTGAGCGACTCAATGAGATTGCCAAGGCCCTGAACTGACACGACTCTAGCGCTAGGGAGCGTTAAGTTTGGACCCAGGCTCTTTTCGACCTCATGTGGCTCGGTTACCACGACAATGGGTATGGATTCCCTGATGTCCCTGAGATTCAACAACGTCTCGGTCACGTCCATTTCTTTGCCGGTCGATAAGAGCACGATCATGTCAAACTTCTCTCGGCGAGCCTTGGAAATCGCCGACTTACCGTCGTACGCCCAGATTAGCCGCCAACCATCCCTTGCTGAATTCGTCGCCAGATTATCGTTGAACTCCGAACAGACAACCATAATTTTTCTAGTACTGGGGTCCATCTTGATTCCCTCAATGCCCGCTATGGCGGGTTTTTTTTCTCGCGGGTCGATAGGCTGCTGTTTCGCTAACCTTCCCAGCCAACTCGCTTCTCGACCAGCGCAGAAGTCCGTATCGAATATAATTGGCGTCAAAGCCCAGAGCATCGCAAACATTGGTGAATGAATAAGGCCAGTCCCGCTGATCGCTCCATAACCAAATTTCGGCTTCGTGGAATGCCTTTTTCCCACCGCTGTTTCGAGCTAAGGGGAACTTTTGTAAGCAGTAGAATGCGTCCTCCAAGACGGCGAGCATGAGCCTCTTTTCCGGCTGGAGGTTGAGATTGGGGCGACAGTCCGCCCAATGCGCGTATGAAGCTAAAACATCAGGCTCGAAGCGCATAGCCAATTTTTCTGGCGAGGTTGCGCGAGTGGCAAGAGCTTTCCGCTTCATTTCAGCGCCCTCTGCATTGGAATCTTCCGGGTAGAAACGTGAGCTACCTTTCCTCTAAGTTTTCCCACAGGGCCTGGCAAGCGGCACAAAACTCGCACTCGGGATGAGATTCCAACCGCTTGGATTCGATCGGGCCGCCACATCCTAGACAGACGCCGTACTTATTTTCGCTACCGCGGCTGAGGGCCCGATCAACCCGGATGATTTCTTTGCCGTAGGAGCGGTCTAGATAGTCGAGCACTTTCTCTCGGCTTAGCTGTGCGAAACGGTCCCTGAAATCTGGGAAATCAGCCCCAGAGCGCTTTTGGTCATCTACCCAGTGCAAAGAAGACGCGATCACATTTCGGTGTTTTACAAGTCGATCGCGCACAGCCCTGATGTCGACATCGCTCATCGGAACATCCTTCCCTGACGGTTTCGAGACTCTGTCGCGTCGGACGTTCTCCCTTCGAGAGCGGTAGCGGTCTCATTTAGCCGCAATCGTTGGGCCAAGAGATGAATATTTTGTAAGGTCAGGCGCTTAGAAGAATATCTCTGTGAGCGGAAGGGGGAGCGAAGAATGCAAATGTGCTAAGTCTTCACATTGGGAAGCGTTAGACAGACGTCAGTGTGAAATTTTTATACAGTCGGCACGAACCTAGACTTGTACTGCGGCTGATGTTTCATCGGAATGCACGCCAAACGCGAATTCATGTGCGGAATTTTCACACTAGAGCACTCGGTATTTTTTCAGCTTGTCATATAAAGTGCGCCGGCTAATGCCCAAGATCGTAGAGGCTTTGAGTTTATTGCCCCCTACAGACGACAGTGTCAGGGTGATAAGCTGTTTTTCCGCTTCATCAAGACTCATCCCGACATGGATGGGTGGTGGCGGCGCGTCCTGGATTGTCTGACCAGTTTCTCGGATGCGGCCCGGCAGAAGATCGGGCGTCAGCTCCGCTCCCTTCGCCATGATCACGGCACGCTGAATGACGTTTTTCAGTTCCCGCACGTTGCCGGGCCAGGGATAAGACCGCAGCAAGCGGTAGACTTCCGGCGGCACGACTCGGGTGCTCTTCTTATACATGGCGTCGAAACGCGATATGAAATGGTTGGTGAGAAACGACACGTCTCCGGGGCGCTCGCGAAGCGGCGGAAGATGAATCCGAAACACATCGAGCCGATAGTAAAGATCCTCGCGAAAATGTTTCTGTTTGACTGCCTCCTCAATGTTCTCGTTGGTTGCCGCAATGATGCGGGCGTCGATCCCGATATCTCTTTCCCCGCGAACCCTTCGAATGGTATTCGTTTCCAAAACCCGTAATAAACTGACCTGGGTTTTCTCATCCATGGTCGTAATCTCATCAAGGTAGATCGTGCCTCCGCGCGCCTGCTCAAAGATGCCACTCCGGCTTTCACTCGCGCCGGTGTAGGCGCCGCGTTCATGGCCGAAGAGTTCGCTGGCAACCAGATCCGACGGAATCGCTCCCATGTTGATAGCAAGATACGGGCACTCCTTTCTCAAGCTTCTCTTGTGAATCGCGGAGGCGACCAAATCCTTTCCCGTGCCGGTCTCTCCGCTAATCAAAACGGCGACATCCACCGCAGCGGCTTCCACGATTCGCTGGAGCACCGTGCGCACCGGCAAGCTCGCCACGACAATTCCTTCGAACTCCGTGGGCACGAGTATCTGCGGATCGCTGAAAGCCGCGTCTTGGGGAGCCGACTTACTTTCGAGGACCGAGCGGATCAAAGCGCATAGGTCCACGTCGTCAAATGGCCGCTCGATCCAGTGGCACAGCCGATCTTCAACGCTCGCGATCTGCGGCTCTTCCGAGTCCGATAGAATAAACACGTTCGTCGCGGGATATTTTTCAGCGATCTTGCGGAGCGCGCGGACCACTCGAGGGGTTCCCCCGGTCTCGTCGCAAGCGTTCCAGACGATAACGTCGTAGCTGGTTTGGCGAATTTTTTCTTTCGCCGGCTCGATGGACGGGACGAAATCTGCGGACAAATCACTGCCGAATCGGCTTCCGATGAGCCGGCGGATCTCCCCGCCTTTCTCGATTACAAGCACTTTGGCCATGTTACAGCGTCGCTGTTCCTATCGTCTCCCGAAACTTGCTGGCTACTTATATCAAGACAGCGGCCACAGGCACAATGTTGTCCTTGCAGAAACCCGCAAGCGAAAAAATTGAGTATTGACTTGCCGAAGCGAAGTGTTAGCGTTGGGCCGGTAGAGGAAGAATCTCGCCCACGAGCGGTTGTGGAGTGAACAGGGCCATCATTAGTCCGGAACGGAGCTTTTATGGCGGTTCAGTCTGGCACCCCAAGCGCGCCGGTCATCAGCGCGCGATCTTCGGAAGTCACCGACATTTACCAACAGGGCATTGTCGCCGGTGTCATCGGCGCGGCAACGGTGGCCATCTGGTTTTTCATCATCGACATTTTCAGCGGCCGGCCGTTCTACACGCCGAACGTTCTCGGCACGGCGCTTTTCCGCCACGGCAGTGGGCTCAATCAACCGCACGCCTTGGCCATTTCATTAGAGATGGTTCTCGTCTACACATGGGTGCACGGCATGGCTTTCTGCGTCATTGGTGGATTCGCTTCCAAGCTCCTCGCCTTGGCCGAGCGCAACCTCAACCTGGGATTCGGCATCGTGCTCCTATTCGTGATCTTCGAGTTCGGCTTCGTTGGCGCCGCCTTTATCTTTGCCGAGCCGATTCTACAGGTCTTGGCCTGGCCGGCAGTGCTCGTTGGCAATCTGCTGGCGGCAACGGGCATGGCGGGTTATTTTTGGCGCCACCATCCCAACTTGACGATAGAACCGTGATCGCAGAGATCAGCTGGACGTCAAACGACGATTCGGTTAAACGGTGCGTTTGCGCTACAGAGGACTCATAAAAGGGGGTAAACAGCCATGGCAATCATTACGATCTACCAAGGTGCCTCGGGCAGCGGTGAAGAATTAGCCCAGGCGGTGGCTCAGTCTCTCGGTTACTGCTGCATTGGGCGCGAAGTGCTTGTGGAAGCGAGCCTCAGATACGGTATTCCCGAGGCGAAGCTCAACGAGATTGTCGAGAAGGGACCCAATTGGTGGGGGCGCTTTCTGCAAAATCCCCAGCCCTATCGCATCGCGTTACAAGCGGCCTTCTGTCAAATCGCCGCCGGCGACCGCGTGGTCTATCACGGGCATATCGGCCACGAGCTGGTGCCGAAGTTCCAGCATGTTTTGAAGATTTTGCTCACCGCCCCGATGGAAATGCGCACCGCGCAGGTGCGGGCGCGACATCAACTGAACGAACCCGCGGCGCGCCGCTACGTCGAAGAGGTAGACAAGGCGCGCACGCGGAGGCTGATGGCGTTGTTCGGTACCGACTGGCGGGACCCGAGCCGATACGACTTGGTTGTGAATTTGGGACATGTCAGTCTAGAGACCGCCAAGCGCCTGTTGATAGAAACAGTGCGGTCCCCGGATTATCAAACGAGTCCCGCCTCGAAGCAGGCGTTCGAGGACTTCGCTCTCGTCTCGCGGGTGCGCGCGACCCTGGTCCTGTCCAAGGATATGCCGACAACGAGGCTCGACATAAAAGCGAAAGAGGGTGAAATCTCCGTGTCAGGGGCCGTTCCCTATTGGGTCTCGCAAGACCTCGTCATCCGTAAAGTCGCCCAGATACCCGGGGTGAAAAGCGTAGTAGCCGATCTGGTGAACGTTCCGGCGGAGATTGAATTAGGCGGTTAAAACCGGGCGAAGCGGATTCTGGGTCGACGCGTTTGCAAACCGGTAGGCGCTCCGCAGTGATGGAACCTGGACATTCTCCGATTGCCGGCGCCTGAGTTGCCAAAAAACGAAGGGCATCCTTTCCGAAAAGGATGCCCTTCGTTGCGCTTGTGACGCTTGATGTCTTTCTTCCTTATTGAATCCCGCCTATCGGCGAGTTAGCAGCGTCTCCTCTGGATTGCACTCACAATGATCGACAGCGGAGCGTCGTGACATCTACGGCCTCGCTCGGTTGGTCGCCTCAGCGATCCGTTCTGCCTTCAGGCAGTTTAGTTGAGGTCTAGTGCCGACAACTCCTTTGCGTGAGACCATACTTTAGTTCCGAGAATTCACTGCCCGCAGACGGCGGGCCTGCTTCGTCGGGTGGAGCACCGTCGTTCATGCTGAACCCTCCTTTCTCCTGTGGGGGCTCGATGCCTGTGCGATCCATCCGGCCCCCGTCGCCGGGCGGCGATCAATGGATCTATTTGAACTTCTAGACCTCGCTCGAATCGTTGTCAAGAGGGAACGTTGCTCGAGATGGATACGAAGGGGTTCAATGAGAATAGAGCTATGTTCGTCAAGGAAAATTCCTCGGCTTCGCCTGGAAATGAAATTGTCATCCGGAACGAAGCGCGCGAACTTCGCCGAAGTGAACCCGTACGGATGGATATTTCAGCTTGTCGTCAGTTGCGGTGAACGGTAGAATGGTTCTTCCGGGAGAGCACTGTATGCCGCAAAGCATTGTCCAGATTTCCGGTCATATCATCGACTCGCTCATCCTTCCCAAGGTTCTGGACCTGATCATCAAACTCGGCGCCGAGTTCGAAATCCTCGATATCCAAGTCGGCCACCGGCGCGCGGATCGCAGCTATGCGCGGATTCAAGTGGACGCTGCGACACCCGAGCTACTCGAGCGCGTGTTGGCGAAGATCAAAGAACATGGCGCCTTGCCGGTGGAGGCGGAAGAGGAGTCGGTCGAGGTGCAACCGGCGGCGACGGACGGGATCTTTCCCGATCACTTCTATGCGACTACGAACCTGCCCACCTGGGTGCGCGTGAAGGAGCGGTGGATCGAAGTTGAGGGGGCGGAGATGGACTGCGGCATTCGGGTCGATCTGAAAACCGTGCGCGCCGAGTGTGTTCCCATCCATCGCGTGAAGCAGGGCGATTGGGTCGTGGTCGGCCATCGCGGAGTCAAAATTCTGCCAATGGAGCGTCGCGTGCCCAGGGAGGCGTTCGAGTTCATGTCCAGTTCGGTATCCACGGAGCAGCCCAAAGGCTTGTTGATTCGAGAAATCGCGGAGTCGATGAAAAGGACACGAGCCGAAAACGGCCGCATTCTCGTAGTGGCGGGACCCGGCCTCGTTCACACCGGCGCCTCGCGGTATCTCGTCGAAATCATTGAAAACGACTATGTGCAAATTCTCTTCGCCGGAAATGGCTTGGCCGTCCACGATATTGAGACCGCTCTTTACGGCACCTCGTTGGGCGTTTACCTGGAAAAGACCATGCGCGCGAGCGAAGGCCATGAGCACCATCTGTGGGCGATCAACGCGGTGAGAAAAGCCGGCAGCATAAGACAAGCTGTGGAACAGGGATTGATTCGGCGCGGGATCTTTTACAGCTGCGTCAAAAAAGGCGTGGATTTTGTCCTCGCCGGCTCCATCCGCGACGACGGACCGCTGCCGGATGTCATTACCGATACGCTGAAGGCGCAGGATCTGATGCGGGACAAAGTTCGCGACGTCAAGTTTGCCTTGATGATGGCCACGACCCTTCATGCGATCGCCACCGGCAATCTCTTACCTGCCACGGTGAAAACCGTGTGTGTTGATATCAATCCCGCGGTGGTCACAAAGTTGACCGACCGGGGAACCTTTCAAGCGATGGGGTTGGTCACTGACGTGGAGCCTTTTTTACGTGAGCTCAGCCAATATCTGAATCCAACGACTCGGCCGTGAGGCGTAAGGGGTTAGGGGTAAGGCGTGGTGTTCGCTTTACGCCTGACGCTTTACCCCTCACGCCTTACGGTATTCGAACATGCGCCTGCTGATGTGTTCTCCCGACTACTACGGTATCGAATACGAGATCAATCCTTGGATGAATAGGGGCCGCCCGGCCGACGGCCGACTCGCCCGGGAACAGTGGAATCGGTTGCACCGGTTGTTGCGGGAAGAGCTTGCTGCGGAGGTTGAGACCATCGTCCCAGCGCCGGGGTTGCCTGACATGGTTTTTACGGCCAACGCGGGCCTTGCCTGGAACGGGAAGTTTATTGTCAGCAATTTTCGCCATGAGGTCAGACGGGGTGAGGCGCCCCACTATGAGGCCTGGTTCAGCGAGTGCGGTTATGACATCCTGCGGCTGCCGGAGGAATGTTATTTCGAAGGCGAAGGGGATCTGCTCAAGTGCGGCGACACATGGTTTGCCGGGTACCACACCCGTTCCGATATTCGGTCTCATCAAAAGGTCGCTGAAATCATCGAACAAGAGATTCTTTCGCTCGAACTGACTAACGACTGGTTCTATCACCTCGATACCTGCTTCTGTCCGCTTTCTCGTGACCAGGCGCTATTTTATCCGGCAGCTTTCGACTCCTACGCGCGCAAGGTCCTGGAAAATCACATACCCAATCTCATCCCCGTTTTAGGGCAGGAGGCAGCGCGATTTGCGTGCAACGCGGTAGTGGTGGGCAGTAAGATCGCCATCAACGACGGCTGTCTGAAGCTCCGTACGAAGCTGGAGTCGGCCGGCTTCACCCTACTCGAAACACCGCTGGGCGAATTCATCAAAGCCGGGGGCAGCGCCAAATGCCTGGTCTTAAACATAGGCTGACACGGCCGCGACCCGTCGTCTCTTTTCAAGTGGATGAGCCGCGCCGGGCATCATTTAGGCTGCGAACCATGTACGACCTCAATTCATCCAATCCGATTGACAGCGACCAAGCCGCGCGGTCTAATTTGTCAGGGAAATACGGCGCGGGAATGGAGGTTCCTATGCGAAAGCAGCTTCTGGTGGGATCTTTGGTTTTCTTTCTGTTGGTCGGCGGACCGGTCAACGGCACGGAGTTCGGTTCCCCGAAAGCCGCCGTACCCGATGAGCTGGCGGATGCCTGGGAGCGCTTGCATCGAGCGCTCACGGAATGGGGCGGGCGGATGCGAGAGCGCTTCGGCGGGCGCGAATCGCGCGAGGACCGGCCGCTGATCACGCTCATGCTCAACAACAAGGAGCGGCTGGGCTTGTCGGCCGATCAGGTCAAAAAGCTGGAGCAATTCAGAGATAATTTTCAAAAGCAATCGATTCGCCATGATGCCGACCTGCGCATCGTCGAGCTCGATCTCGCGGCATTGTTAGACCATGACCCCGTGGAGCTGAGTAAGGTCGAAGGGAAAGTGCGCGAGGCGGAGAAACTGCGCGCGGAGTTGAGAATAGCGCGCATTCGCGCCATCGAGCAAGCCAAAGGCGTGCTCAACGCCGAGCAGAAAAAGAAGCTACAAGAGCTCGGTCTGGAATCTCGCCCGCCGCGGCCCGCGCGCGAGGGGATCAATCCGCCGGCTAAGGAATGAGAATCACTTTCCCCGTCGTCTTGCGCGCTTCCAATTCGCGCTGCGCTTCGGCGGCGTCCTTCAATGAATAGGCGCGCTCGACTCTGAGCTTCAGCTTTCCCGTCGCCGTCCAATTGAAAAGATCGTCGGCGCGCTCGAGCAGTTCGGCGCGGGTCAGCGTGTAGTGCGCCAGACTAGGTCGGGTGAGAAAAAGCGAGCCTTTGCTCACCAATGTGCCGGCACTGACCGGCGCCACCGGGCCGCTCGATTGACCGAAGAGCACTAAATAACCGCGTGGCCGCAAGCAGTCCAAGCTCTTGTCGAAGGTCGTCGCGCCGACAGAATCGTAAACCACGTCGACGCCTTGGCCGTCGGTCAACCGCTTCACCTCCGTAAGAAAATCAACCTGCGTGTAGAGTATGACTTCGTCGGCGCCCGCTTCCTTGGCGCGCTGCGCTTTCGCTTTGGTCGAGACCGTGCCGATGACGCGGGCGCCGGCGATTTTGGCGGTTTGAATCAATAACAATCCGACTCCGCCCGCGGCGGCGTGGATGAGCGCCGTTTCGCCGCGCTTGAGCGGATAGGTGCTGCGGGTCAAGTAGTGGGCCGTCATCCCTTGGAGCATGAGGCCCGCCGCAGTCTTGGCATCGACGTTCGAAGGCAGTGGCGCGAGCTTGGCTGCGGGCACGACGGCGTACTCCGCGTAGGAGCCGGGAACCATCGCATAGGCGACCCGGTCGCCTTGCTTTACTTCGCCAACGCCGTCGCCTACCGCGTCGACGATGCCCGCCGCTTCCATGCCCAAGGTGAAGGGCGTTGGCAACGAATAGAGTCCGGTACGTTGGTAAACGTCGATAAAGTTAAGGCCGATCGCTTCGATCTTAACCCGTGCTTCCCCCGCCTTGGGTTCTGGCACGGGGATCTCCTCGTATGCTAGGACTTCGGGACCGCCGCATTGGTGGACGCGTACCGCTTTCATGTATTACCTCCCGTGGGTTCAGGCTACAAAGTGTTTGTTCAAATCGTTCAAGCCGTTCCAATCGTTCAAGTCGTTTAAGATTTAAGCCTCAATCCAAATAATCGCGAGACCCGAGACGCAAAACGATTACCTTTGCTGCCACGGCATGACGACGACGTCGGTCGGCTGCGGCAGTTCAGGCTTGGAAATCTTGAGCGCGGGGGAATTCAGCATTTTAACCCGCGGCGTGCCTTGAATATATTCCTGCACCGCCTGTTCCCACCAGAAGTGCATGGGAATCGCAATTTTCGGTTTTACCTGCTTGGTGACTTCCCGCGCTTCGCTCGCGGTCACGGTGTAATAGCCGCCGGCGATGGGTACGAGCAGGATATCGATCTTGCCGAGCATTTGGAGCTGCTGGGGCGTCAGCAAGTGGCCTAGGTCCCCCAGGTGGGCAATGCAAATATCGTCGACGCGAAAGACGAAGATCGCATTCTTGCCGCGTTGCATGCCCTGGCTCTTGTCGTGAAACGCCGGCACGACGTAAACCGACACGTCGTGGATGGTCGTTGAGACCTTTTGCCAATTTTCTCCCGCCGGAGTGAGGCCATGCAGGATCACCGGCGTTCCCGGCGCCATGTGGACGCTGCTGTGCGGGCCATGCTGGTGGCTGGTGGTGACGATATGCTGCGGCAGTGTAGGACGTGGCAGATCGAACGCGCCGTGCGGATCGGTGAGGATTCTGGTTCCCTTCGAAGAGGTAATTTGAAAAGTCGCGTGGCCCAGCCACTCGACCAGGACCGGCGCCGCAGAGCTCGCCGCCACCCGCATGAAGCGGCCTTGCACGACTTCGAGCTCGTGGCAAAAAGCGAGAACGCGAGCCGGCATTGCGAGTAGGAGAATCGACAGCGCCCAATTCGCTGCGCGCCATTTCCTGTTCGTCATTGGATTCGCGCGTCCTTGGCAGTAGGGGCAATCCTGCGTGATTGCCCTTTCGGAGGGCAGACACATAGGTCTGCCCCTACAATTATATCAATCCCCATTTCCTTCTCATCCACCACTCGACGCTGAGCAGCGCCAGGAGGAGCGAAAACGGCCAGAGCGTGCTCCACAGTCGGGTTTGGCGCTGCTCGGTGATCTGCGCCGGCGCATGGCTCTCGATCCTGGCGGCGATCTTCTCAAGACTCTTTTCGTTCCAGTCGCTGAGCGAGAAAAACTCGCCCTGGCTCGTCGCCGCCAGTTGTTTCAAAAGATCCGCGCGCGGGAGTCCGTCATCGGTTTCTCCATAGCCGTAGGCCACCGAGAAACTGGTCCGATCCTTTCCCAGCGGTTTGCCGGCCAGGCTCGCCTCCGCTTCCACGCGGTAGGTGCCTTCCCGGGCCGGCGTGTACTCGCCGGTGTATTCCCCTCCTTCGGTGTCGGCGCTCACGGAAACCAGGCTCGGCTCGCCTTCGGGACCGATGACGCGGAGTTGCACGGAGGCCTGGCTCGTCGGCAGAAAATCGTCCTTCAGCACGCGTAGCTTGATGGCGATCTTTTCGCCGGGGCGCGCGTTGGCGATGGCGCGCAACTGCACCTGCTCGAAGGAAGGCTCCTGGGCAAGCCAGCGCACCATCTGACGGATAAGCTTAAGATGGTTATGCGGCGATTCGCGGTTGCCGGCGGCGATAAAATTCCAGCGCCAGGCGTCGTCGCTCATGAACGCCAGGGTGCGCCCCTTGCCGAAGCGGCCGATGGCGAGCAACGGCGCGCCCGCCGCGGCGCCGTCGGCCGTCAATAGCACTTCGCCGCGCGCGCCGCGGACCCGGTTGAGACCGTTCAACGTCGGCATCTTGGTCCACGCCTCCTCGTTGATGCGCGGGTCGGGCAGCAAACGGGTAATCGGATGAGCCTTGCCGGAAGCCGTCAACACCGGCCGTATGTTACCGCTCGACTGATAGCCGCCCTTGCCGTCCAACTCGACCGGCAGGACCTCTTTGAGCGCGCTTTCGCCGTAGCCGCCGCTGTCGAAGGAGCGCACGCCGCCGAACATGGCAAGACCGCCGCCGTCGCGAACGAAGTCGCGGACTCTGTCTAAGTAGACCGGGTTAAAATAGGCACGGTGGGAAAAGTCATCGAGGAAAACTAGATCGAAGTTCTTAAGCTCCTCCAAAAAAATATCGTCGATGGGAAAGGGGATCAGGCTCAACTGATTGTCCGGCACGTCGACGCTGTCGGTGGGCGTGCGCAAGAACACAAAAGAAACCAATTCGATCAAAGGGTCCTGTTTCATCGCCATGCGCAAAAAACGATAATTCCAGGCCGGCGAGCCGGAAAGGGTAAGGATCCGAATTTTGTCCCGCTGCACGTCGACTTTAAATTCCTTTTGATTGTTCCGCGTGATCTGCTCGCCCGCTTGGGGCGGGATGGCGAGCGAAAAACTGTGGGTGCCGATCTCCTTGGGGGTAAAGCTGAGCGCGATTTTTTGCTCGAAGGGGTCGGCGTCGATGCTTACAGACCGGGTGGTGATGAGATTCTTGCCACGATTGAAGTACAGCGGCACGGTTTTGCCTTTGAGGCCGGCGGCATGAACCGTCAGATCGAGCTTGAACTCGCGGCCGCGAAACGCGAACTGCGGCGCCCGGACCTCGGCGATGCGCACGTCGGTGAAGCCCTCGGCTTCCCCGGCGCCGACGGCGAATACAGGGACCGGAAGCGACGGCGCGCCCTCGAGGGTTTTCCTATCGCCGTTGGCGATGCCGTCGCTGAAAAGCAGAATGGCGGACTGCGCGCCGGCGTCCTTGGCGACGCTTTGGACCAGCTCCAAGAGCCGCGTTCCTTGAGCTTGCGCTTTGAGCTGGGGGACGGAAGTGGCGTCGATGGGCTCGAGGTCGGTGCCGAAGCGGAAGAGGCGCAGGTCGTAATCGCGGCTGAGCCGTTGAATCAGCGGCTCCTTGCCGCCGGTGAGCTTTTCCCGCACGGCATCGAGGCGGCTTTTTCCCGCGCTGCTGCCGGCAGCCGCTTTTGCGCTGGCGGGGAACGCCATACTCTCGGAGCTATCGATCAGCACCGTCAGCGGCCGGCGCAGTTTGCCGGCGCGTTTATCGATCAACGACGGGCCGAGGAGAAAAAAGATCAACACGCCGTAAACTACGGCGCGAAGTAAGACCAGGAACCAGCTCTGTGCCAGGGACAGCCGCTGCTTCAGACTCAAGAATTGTTGCAGCAGCAGGGCGATGGTCGCCAGCGCGACGAGAGCGATGAGCCACCCGGGCAGGCTGCTTATGAAATAGAGTTCTTTCATGGGTTACCGTGTCAGACGCCTGCGGATGAACGGAACGTGAATCAGGTCTTCCTTATAATTTTCCGTCATCGCATAGAGAATCAGATTGATGCCGAGATGAAAGGCATCGCGTCGCTGGGGCTCGCCGCCGGGCGTGCAAGCGCTGATCCAGTTGCCCAGTCGATCGCGCTCCCAGGCGCCGCCGAGATCGTTCTGGCAATAAATCACCGGCGTAGCGTTGCCAAGCGTAATGGCTTCTAGATTGGGGTTGGCGATGCGCACGCCGCCGATGCGTCGCAGGAGGTAATAGCTTTTGAGGGCGGCATGGCTCGCCGGCAGCCGTTTGAACTCGTTGCCGGGAAAGACCTTCTGCATTTCGCGGCGCATCGCTTTGTCGAATCCGTAGCCTTGCTGGCCGAGCGCGTCATCTATGAGGAGAAAGCCGCCGAAGGAGAGGAAGCGGCGCAGGGTTTCGATCTCTTCCTGGGTGAACGGGTCGAACTCATATTTGCCCGCGATGTAAAGAAACGGATAGTTGAACAGATCGCGGTCCGTTAGCGTCGCTTCATGTCTCGCGGTCGCCGGTTCGATGCTGGTACGCAGCATCAGTTCTTCCATCAGCGGCGTGACCGACAACGGGTGCGGATTCCAATCCCCGCCGCGGTACTTGATCTGGGCGAAGACGAACTGGATATGGCGTTTCTCGCTGAACTGTGCCGCTGCGGCGCGCCTGGGCAGTAGACCCGCGGCCAGCAGACTTTGAGAAAGCACGCGGATGAAATTTCGTCGGTTCATGTAGTTCAACTGAGCTCAGGGTTCGGATTCGGATGATTTAACCGCAAAGAACGCAAAGGACACAAAAAAAGAGATCGCATTTTTTGGGCGTATAGCGATACGCCCATTCTACTTTGCGAACTTTGCACTGCTATCTGCGATAATTTGCGCGGCGTGCGCAAATGTTTCTCGGGTTCGGACATGCCTCCCGCAAAGGCGCAAAGACGCTAAGTGACAGGCCCAATGCCTGTCATCCCGAGCGAATGCGAGGGATCTAGGAAAGATTTCTCTCTTCGTTCGAAATGACAATTCCTTTTTTTCCTTTGCGCCTTGGCGCCTTTGCGGGAGATATTCCGGCTCCTTTTTTTGCGTCCTATGCGTTCTTTGCGGCCATTCTTCTTTTCGGTTGCGGCTCTGCCGCGCTAGGTTCTTTGCGGTCAAAAAGTATTTTCTTTATAACCGCTGTGCCAGCCAACCCTCCAGAAGTAAGGTTACAATGAGCAGTGCCAGCAAGGGAAGCGCGAGATCCATGCGCTTGCCGCCCTGCTGCAAAGCTTCGATGGGGATCACCTCGACCGGGATCGGTTTGAGTTTGGCCGCCAGCTCGCGCGCGCTGATCTCATCGAGGCGCGATTCGAGAAAGGGCGGGTTGACCGCGTAAGTTTGCGCCACGCCGGTTTCTTTGTCCGCCCCTGCGGGCAGCGCCAGGCGGTAAATTCCGGCGCGGTCGTTATCCTGAAACTGCGCCGCGGCGCGCTCTTTCTCGCCGGAGAGGAATACTTCCGCATCTTGCTTGTTTGGCTTGATGACCCGCAAGCTCTTGCCGACGTAAGCGGGCGGCAGGAAAATTTCTTTGACGG
>Ga0326597_10005626_pt1 | contig 17339 bp, 11 predicted proteins | sample RVTome_12_FD_203789 | JGI IMG/M metagenome (GOLD analysis project Ga0326597, IMG submission 203789) | Soil microbial communities from uranium-contaminated site in the Upper Colorado River Basin, Wyoming, United States - RVT100D185 | ecosystem: Environmental > Terrestrial > Soil > Contaminated >... | reverse complement strand
GGATGCTCGATGATCTCCCGCAGCGCCTGTTTGATCGAGCGGCCGGGCGGCAGCTGCTGGCCGCTGGGCGTGTGCGTGTGGGTCACGCGCGACTCGGGCAGCCATTTCCACGCGAAGTAGACGTTGATCAGCACCAGCAGAGCCGCGACCAGCCCGGGCACCTCGGTCCCGAAGGTGTAGGCCATCGACCCGATGAACGGCCCGATGACGACGCCGGCACTCGTGGCGGCGGAGAGCCAGCCCAGCGCCTTGGCCCGCTCCCTCGGCTCCATCGTGTCGGCGACATACGCCTGGGTCACGCCGGTCGTGCCGCCACCCAACCCTTGCACGATGCGGGAGGCGAACAGCATCCAGAGGCTGTTCGCATATCCGAAGATGACGTACGCGAAGGCGGACGCGCCGAGGCCGATGAGCATCGCCGGGCGGCGCCCGTAGCGGTCGGAGAACTTGCCCCAGATGGGCGATGAGACGAGCTGCGCGAGAGCGAACGAGGCGATGAGCGGGCCCACCATCCACTCGGGCGCGTGCAGCCGCAGCGCGTAGAACGCCATCAGCGGGGCGACGAGCATCAACCCCAGCATGTCCACGAAGCAGACGGCCATCAGGACCGCCAACCGCTTCATCGTCTCGCTCCGATGCCGAGCACGAGGGCGCTCACGACCATCAGGACCACGCCGAACGCCGCGGCGACGCCGGTCTCCGAGAGCCGCAGGCTGGAGAGAATCTCGATCGAAATGGGACGGGTCTCGTAGGTGTACAGCACGATCGACGCGACGATGTCGCCCAACGCCGCCACGAACGCGAGGCTCGCCCCCGCCGCGAGGCCCGGCCGGAGCTGCGGCAGCGTGACGCGCGCCAGCGTGCGCCACCGCCCCGCCCCGAGGCTCGCCGCCGCTTCCTCGAGCGCGGGGTCGAGCTGGCGGTACCCGGCGAGCAGCGCGCGCCCCGTGAGAGGCAGTGCGCGCACGAGATACGCGAGCGGCAGGATCGCCGCCGTCCCGACCAGCACCCAGCGCAGCGGCGGCGCGTGGACGCTGAACGTCATCGCGAGGGCGATCGCGAACACCGTCCCCGGCAGCGCCCAGGGCAGCGCCAGCAATCCTTCGATTGCCCGTCGCAGGGCCACGCGCCGCCGCACCACCAGCCAGCCGGCGGCGAGGGCCAGCACCACCGCGGCAGCGGTGCTCACCACCGACATCCACAGCGAGTTGAGGAGCGGCCGCAGCCGCTCGGCCTCGCTGAACAACCGCCCGTAGTTCTCGAAGCTCAAGACGGGGGGCAGTATCTGCGTGGTCCAGGCGCCGTACGGCACCAGCGAGACCAGCGCGAGGGTCAGGTGCGGCAGCAAGAGCAGGACGGCGAATCCCCACCCCGTGGCGGTGGCGAGGACGCGAATGCCGGCGCGGCGGATCGGCCGGGGGCGGGGCGCGATCCCCTTGCCGAGCGCAACGAGGATGTCGTCCCCTTCGGTGCGGCGCAGGAGGAGGAGGCCCACCACCGCCACGGCGGCGAGCGCCAGGGTTTCGACCATGGCGAGGGGCAGGTCGCCGTTCAGCTTCGTGGCGACGATCTGCGTCGTCATCACGCGGAAGCCGCCGCCGAAGATGTACGGCGCGCTGAAGGAGCCCAGCGCCGTCATGAATGTGAGGATTGCCGCGCCGACCAGCGACGGGCGCACGAGGGGCAGCACGACACGGCCGATCGTCGCCCAGCGGCCCGCCCCCAGCGCCTGCGCCGCCTCAAGCATTGAGACGTCGAGCTTGGCGAGCCCCGCGCGCGTGAACAGATAGAAGTACACGTACATCGAGTAGGCGTGGACGAGGAGGATCGCCCCCGGCCCCTGGAGCCGCCACGGCGCCTCGGAAAGGCCGAGCAGCGCCTGCACGGCGCGCGCGATGAACCCCGACTCTCCGTACAGGAAGAGAAACGCGATCACTCCGACGAGGGGCGGGAGCACGACCGGTAGGGCGACGAGCGAGCCGAGGGTCTTGCGCCCCGGGAAGTCGAACCACTCGAACAGAAAAGCGAGCGGTACGCCGATGGCGGCCGCGAGCGCGACGCTCGCGAGCGAGATCCACACGCTCGCCCACAGCGCCGCCCACTCCCCCGACCGTCCGACGAAGGCGCGGATCGCGGCGCCGTCGGCGGCGTCCCGCGCGACCACGAGGATGGGATACAGGACCAGCCACGCGAGCAGCAGCGCGAGGGCCCCGCCGGCGAGCTGCGCCGCGCGGTGGCTCACCGGCCGTTCTCCGCGAAGCGCAGGACCCGCTCCGCCTCGACGACGACGTGATCGCCCACCGTGGCGGCGTCGGGCTGGGCCAGCACCTCGAAGCGATCGCCGATGTCGGTTTCGACAAGGAAGAACGCGGCGGCGCCCGTGTAGCGACGCTCGCGGACCACGCCCGCCAGCCCCCCCCGCCCCCCTCCCCCCGCGTCCGCGAAGCGCAGCCGCTCGGGGCGCACGACGACGATCACGTCACCCCCGTCTTTCCCCCGCGCCAGCGCGCGGGCCGCCGCGCCGCGGAACACGTTCGCGCGCCCGACGAAGGTCGCGACGAAGAGACTCGCCGGGCGCTCGTACAGCTCGTCGGGCGCGCCGGTCTGCTCGAGCCGCCCGGCGTTCAGCACCGCCACGCGGTCGCCCAGGTCGAACGCCTCCTCCTGCTCGTGAGTCACGAAAACGGTGGTGATGCCCACGCGCTTGATCAGCTGCCGCAGCTCGCGGCGCGTCCGCTCGCGCAGCGCCGGGTCGAGATTCGAGAGGGGCTCGTCGAGCAGCAGTACCCGCGGCTCGGGCGCCAGCGCGCGCGCCAACGCCACGCGCTGCTGCTGCCCTCCCGACAGCTCGTGCACCTTGCGCCGCTCGAACCCGGCGAGGTCCACGCGCCTGAGCGCCTCCACGGCCTTGCGGCCGGCGTCGGCCTGGCCACGGAGGCCGAACGCGACGTTCGCCCCTACGTCGAGATGCGGGAACAGCGCGTAGTGCTGGAAGACCATCCCGAAGCGGCGGCGCGCCGGCGGGACGGTGGTGACGTCCTCGCCCTCGACGACGATGCGCCCGCCATCGGGTGTTTCGAATCCCGCGAGCAGGCGCAGCATGGTGGTCTTACCGCTGCCCGAAGGGCCGAGCAACGCGACGATCTCGCCGGGCGCGATGGCGAGGGTGATCGGGCCAACGGTCACGCTGGGGCTCCCCCCCCAACGTTTCTCGATCCCCTGCACGTCGAGGAACCCGTTCACCGGCCCCCTCCCGTACCTCGCACGTGCTGGTCCCACCAGCGCATCCACTCCGGCCCGCGCTCGGCCAGCAGGTCCCAGTCCACGTCCGCCACGACCATTTGGCGCCGCACCTCCCGCACCCAGTCGGGAAGGGAGTCGGCGGGGAGGTCGAGCCGCGCCGGGAGGCGGTACACCTCGCGCGCCGCGGCGAGCTGCATGGCGGGGCTGCCGGCGAATTCGACGAATGCCCGGGCCACGTCCACATGCTCGCTCCCGCGTACCACCGCGATCCCGTCTTCGATCGCGACCGTCCCGCTCTGCGGGAAGATGTAGCCGATCGGCATCCCGCGCCGCCGGCTGATCAACACGTCGGGCAGGTCCCAGACCGTGACCAGCGCTTCCTGGCGCGCGATCTTCTCGCTCACGAGGGCGGGGTTCTGCACGTACTCCTTGGTCTGGCCGTCGAGCCGCCGCAGCCAGGCGAAGCCCGCGGCGGTGTCGCCCGTGGCGCGCAGGCTGCGGGAGAGGATCAACCCCCAGACGGCGCGCATCGTCCCGCTCGCGAGCGGATCGCGGATGATGAGCTTGCCCTTCCACCGGGGCGCGAGCAGGTCATCCCAATCCTGCGGCGCCTCGGCGCGCGTCAGCAGCGACTCGGGATAGAGGAAGACCGCCGGCGTCTCGTACGTGGCGAAGTAGCAGTCCCCCGGCCCCCGGCTGCGCGGCGCGATCGCATCCGCCCAGCCCGGCCGGTGGCAGTCGAGCAGGGAGTCGCGCGCGGCGAGCGCGAAGATCAGCGACGGCCCGCCGAACCACACGTCCGCCTGCGGGTTGGCGCGCTCCGAGCGCACGCGGTCGTACACCTCCTGCGAGCCCATGTCGAGCCAGCGCACGTCCACGTCGGGGTGCGCCGCCTCGAAGCGGTGCTCGAACAGCGTCAGCAGGTCGCGGCCGTGGGGAGAGTAGATGACCAACGGCGTACGCGAATCCCGCGAGCACCCGAGCATGAGGAGCACCAACGACCCAGCGAGGAGAAGGGCGTGGGGCCTGGGGCGTAGGACGTGGCGCGCCTGGCAACGCCCCATGCCCAGCGCCCTACGCCCCGTGTCGTTACGGAACATTCGCCTTCCGGAGCGCGAGGAGATTGGCGAAGAGCCGATAGGCGCCGGGGACGCCGGCAGGCAGCTGCCGGAAGAAGCTTAGTCCGGTGTACACATACGTGCCGCGGCCCAGCGGCGCGACGAGCAGGCCACCTTGCAAGTCCGGGCCCCCCCCCGGCGGATCGTGAGTTTCGAGCAGCGGCACGTACGTCGAGTCCCAGTCGTGCGCGAAGTACAAACCCCGCTCCTGCACCCACCCCTGCCAGTCGTCGGGCCCGATCGCGTTCGGATAGCGGAACACGGGATGCCCCGGATCGAGCGGGGTCACGGGCGCCGCCTCATCCGTCACGCGGTCGTGCGGGCGCGCGATGCGCAACGGATACGGCGTGAACCCGCCATCCACGAACGGATACTGCTGGTATTGCACCAGCAGGAGGCCGCCGGCGCGCGCGTAGTCGAGCAGGCGGCCGTTATTCGCCACGAGCGCCGGGTCGGTCTCGTAGGCCCGGCTGCCGATGACGATCGCGTCGTAGCGGGAGAGGTCGCCGCGGGCGAGCGAGTCCGGCCCGAGCAGCTCGACGGGCACGCCGACGGCGAGCAGCGCCTCGGGGAGACGGTCTGCCGCGCCCCGCACGTAGCCGACGCGCGACAGCGCCGGCAGCGTGATCTCGGCCGCGCGGATCTGTGCCGCCGACCCTCGCGCCACTGCCCGCGGACGGATGTGCGGGTAATCGATGATCTGGAGCCCGCCCTCGTCGCGGCGTCCATCGCCGCCGATGGCGGCGACGCGCAGCTCGTACGCCCCGGGCGCGACCCGCAGGGGCGGGGCGAGCGCGACCGTTACGCTCCGGGTCTCGTCTTCCCGGCCGAAGCCGAGGCTTTCAGCGGGCACGGGAGGCCAACCGCGCGGCACCGTGAACGCGAGCCGGGCCGCGGCGGGGCCGCGAGCGCGGTTCGTCACCGTGATCGTGAAGCGCCGCGGATCCTTCCCGCTCCCGTCCACCGGCCAGAGCACCTCGTCGGGCGCGATCGCCACGTCGAAATCGCGCGTCACGAAGAGCGGCCGGCGCACCTCGCCGATCGCCTGATCGCGGTAGCGGTACACGACCTCGCGCGTCAGGGTCACCGCTTCCCCGGCGATCGTGAGCCGCACCCGCGCCTCGACAGGCGGCGGCTCGAACGGCAGGCCGCGCACGTCCGGCGGCACGCCGGTCCAGTCGTACAGTCCTCCGCCGTGCGTGAGGGGCCGGCGCAGAAAGTACGGCTGGGTGCGCTCGGCGTCGCGCGCCACCCCGACGACAAAACGCCGCGCGGTGACGCTGCCAGGACCGACCGTCGCTCCCCCGTAGTCGAGACGGTCCATCGTCCACCCCGCCGGCACCCGCACGTCGAGGCTGTCGACCCGCACGGCGCTGTCGCCGGCGTTCCACACCGTCACTTCGACCTGCAGCCGCTGGCCCTGGGTGACAATGCCGTCGTCCGTCGTCCCGTCGATCGCGACTCCGGCGGCGATGGCGACGGCGCGCTCGAGCAGCACGCGCTGGTCGGCATCGGCCGAACCCAGGACGTGCAGCGCGCGGCTCAGGTAGGGCAGCACGGCGGCAGGGCGCCACGGGTTGAGCGCGGCGCGCGCCGAGTCGATCAACGCCGCGTACCGGTCCATGCCGGACCCGTGCAGCGCCGTGTCCACCCCCGCGAACAGCGACCCCGCTCCACCCGCGCGGGCGGCGACGAGCGCGAGCCGCGCCGAGCTCGGTCCGGGGCGCTGGAGCTGCCCCATGTCCTGCGAGCGGTGGCGGCTGCGGCTCGCCATCGCGAGCTGGTAATACGACTGGCCGATAACGGGATCGAGGGTGCCGACGGGGAGCGCGAGGGTCGTGGCGGCCGAGTCGCCCCACGCCGAGCGGTAGAACTTCACGGGGCCCCAGGTCGAGTCGCGCAGGAGGTCGAACGCCTGGCGCGCGAGGAGCCCCGCGACCTGGTGCTGGCCGTGCCCGTCGGCCGGCGTCCCGGCGAACACCGAGACGATGATCTGCGGCCGGAAGCGGCGGATCACGTCCACCACGTCCTTCAAGAGCGAGTCGCGCGGCCAGAAGCGGAAGGACTCGTCGGCGGACTTGGAGAACCCGAAGTCGTAGGCGCGGGTGAAGTACTGGCGGGCGCCGTCGAGCTCGCGCGCCGCGAGCAGCTCTTCCGTGCGGATGATGCCGAGTCCGGGGCCGAGCTCGGGTCCGATGAGGTTCTGCCCACCCTCGCCGCGCGTCAGGGAGAGGTAGGCGGCCTGCGCGCCCAGCCCGCGGGAGAGGAGCACGAGGAGCTGAGTTGCCTCGTCGTCGGGGTGGGCGCCGATCATCAGGACGCGCTTGTTCGTGCCGAGCTGCTCGAGGATGCCCGCCAACGCCGCGACGCCGCCGGTGCCGGGGGGGGCGAACTGCCCCACGCCGGGGCCGGCGGCGCCGATACTAAGGAAGAGAACGACCGCGAGCGCGCGCTGCACTATTGGGAAAGGTATACCGTGCCACCCTTCATAACGAACCTGACGCGTTGGAGTTCCGTGATATCGCGCAGCGGATCGCCCGCGACGGCGACGAGGTCGGCGTACAGGCCGGGCGTGACGGCGCCAACGTTCTGTTCCTGGCCGAGCAGCGCGGCGGCGACCGAGGTGCCGGACTGAATCGCCTGCATCGGGGTCATCCCGTACTGGACGTAGTACTCGAACTCCTTGGCCTGGTTCAGCTCGGTCCACGGGAATCCGCCAGCGTCGGTGCCCAGCGCGATCTTGACGCCCTTGCGGACGGCGCGGGCGAACGCCCGGCGCTCCAGCTCCACCAACGCCGGCCAGATGCCGCCGCGCGGCGGGGCGACGTACACACCGACCGTCACCGTCGGCACCCAGTACACGTTGGCGCGGACCATGACGTCCATGAGCGAGTCGGTCAGCCCGTCGCCGTGCTCGATCGAGTTCACGCCGGCGCGCAGCGCCGCCGCGATCCCGTCCGAGCCGATCGCGTGCGCCGCGACCTGGCGGCCGAGGCGGTGCGTCTCTTCGACGATGGCGCGTGCCTCGGCGTCGGTGAAGTTCACCCAACTGCGGAGCGTGCTGTCGGGCGCGAAGAAGTAACGCCGGTCGCTGTAATACTTGATCCAGTCGGCGCCGTGCCGCACCTGGTCGCGCACCGCCAGCCGGGCGTTGTCGACGCCGTCCACCGTCTGCACGCCGTGCGGCAGCTCGATCTCCCAATTGGGCGAACCGATCGGGTACATCCCGGTCGGCGCCATGGCGCGCGTCGATGCGAAGATGCGGGGACCCGGGATCTCGCCGCGGTTCACCGCGCGCTTCACATCCACGTCGGCGAACATCGCCCCCTCCGTCTCCACGTCGCGGATCGCCGTGAACCCGTGCTCGAGCGCCAGCCGAGCATTGCGCGCGGCGAGGATGGCCCGGTAGGGAGTCGACTGGTACAGCAGTTGCTCGTCGTAGGACGCCGACGTCGGATCGCCGTTGAGCAGCAGGTGCGTATGCGTGTCGATGAAGCCCGGCAGCACCGTCATCTGCGACAGGTCGATCACGCGGGCGTTGGGCGACTGCGCCTGCACCTGCGCGAGGGAACCGACGGCTCGGATCCGCTCGCCCTCGATCAGGATCCCGACGTTGGTCTGGGCCTGGGCGGAGCGGCCATCGATCAGGCGGCCGGCCTTGATCAGAATCGGCTGCGGGGGGGGCGCGGGGGGCGCGGGGGGCGCGGCGGGGGTCTGGCCTTGCGCGGCAAGAGGCCCGGCGAGGACGGCCAAGAGGAGCGACAGACGGCGCATGGGCGAGAGCTCCGGTTGAGGGCGACGCAAATCTAGTCGCGTCCGGCCGGGGACGGTAAGCTTCCCCGCGCCCCTCTTCCACCCGCGCGGAGGCCGCCCATGTCAGTCCGTGTGACTTGTGGGTGTGGAACGTCGTACGACCTGAAGGATGAATTCGCCGGCAAGCTCGTGCAGTGCCCCCAATGCGGGCGTGAGAACCGAGTGCCGGGCGCCGGCGTACCGATGCAGGTTCAAGCAGATCCCGTGTTCGACCGGGACCTCTTCCTGCTGCGTCAGCAGATGCTCAAGATCTCCGAGAAGTACGACGTGGCGGACGAGCAGGGCCACAACATCGTCTACATCGAGCGTCCGGCGCATCTGCTGCAGAACCTCGGCGCCATCGGGGAGCGCCGGTGACGGACGGGGGGCCGCGCGGCCCGGGGCCGTCGGGCGGGCTGGCGGGCGGCGCCCTGGCCACCCTGCCCCTCCGGCCGCGCCTCCTACCGGCGGGTCCGCGAGCATAGATTACCAGCATGGCCGCGACCACCGAACCTCAACGCCCCCGCACCGTCAGCGCCGATGAGGCGCGGGACGTCGCCGAGGCAGCGCGCGAGCAGGAATGGGCCGCGCCCAGTTTCGTCCGCGACCTGTTTCTCGGCAACTTGCGGATGGACTTGATTCATCCCTATCCCGAGCAGGATCCCGAAGAAATCGCGCGCGCCAAGCCGTTCCTCGACAAGCTGGAGCGGTTCCTGCGCGAGAAGGTCGACTCGGACCGGATCGATCGTGAGGGGGAGATCCCCGACGCGGTCATTCAGGGCCTGAAGGACCTCGGCGCCTTCGGCATCAAGATCCCGCGGGAGTACGGCGGGCTCGGCCTGTCGCAGCTTTCGTACATGAAAGCGATCGAGCTGGTCTCGTCCGTGGATGGCTCGATCACCGCGCTGCTCTCCGCGCATCAATCCATCGGCGTGCCGCAGCCGCTCAAGATGTTCGGCACCGAAGCCCAGAAGAAGAAGTATTTCCCCCGGCTCGCCAAGGGCGCGATTTCCGCGTTCGCGCTCACCGAGTCGGGCGTCGGCTCGGACCCCGCCGCGCTCGAGACCATGGCGATCCCGAGCGACGACGGCGAAGCCTGGATCCTGAACGGCGAGAAGCTGTGGTGCACCAACGGCACCAAGGCCGAGCTGATGGTGGTGATGGCGCGGACGCCGTCAAAGGTGGTGCGCGGGAAGGAGAAGCGGCAGATCTCGGCGTTCATCGTGGAAGCCGGCTGGCCCGGCGTCGAGGTGGTGCACCGCTGCCATTTCATGGGTCTCAAGGCGATGTACAACGGCGTGATGCGCTTCACGAACGTCCGGGTGCCGAAGGAGAATCTGCTGTGGGGCGAGGGCAAGGGGTTGAAGCTCGCCCTGATTACGTTGAACACCGGCCGACTCACGCTCCCGATCTCGTCGGTCGCGGCGGGCAAGCGCTGCCTCGAGATCTCGCGCCGCTGGGCCGCGGAGCGCGTGCAGTGGGGCAAGCCGATCGGCCGGCACGACGCGATCGCCCAGAAGCTCGGGGCGATGGCGGCGAACACCTTCGCGATGGAAGCGGTGGCGGAACTGTGCGGCGCGATGGCCGAGCGGGGCGGGTACGACATCCGGCTCGAAGCAGCCATCGCCAAGCTGTACAACTCCGAGGCGGGGTGGCGCATCATCGACGACACGCTCCAGATCCGCGGCGGCCGCGGCTACGAGACCGCCGACTCGCTGCGGGCGCGCGGGGAGCCGGCGGTGCCGGTCGAGCGCATCATGCGCGACTTCCGCATCAATTTGATCTTCGAGGGGTCGTCGGAGATCATGCATCTGTTCATCGCGCGGGAGGCGGTGGACAAGCACCTCCAGGTCGCCGGCGACGTCGTGATGCCCGGGAAGACGCTCGGGCAGCGGCTCGCGGGGCTCGCCCGGTCCGCCCTGTTCTACGGTTGGTGGTATCCGTCGCGCTGGCTCGGGTGGAGCTTCTGGCCGCGCTACGCCGGGTTCGGCCCGCTCGCGGGCCACGTGCGGTTCGTCGAGCGCAACGCGCGGCGGCTCGCGCGCGGCGTGTTCCACTCGATGATGCGCTTCGGACCGAAACTCGAGCTGCGCCAGGCCGTGCTGTTCCGGCTGGTGGACGTCGGCGCCGAGCTGTTCGCCATGGCCTCCACCTGCGCCCGCGCCCAGTGGCTGCTGCGGCGCGACCGCACGAGCGGCCAGCGCGCCGTGCGCCTCGCCGACGTCTTCTGCCGCCAGGCGCGCGGCCGCGTGCGCGCGAAGTTCGCCGGGCTGTGGCGCAACGAGGACGTGCCGACGTACAAGCTGGCGCAGGAGGTGCTCACGGGCGAGCACCGGTGGCTCGAGCGCGGGATGGTCGAGCTGCAATAGCCGCCGTCAGGCGGCTTGGTGCGCGATCATGATGCTCTTCAGCCGCTCCGGCCCGTCGGCGCCCTCGCCCGCGTCGCCGTAGGGCGTTGGGTGGCCCTCCGCTTCCATCACCACGCTGGGACAGACCAGCGGGTACTGCCGCGCCCGGATGCGGTCGGCCGCGGGCGCCGCCGCGACCGGCGCCGCCACGACCACCTGCCGCGCGCCGAGCTGCTCGGCGGCCTTCGCCGCCGCCAGCACCTTCCACGGATAGACGATCTGCCCGTCCACGATGACCACGGTGCGCCCCTGGAGGTTCTTCACCGGGCGCTGCGTGCGGTACAGGACCAGGTCCTGCTTCACCCGCGCGCGGGACTCGTCGATCGCCGCCTGGAGCTTCTCGAGCAGATTCATCCCCGGCTGGAAGTCGGGGTCCATCTCGGCAGGGGCCGACTCCGCCATCGCCCCGATCGGCGCGAGGTTCGAGCCGAGCTTGATGAACGACGCGACGATCACGTCGAACTGCGCGCCCATCGCCTTCGCCGCGTGCGCCGCGATCTCCACGCCCTCGGGCGTGATGCCGAGCAGGATGCACGACTGGTACCCCCGGCCGGCGAGCTGCTGCCCGAGCAGGGCGCCCGCGCTGGAGCGGGTGGGGTAGAGACTGGGGCGGGACGGTGGAGCGTCGGGCACGGTCCGCCAAGATACGAAAGCCCGCCCGTCCCCGCCACAGGTTATCTTTCCGGCGCACCCAACTCAGGACGTCGCAGTGCCCAAGGACACCCTCACCGTCACCGACAACCGCACCGGGAAGTCGTACGAGATCCCCGTTCAGGAGGGGACGATCCGGGCAGCCGACCTGCGGCAGATCAAGGCGGCGCCCGACGACTTCGGGCTGATGAGCTACGACCCCGCGTACATGAACACGGCGTCATGCCGCAGCGCCATCACCTATATCGACGGCGACCGGGGCATCCTCCGCTACCGCGGCTACCCGATCGAGCAGCTCGCGGAGCACAGCACGTTCCTCGAGACGGCCTACCTGCTGCTGCACGGCGAGCTGCCGTCCGCGGCGGACCTCGACTCCTGGGTCTACAACATCACGCACCACACGATCATCCACGAGAACATCAAGCAGTTCATCGACGGCTTTCACTACGACGCCCATCCGATGGGGGTGTTCGTGAGCACCGTGGCGGCGCTGTCGACGTTCTATCCCGAGGCGAAGAACATCACGGACGAGGCCTCGCGCCGGAACCAGATCTTCCGGCTGATCGCCAAGACGCCGACCCTGGCGGCGTTCGCCCACCGCCACACGGTGGGCATGCCCTACGCCTACCCCGACAACGACCTGACCTACACGGGCAATTTCCTCAACATGATGTTCAAGGCGACGGAGGTGAAGTACGTCCCGAACCCGATCCTCGAGCGGGCGCTGGACGTGCTCTTCATCCTGCACGCGGACCACGAGCAGAACTGCTCGACCAGCGCGATGCGGGCGGTGGGCTCCGCGCACGCCGACCCCTACTCGGCGATGGCTGCGGCGGCTGCGGCGCTGTACGGGCCGTTGCACGGGGGCGCGAACGAAGAAGTGCTCCGGATGCTGCGGGAGATCGGCTCGATCGATCACATCCCGGCGTACATCCACCGGGTGAAGCAGGGCGAGGTCCGGCTGATGGGCTTCGGGCACCGGATCTACAAGAACTACGATCCCCGCGCCAAGATCATCAAGCGCACCGCGGAGCAGGTGTTCGACGTCACGGGCAAGAACCCGCTGATCGACATCGCGGTCGAGCTGGAGCGCATCGCGCTGCAGGACGACTACTTCGTGTCCCGCAAGCTCTACCCCAACGTGGACTTCTACTCGGGGATCATCTACGAGGCGATGCATCTCCCGGTCGCCATTTTCCCGGTGCTATTCGCGATCGGGCGCACCCCGGGATGGCTGGCGCAGTGGCAGGAGATGTTGCTGGACAAGGAGCAGAAGATCGCGCGGCCGCGCCAGGTGTACAGCGGCCCGCCCGTGCGGGACTACGCACCCATCGAGAAGCGGACCTGAGGCGCCGGGAGGCCGAATGCCCACCTACATCCTGCTGTCGAACCTGACGGACGAGGGCGCCAAGGTCCTGAAGGCCAAGCCCAAACGTCTGCAGGAAGTGAACAAGGAGATCGAGCGGTTCGGGGCCAAGGTGACCGCGCAGTACGCGGTGCTCGGCCCCTACGACTTCGTCAGCATCGTGGAGTGCCCCGACAACGAGACCATTGCCCGCGTGGCGGTCGAGCTCTCCTCGCGCGGCAGCGTGCGGCTCCTCACGCTGCCGGCGATACCGGTCGCGAACTTCGTCCGCAACCTGAAGAGTTGACGCCTAGCGGCGCTTCTTGCCGCCGCGCCGCGCCCTGACCGAACGCTCCGGCCGGGCCGCCTCGGCCCGCTGCGCCCTCGGCTGCAGGGGCGCCACCGATGGCTCGAACCCGGGGATCACTTCTCGCGGGAACCCCTTCCCGATCAGCTTCTCCACGTCGGCCATCAGCAGCCACTCGTCCGGGGAAATGAGCGTCAGCGCGAGGCCCTGCGCCCCCGCGCGGGCCGTCCGGCCCACGCGGTGCACATACACCTCGGGATCCGTGGGGACGTCGAAGTTCACGACCATGCGGATGCCGTCCACATCGATCCCCCGCGCCGCGATGTCGGTCGCGACGAGAATCTCGGCCTCGCCGGAGCGGAACTGATCCAAGGTGCGCTGGCGCTGGCTCTGCGCCTTGTCGCCGTGCAGGGCGTTCGCGGCGATGCCCTCCCGCCGCAGGAACGTGACCAGCTTGTCGGCGCCGTACTTGGTGCGGGTGAAGACGAGCGTCTGGCCAGCCGGCTTCGCCTTGAGAATCGAGCCGAGCGCTCCCCGCTTCTGCAGCTTGTCGACCGCCACGATCACGTGCTCGATGCCGTCGGCGGGCTGCGCGCGGCGGCCGATCTCGACCGACGCGTGGCCGTTCAGGGCGCGGCGCGCCAGGGCATCCACCTCTGGCGAAATCGTTGCCGAGAAGAGCATCGTCTGCCGCTCGCCGGGGAGGGCGTTCAGGATCTTCCGCACGTCGGGGGCGAAGCCCATGTCGAGCATCCGGTCGGCCTCGTCGAGCACGAGCACTTCGAGCTTCGAATAGTCGACGTGGCCACGCTCCATGTGGTCGAGCAGGCGGCCCGGCGTGGCCACGACGATGTCCGCGCCGTGGCGCAGGGCACGCGTCTGCGGCTCCATCCCGACGCCGCCGTAGACGGCGGCGCCCTTGAGATGGGTGTGGCGCCCGTAGGCGCGGATGCTCGTCACCACCTGCTCGGCCAGCTCGCGGGTGGGCACGAGGATCAGGGCGCGCAGCACCCCGCGCGCCCCGGCATGGAGGCGCTGCAGGATCGGCAGCACGAAGGCCGCCGTCTTCCCGGTGCCGGTCTGGGCGGACCCGATCAGGTCACGGCCCGCGAGCGCCAGGGGAATCGCTTCCAGCTGAATGGGGGTGGGGTGCACGTAGCCTTCGTCAGCGACGGCACGCACGAGCTCGGGGCTAAGGCCCAGGGCTGTAAATGGCATAGTACTCCTTGACTGCACACACACGCGCACTGCGGGTGACCGTGTGTCACCACGTCGCAACGTCGCTCTCGTTGTGAACCTGGGGAATGAGACCGGGCGTGTGTACAGCGCCGGTGCCCGCTCCTGAGCGGGACCGTCCTTCGGAAGGATGCCAGCTCGCGGTTCTAACTACGAGGTGAAAGGTAACGACAAGTCACCGGGAAACAAAGGCCCTGCCCCTAGCGCTGGCTGCCAGCGCCTGTCGCCGGCTCGGTCCCCCACCACCACATCCGGGGGAGCGCGCGCTGCCGCGGCCACACTTCGTTCAGCGTATCCCCCTCGTACAGCCGCCCGTTCTTCATGACGTACCGGATAGTGTTGGTGTTGTGGATGTCCTCGAGCGGGTTCGCGTCCAGCACGATCAGGTCGGCGAGCTTCCCCGGCTCGAGCGAGCCCAGGTCCTGCTCCATCCCGATCGCATAGGCCCCGTGCATCGTCGCGACGCGCAGCACGTCGTGGTTCGTCATCCCACCCGCCGCCATCGCCCACAGCTCCCAGTGGTCGCCCAGGCCGTCCATCTGGCCGTGCCCGCCCAGGCCGACATGTCCCCCGGCCTGGAGAATGGCGTTCGCCCCCGCGGCGATGCGCGGGAACACGTATTGGTTGTCGCGGAACCAGGGGCGCCGCTCGGCGCGCTGATCGATCTCCTCGTGCGGCACGAAGCGCCGCACCTTCGCGTTGTCGTGAATGTCGAAGTGCTCGTAGAAGTAGTTCTCGCTCCACGGCCCCCCATACGACACGAGCAGCGTCGGCGTGTAGGTGATGCCCGACTGCGCGATCAACTGCACCGCGTCGCGGTACAGCGGCATGAGGGGGTAACTGTGCTCGTGCCCCGGATAGCCGTCGGTCACCGCCGTGAGATTCATCTTGAAATCGAGGCCGCCCTCGATCGTGGGCATCAGGCCCAGCTCCTTCGCGGCCATGATCACCCACTGGCGCTGCTTGCGGTTCCCCGTCATGTACATCTTGATCGTGTTGATGTGGTAGAACTCGCTGTAGCGCCGCAGCGCGTTCCGCGCATCGTCGAGGCTCTGGAGGTTCTCATCCCAGAAGACACCGGGGCCGGTGTGGAAGATGCGCGGCCCGAGGATCTCGCCCGTTTCCACCAGATCGGCGTACGTGAGGACGTCGGTCGTGGCGGTCTGCGGATCGCGCGTCGTGGTGACGCCCCACGCGAGGTTCGCGAGGTACTTCCACACCTGCGTCTCGTGGATCCCCCAGGTGGGCCACGGATGGGCGTGCACGTCCACGAAGCCGGGGATGATCGTCCTCCCCGCCACGTCGATCACGTGGGCCCCAGGCGGCGCTTGGCCGCGCGGTCCCACCGACACGATGCGGTCATTGGTGACGACGACGTCGCCGTTCTCGATCACCTCATCGCCCTTCATCGATACGATGCGGGCGCCGCGCAGCACGACGGTCCCGTGCGGGGCATCCCGGGGCGCGCGAATCGCGACGTCGACGCGCGCCCCCTCGTAGGCCGGCAGTTTCGTGAGCGAGTCGGAGCGTGCCTTGAGCCGTTTCTGCACCGAGTCGGGGAGCGCCTTGACGCTGTCGCTCTTCAGCGAGTCGGCGCGGAGCGAGTCCACCCGCGCCTTGGTCTTGTCCGCCGAGTCGGCGACGGCCGGATCGAAGCGGAAAAAGCTGCGGCCGATGGACCAGTAGGCTTGCCGGCCGTCCGCCGTCCAACCGGTGAAATCGCCGCCGGTCATGGTGAGCCGCTTCGCCGGAAACGCGGCCGCCGAGGGGTCGGACACGTTGATCGTGGGCGTCGGGCCGCCGACGAGCGGCAGCGTGACGAGGTACGCGTAGTTGCCGACCAGCGCGACGACGCGGTCGGAATCGGGGCTGATGATGATCTCCCCCGCCGGAGCGGGCTCCGCGCCGGGGCCGGGGTAGGTGTACCCCGTCACCTTGATGTGCGCGCGGCGGTCGGTGCCGTCGTAGCGCATCGAGACGAGGCCCTCGGGCCCCTCGTAGATGTAGATGCGGCTCGGGTCGCGGCTGAAATGCGGCCGCCCCCAGGCGTTGATCGGCGAGATGCGGGTCGTCGCGCCGCCCGTGGCTGGCAGCCAGACCATGTCGTACCCGGGCCCGGAGTGCTCCGTGACGCGCGGCGCCCGGGGCCCCTTCACGACCACGATGCGCTGCCCATCGGGGGACCAGACGGGCGTGTCGTAAAACGCCGTGTCGGCCGTGAGCCGCACCGGCCGGCTGCGCCCCCCCCCGCCCGTGCGGATCTTGTTCACGGTGCCGCCCTTATCGGTCCACGTTACGTACGCGATCGACTGGCCGTCGGGCGACCAGGCCGGGACCTGCTCCTTGACGGTATCCGAGGTGAGGCGCCGCGGCGTGCCGCCCGGCAGATCCATCACATAGAGCCGGTCGAGCGCGCTGAACGCGAGCCGCCGGCCGTCGGGCGAGGGAGTGGCGTTGCGGATCTGGCGCACCAGCACGTCCCCCGTGTCGACGCGGACGGGGACGTGCACCACCGGGCCCAGCCGCTGCTCGACCTCGGCGGTGAACGGAATCTCGGTGGCCTGTCCCGAAGGCACCGCGACGCGCCAGATCTTCCCGCCATACGACACGACCAGCGCCTGGCCGTCGGGTGTGAACGACGCGCCGGGGTAGAGGTCGCGGGTGAAGCGCGATTCCTGGTCGTCGCGCGTCACGGGATAGACGAGCCACTTCTCGTCCCCCGACGCCAGATCGCGGAGCCGCAGCCCGGTCTCCGCGTCATAGCGGGTCGCATAGACGAGCCACCTTCCGTCCGGTGACAGGACGGGGCGCATCCCACTCCCGTACAGGTCCGTCTGCGGGAAGAGCTTGCCCGTCTGGCGGTCGTAGATGGCGAGCTGCCAGAGCGGGTACTGCAGGTTGTAGCCGAACCCGCCGCGGTGGCGCGACACCCAGATGTAGCGCGGGTCCTTGCCGAACGCCGCGCCGAGCGTGTTCATCGCCGGTGGCACGCCCGGTCCCGGCGGCGGCACCCGCAGCATCGCGGCTCCGGACCCGCCGTCCTTGTGAATCAGCCACAGCTCGTACACGCTGCCGAGCACGCCGCTCGTGCGCGAGACGACGATGTAGTTGCCGTCGGGGGTCCACTCGGGCGACGCGTACAGATTGTTCATGCCCTTCGTCAGCGCTTTGGCGTTCTTCCCGTCGGGATCGCACAGCCAGATGTTCTCGGCGCCCGAGCGATCGGAGAGGAACACGAT
>Ga0326597_10005625_pt1 | contig 17340 bp, 16 predicted proteins | sample RVTome_12_FD_203789 | JGI IMG/M metagenome (GOLD analysis project Ga0326597, IMG submission 203789) | Soil microbial communities from uranium-contaminated site in the Upper Colorado River Basin, Wyoming, United States - RVT100D185 | ecosystem: Environmental > Terrestrial > Soil > Contaminated >... | reverse complement strand
GGGTCCTCGTGTCACACCGGGCCACGGGAACGGGTACGGGTACGGGAACGATCGGTCGGGAACTTCAGATCAGGTCGTGTGTAGCTCCTGGGGGCGGGTGCGGGGGATGCTGCTGGAAGTTGAGGGGCTCCACGCCTATTACGGCGAGAGCCACATCCTGCACGGCGTCTCGCTGGCCGTGGGCGAGGGGGAGGCGGTCTGCCTGCTGGGCCGGAACGGGATGGGGAAGACGACCACCCTCCGGAGCGTGATGGGGCTGGCCAGGGTGTCGCCGGGATCGGTGCGCTTCCAGGGACGCGAGGTCGCGGGCCTCAGGACCTTCGAACGGGCCCGGCTGGGCATCGGCTTCGTCCCCGAGAACCGCGAGATCTTCCCGGATCTGACGGTCTGGGAGAACCTCCTGGTGGGCACCACGCTGCGGCCGGATGGGGCCCGGAGCATCCCGGAGGAGATCTACGAGTACTTCCCCATCCTCCGCGAGCGCCGGAGGCAGCGGGGCGGTTCCCTCTCGGGCGGCGAACAGCAGATGCTCACCATCGCCCGCGCCCTGGTGGGCAACCCGTCGCTGCTGCTCATCGACGAGTTCTCGGAGGGGCTCCAGCCGTCCATCGTCCAGGCCATCATCGGCGTGATCCGCGAGGTGAACCGGCGGGGGACGGCGGTGGTGCTGGTGGAGCAGAACATCCGCCTGGCCCTCGGCCTGACGGCGCGCTGCTACGTGCTGGAGAAGGGGCAGATCGTGTTCCAGGGGGCCACCGCGCGCCTGCGGGACGACCCGGACCTGTTGCGCCGCCACCTGGCCATTTGATATGAAGGGCGGGCCGGGCGGCGCTCCCCGTGCCGCCGCGGATCCACGCCATTGGACCGGCCGACCACCGAACAAGGAGGTGCCACGTGGCGCGTATTTCGGCAAGGATCCTGGACGCCGGAGAACCGTTCCCGAACCTGGAGATGCAGACGGTCAACCACGGGGCGCTGAAGCTGCCCGAGGGGTTCCAGGGCGGCTGGGGCGCGATCCTCCTGTACCGGGGGCACTGGTGACCGTACTGCCGTCAGCAGTTGGCTGACTTCCAGCAGCACCTCTCCGAGTTCGACCGGCGCAGCGCCGTGGTGGTGGCCGCGTCCGTGGACACGGCGGAGGACGCGCGCAAGACCGTGGAGACCCACGGACTGACATTTCCCTTGGGCTACGGGCTGAGTGCCCGCGACGTCGCGGGGGCCACGGGGGCGTTCTTCGAGGAGAAGCGCGGCATCCTGCATGCCACCTCGTTCGTGGTCGCCCCGGATCGGACCGTGGCCAATGCCTCCTACAGCACCGGCCCCATCGGCCGGCTGATGGCCAAGGACTGCATCGGGCTCATCGACTTTCGCACCAAGAAGTAGCCCGCGGACACAGCCGTCGCTGCCCCTCTTTGTTAGTTCTGCTTGAACTGGCGGGCGGCGTGGCGCGAGGCGCGCAGTTCCTCCACCCCCCTGGGACAGCTTCCGTCGGGCTGGACCCAGGACGGGTGCCGGCGCTTCACCTCGGTCAGCACGTCCAGGTCGGTCTGCACGTGGGAGTACATGAAGTTCTCCCGGACGGGCGAGCCGCAGAGGGGGCACGTTCGCACGGCGGGCGCGGTCTCCGTTGCGATCATCTCGCTTCCTCCGTCTGTCCACCCCCTGCCGGCCTGCCCGGCGATCGCCAATGAGGGCAGAGGGGGGGGCGTAGGGGCAGGCCAACCGGCGGCTCCGGGGGGTATGGAGCTGCGTGATGTATCGGAAGGGGCGGGCGGAAACTGAACGCATATTGGCCTCCGGGCATGGCGGGAGCAGCTACCGTGCCAGGCCTTGGTCGGCCAATTCTGGGAGTCCACTGGGTCTGGTCACCCCTTGTGTGGCAGGTATTTAGGCTCGGGGCGCCGGGGCCAAACGCGGCGGCTCGGCGCATGAAATGTGGGGGGGGTAGGGAGAAATTGGTCACGGCCGGGCCGGGATGCCTGGCGGAGGGGGTCATGGCTGCGCCGACGCTCCAGGAGTTGACCCGGAAGAAGTGCAGGCCCTGCGAGGGAGGGGTGGCGCCCATGGGCGGGGCCGAGGCGAAGGCCTACCTGGCGAACCTGCCGGGATGGGAGCTTTCCGCCGACGGGCGGCTGATCGGCCGCACCTACGTCATGCGCTGGTTCATGGACGCCATCGAGTTCATCCAGAAGATCGCCGAGGTCGCCGAGGCCGAGGACCATCACCCCGATATCCATCTGACGGGATACCGGCGGCTCCGGATCGAGCTCATGACGCACGCCATCGGCGGCCTGTCGGAGAACGATTTCATCGTGGCCGCGAAGGTCGATAGCCTGCCGAAGCAGCTCAAGCCATCCTGAGAGATGTCTGCCATGCGCCGTTCCTGGCCGCCGTTCCACGATCGCTCCGCCGAGACGCCCCGTCCCTCCCGCCGCCGAGGGCGAGGCGGCTTCCCGGCTCTCAGCGGCGCGACGGAGGCCGGGCCGAGGCCCTGCGGCGCCGACACCTCTTGTCCCGGCGCGAGGATTGCCGCGTGAATCGGCATGCGGCGGTTGCCATGACGCTGGAGAGCCGGCGGACCGACGGGAGGGGGCGCACTCGATGAGCCGATTCGTCGTGGGGGTGGACATCGGTGGCACCTTCACCGACCTCGTGGCCCTGGACGCCACGACGGGCGACATCTTGTCGTGCAAGGTGCCCTCCACCCCTCCGGGGTACATCGACGGCGTCGCGCGTGCCCTCGCCCGCGTGGGGATCCGTCCCGAGGACCTGGCCCTCTTCAAGCACGGCTGCACGCTGGCCACCAACGCCATCATCCAGCGCACAGGTGCGCGGACGGGCCTCATCACCACGGAGGGCTTCCGGGACATCCTGCCGGCGGCCCGGGCAGCCCGCATCGACCTCTACGACTCGGACTGGGATCCCTCGCCGCCCCTGGTGCCCCGGCGCCACATCCTCACCGTGCCCGAGCGCGTGACGTACGAGGGCGGGGTGCTGGTGCCCCTGGACGAGGCGGCCGTGGCGCGCGCCGGCCGGACCCTCGCGCGCCGCGGGATGCAGTCCATCGCCGTGTCGTTCCTCCACAGCTACATCAATCCCGCCCACGAGCGGCGCGCCCGCGAGATCCTCGAGACGGCCTGCCCGGGCCTCTTCATCTACATCTCCAGCGAGACGATCCCGGAGGTCCGGGAGTTCGAGCGCACCAGCACCACGGTGGTGAACGCCTACCTGGGGCCCATCCTGGAGCGCTACCTCGCCGACCTGGGCGACCGGCTCCGGGCGTGGGGCTACGCCGGCCAGCTCCTCATCACCCACTCCGGGGGCGGCCTCATGACGTGCGCGGCGGCGCGCCGCCTCCCCGCCCGCATCTGCCAGTCGGGTCCGGCCGGCGGCGTCATGGGCGCCGCCGGCCTGGGGCGGCTGGCCGGCTTCGAGAATCTGATCACGCTGGACATGGGCGGGACCAGCGCGGACCTCTCCCTCATCCATCACGGCGAGCCCCGCGTGGCCAACGAGTGGAAGGTGGAATTCAACATCCCCATCACGTTCCCCGCGCTGGACCTGGTGGCCATCGGGGCCGGCGGGGGGAGCGTGGCCTGGGTGGAGGCCGGCGGCCTCCTGAGGGTGGGGCCCCGGAGCGCCGGGGCCGACCCCGGCCCGGCCTGCTACGGGGCCGGCGGGACCGAGCCGACCATCACCGACGCGAACCTGGTGCTGGGGCGCCTCAGCCCCGAGATGTTCCTGGGCGGCGAGATGGCCGTGAAGCCGGACCTGGCCCGCGCCGCCATCGCGGAGCGGGTGGCGGTTCACTTCGGGTTCACCGTGGAGGAGGCCGCCTGGAACATCCTTCGGGTGGCCAATGCCAACATGGTGAACGCCATCCGCCTCATCTCGGTGCAGCGCGGCTACGACCCCCGGGATTTCGCCCTCCTGGCCTTCGGCGGGGCCGGGCCCCTGCACGCCGTGGAACTGGCCCGCGAGATGGAGATCCCCACGGTCCTGGTGCCGCGCCTCCCCGGCCTCACCTCGGCCCTGGGCGTCCTGGCCGTGGACGTGCGGCACGACTACGTGCGCCCCCTCTTCGAGCGCGAACGCTCCGCGGACGTAGGCCGCATCCAGGCCGCCTTCGACGCCATGCAGGCCGAGGCCCGCGCGGACCTGGCGCAGGAGGGCGTGGCGCCCGAGGCGGTCCAGCTCCGGCGCACGGCGGACCTGCGGTACTACGGCCAGATCTCGGCGTCCCTCACGGCGCCGGTGCCGGCGGAACGGCTGGACGCGGCGGCCGTCCGCACCCTCATCGACGACTTCGTGACCCAGTACCGCCGGGAGTTCGGCTACAGCATGCCCGCCGATCTGGCCGAGGTGGAGATCGTGAACGCCCGGGTCACGGGCCACGGCAGCATCCGGCGCCATGAGATCAAACGGTTTCCCCGACGGGGCGAGGCCGAGGAGGCCCGCAAGGGGCACCGCCCCATCTACTTCCAGGGGGCCGGGTTCGTCCCGTCGGCGGTCCACGATCGGGCCAAGCTGCGCCACGGCGCCGCCTTCGAGGGCCCCGCGGTGGTGGAGCAGTGGGACTCGACCACGCTCGTCCCCCCGGGCGCGCGCGCCACCGTGGACGAGTACCTGAACCTCGTCATCCACACCCTCGCTCCCTCTCCCCTGACGCCATGAGCGCCACCGCCACCGGCCGGATCGACCCCATCACCTTCGAGATCCTGCGCAACGGCTTCCGGGCGCTGAGCAACGAATCCAGCGCCCTGATCGCGCGCGTGTCCTACGCGCCCACCATCACCGAGGGCAACGACTTTTCCGGCGCCCTCCTCACGGCGGACGCGCGCCTGGTGGCCCACGGCACCCGGGACCAGGCGCCCCACATCGGCGGCTTCGAACCCTCCATCCGCACCATCCTGGCGGACTTCCCGGACCCGCGCCCGGGCGACGTCTTCGTCTTCAACGACCCGTACACGGGCGGGGCCCACGTGAACGATGTGAAGATCATCCGCCCTATCTTCGTGGACGCCGAGCTGTTCGCCTTCGCGGCTCACACCGGACACTGGCCGGACGTGGGAGGCGCCCTGCCGGGGAGCTTCAACCCGCGGGCCACCGACTGTTACTCCGAGGGGATTCGCATCCCGCCCCTGCGGCTCCTGCAGGACGAGCGGATCGTCCCCTCGACGCTGAAGCTGATCCAGATGAACGTGCGCTGTGCGGCCGAGCGCATGGGTGACATCCACGCCCAGCTCGAGGCGGGGCGCCTGGTGGAGCGCCGCCTGAAGGAGTACGTGGCCAAGTTCGGCGTGGCGACGGTGCGGGATGCCTTCGAGGCCATCATCCAGTACACCGAGCGGGTCTTCCGCCAGGAGGTGGCCCAACTGCCCGCGGGGCGCTACGAGTTCGTGGACTACTCGGATCGGGACCACATGCACCCGGACCAGCCGCGCATCCGCGTGCACTGCGAGATGCGGATCGAGGGGGACCAGGTCACCTTCGACTTCCGCGGCTCGGATCCCGCGCCGCGCGGCCCCTTCGGTTTCCCGCGCCCCGCCCTCCAGTCCGCCGTGTACGACGGGACGCTGCACTGCTTCTCTCACCTCTCGCCGCTCAACCATGGGATCGTGCGGGGCATCCGGGTCGAGTCCACGCCCGGCAGTTGCGTGGACATCCTGGAGCCGACGCCCGCCTCGGGGTACGCCTGCGGCGCCTACGAGAAGGTGGCGGCCATCGTGATGGCCTGCTGGGGGCAGGCCTTCGCCTCGGTGAATCCGCGGCGCATCTACGCCGCCGGGATCAACCTGGCCAACCTCTGCCTGGGCGGGGTCCATCCCAAGACCAAGGCGCCCTTCGTCTCGTACCTCTGGAACGAGGGAGGGCAGGGGGCGCGCTCCTACAAGGACGGGAACTCCTTCCAGCTCATGATCTTCATCGGCGGGGCCACCAACCAGCCCGTCGAGGTCCTGGAGCGGTGGTACCCGGTGACCTTCGAGCGCCTGGAGGCCCGCCAGGATTCCTGCGGGGACGGGCGGTTCCGCGGCGGCCTGGGGATCGACCGCAGCTTTCGCGCCGCCGGGGAGATCACCCTCACCATGCACGGCGATCGCGCCGAGGTGACGCCCTTCGGCCTGGGCGGCGGGACCAACGGCGGGCCCAACATCCTGCGTCTCAACGACGGCCGTCCCGACGGCCGCGACCTGGGGATGGCCGCCTTCGGCGAGACCCTGCGGCCGGGCGACCGCGTCACCTACCGCTCCAACGGCGGTGGGGGTTACGGCGACCCCCTGACGCGGGACCCCTGCCTTGTCCTCGAGGACGTGCTGGACGAATGGATCTCGCCGGAGAAGGCACGCGACATCTACGGGGTGGCCATCCGCGTCCACGAGTGGGAGATCCTGGACGCCGAGATCGACTGGGCGGAGACCGAGCGCCTCCGCGCGGCCCTGCGCGCCCGCCCGCGCGAGATGGGCCTGGGCCCAGGCCAGGTACACCCCTACGGCGAGCGGGTGAAGGCGGCGGGCGGCTGAGGTCATGGAATGACCAGAGCGGGAGGGCTGCGGTGAGCCTGTTGCTCCGTGGCGGCATCGTCGTGACGGGGAACGCGGCCGGGACGGTCTGGAACCCGGGCGACGTCCGGATCGAGGCTGGGCGCATCGCGGCCGTGGGGCCGAGCGACCCCGCCGCGACGGCGGACGAGGTGGTGGATTGTCGTGGCCGGGTCCTCATCCCCGGCCTCGTCAACTGCCACAGCCACATCGAAGAGATCCTCCAGCGGAGCATGCGGGACAATCTGCCGCTGGAGCCCTGGTTCGCCTACAAGGCGGCCATCGAGACGGCGGTGGACCTGGGCCCCGAGGCCTGGTACAGCGTGGTGGCCCTGGCCGCCATGGAGATGCTCCAGCGCGGCGTCACCACGGTCCTCCACCACTACTTCTGCCGTCCCGTCCTGGACCTCGAGAAGACCGAGGCCGTGGTTCGCGCATACGACGACGCCGGCATGCGGGTCTTCCTGGCGCCGGCCGTCACCGACCGCGCGGTGTTCGAGACCCTGCCGCTGGACCTGGGGGCACTGCCCCCGGCCCTCCAGGCCGAGGTGGCCGCCACGACTGCGCCGCCCCTGGAGGGGCAGATGGAGGCTGTGGAGGAGATCGTCCGCCGCCTGACGGCGCGGCCGGGGCGCGTGCGCCCCATGCTGGGCCCCTCGGCCCCCCAGCGCAGCACCGAGACCCTGCTGCGGCGCTGCCTGGACCTGAGCGAGCGTTACGGCTGCCGCATCCACACCCACGCCCTGGAGACGCGGTTGCAGGCCGTCACCTGCCGGGAGCTCTACGGCCGTAGCCTCTTCGAGCACCTGGAGGCCATGGGGTTCCTCTCCGAACGCACCTCCTTCGCCCACTGCATCTGGCTCACGGAGAAGGACATCGCCGTCCTGGGCCGCCGGGGGATCTCGGTGGTTCACAACCCGTGCTCGAACCTGAAGCTGGGCGACGGGATCGCCCCGGTGGTCCCGCTGCTGCGCGCCGGGGCCAACGTGGCCCTGGGCACGGACGGCGGGGACACCAGCGACACCTACTCCATCCTGGACCAGATGAAGGTGGCCGCGCTTGTCCACAGTGTCACCACCTACGAGGTGGATCGCTGGCTCTCGGCCGACGCGGCCTTCAGGATGGGGACGCTGAACGGCGCCCGCCTGCTGGGGCTGGCGGACGAGGTCGGCAGCCTGGAGCCGGGGAAGCGGGCCGACGTGGTGATCCTGCGGCGCACGCTGGGGTTTTATCCGCTGAACCACGTCGTCCGCCAGTTGGTCTACTGCGAGAACGGATCGTCCGTGGACCGCGTGTACGTGGACGGGGAGCTGGTGGTGCGGAACGGCCGCGTGGGCCGGCTGGACACGGAGCGCGTCCTGACGGCCATCGACGAGCTGGCCGCGCGGATGCACCGGATACTGCCCGAGGCCACAGCGCTGGCCGACCGCTGGCGGCCGCACCTGCTGGCCATGCACCACCGCGTCAGCGGATCATTCCGGATCGATGGGTAGCGGGTCGCCCGCCGGGCGTCCCGGGGGCGAAAGAGGAACCATGGGCAACTCCAGGAGGAGGGCGAACATGCGACGGTGCATCCTGATCATGGCCTTGGGGATCCTGGTGGCGAGCGCCGCGGTGCTTCCGGCCGCCGGCCTGGCCGGCGAGAAGACCTCCGTCGTCGCCACCACGGTGGCGAACAAGACCACGCCGTTCGACTCCCACATCGAGGACGTGTTCATCAAGGGGTTCAAGGCCCACGCCAACATCCGGCACATCGCCACGGACGGGCAGGGGAAGGTGGAGCGCCAGATCGCCATCATCGAGGACATGGTGGCCCGGAAGGCGGACTTCCTCGTGGTGAAGCCCATCGAGGAGAAGTCGCTGGCCGATCCCATTTGCCGCGCCACCCAGCGGGGGCTCAAGGTCGTCACCTTCGACCGCAAGGTGGTCGGGGACTGCTTCACCGCGCAGTTCTTCAACGACAGCGTGAAGACCGGCGAGCTGACCGCGGACCTGATGGGCAAGGTCCTCAAGGGCAAGGGGAACGTGGTGGTGCTCGAGGGGGTGCCGGGGGCCACGTCCACCCTGGACTTCAAGAAGGGGTTCGAGGCCGGCCTCAAGAAGTTCCCGGAGATCCGGACCCTGGCCAGCCAGACCGCCAACTACAATCAGGCCCAGGGCCTCAAGCTGATGGAGAACTACCTGCAGGCCTATCCCAACCAGATCGACGCCGTCTTCGCGCACAACGACCAGATGGCCTTCGGCGCCCTCATCGCCATCCAGAACGCCAAGATCCCGGCGGGGAAGATCAAGGTCTTCGGATCCAACGGCAGCACCGACGCCATCAAGAAGATCCTCGATGGCGAGATGGAGAGCTCGGCCCTCTACCGCCACGGGGCCGAGGACGCCATGCAGGCCGTGCTGGACCTCATGGCCGGGAAGCCCGTGCAGAAGGTCCAGGTCCTGGCGCCGGAGATGATCAGCCGCGAGAACGCCAGGGAGTACTTCCAGGCCGGGACGTTCATGGCCGGCCCGCGGGGCCGCTGAGGGCATGGGGGGGCGATGGCCCCGCTGCTCCAGGCCCGCGGTCTCGGCAAGCGCTTCGGCGGCATCCAGGCGCTGGAGGGCGTGGACTTCGCGCTGGAGGCTGGCGAGGTCCACGCCCTCCTGGGAGAGAACGGTGCCGGCAAGTCCACCCTGGCCCGGATCCTTGCCGGGGTCCACCAGGCCGACGAGGGCGCCGTGCTCTTCCGGGGGGAGCCGGTCCGGTTTGGCACGCCCAGGGAGGCCCTCCGCCACGGCATCAGCCTGGTCTCGCAGGAAGTCAACCTCATCCCCGACCTGTCGGTGGCCGCCAACATCTTCATGGGCCGCTTTCCCGTGGGGTCGTTCCTGCGGACCGTGGACCGCCGCCGGATGGAGCGGGAGAGCGAAAGGCTCCTGGCCGATCTCGGGCTGGCGCTGGACCCTGGCGCGCTCGTCCGCCACCTGCCGTTTTCGAGCCGCCAGGTCGTGGAGATCGCCCGGGCCCTCTCGTGGCGGGCGCGGGTCCTGATCCTCGACGAGCCGACCTCGGCCCTCTCGGAGGCGGAGATCGACCGCCTGTGCGCGTCCCTGGCGAGGCTGATGGGCGAGGGGGTCGGGATCGTCTACATCACCCATCGCCTGGACGAGGTCTTCCGCCTTGCCGATCGCGTGACCGTGCTGCGCGACGGCCGGATCGTGCGCAGCGTGGGGACGGCCGAGGCGGGCGTGACCAAGGACCTGCTGATCCAGTGGATGATCGGCCGGCCCGTCGACCACCTGGCCGTTACGCGGCGGCCGCCCGCCGGGCGCGAACGCCTGCGGATCGAGGGCCTCACGGCCCGCGGGCGCTTCCGGGACGTGAGCCTGTCGGTGAGCGCCGGCGAGATCGTGGGCCTCACCGGCCTGGCCGGATGCGGGTGCACCGAGGTCGGCCTCGCCCTCTTCGGCGCCATCCCGGTGGACGCGGGATGGCTGGCGGTGGACGGCGAGCGGGCACGCCTGGCGGGCCCCCGGGAGGCCGTGCGCCGCGGCCTGGGCCTCGTGCCCGAGGACCGGAAGAAGCAGGGTCTCGTCCCCCGGATGTCGGTGGGCGAGAACATCGCCATGGTCCGGCCCGAGCGGGTGGCCTCGGCGGGCTTCCTCAGCCGGCGGCGGCTGCGCGGCCTGGCGCAGGGATTCATCGAGCGGCTCGGGATCCGGACGCGGGGGCCGGAGCAGCCGGTCCTCGGGCTGAGCGGCGGCAACCAGCAGAAGGTGGTCCTGTCGAAATGGCTCGCGGCCGAGGCCGGGATCCTGATCCTCACCGAGCCGACGCGCGGCATCGACGTGGGGGCGAAGGCGGAGATCCACCGGCTCATCGCCGGGCTGGCGGACCAGGGATACGCGATCCTCCTGATCTCCTCGGAACTGCCGGAGATCCTGCGCGTGTGTGAGGTGGTGTGGGTGATGCACGAGGGCCGCATCACCGGCCGCTTCCCGCGGGCCGCGGCCAGCGAGGCGGGCATCATGGCCGCCGCCCATGGCGAGGTCCATGCGGCCTAGCCCGGGGGTCGGGGTCTCCGCCGCCGGTGACGCGGAGGCGGCCGCGCGGCCGCTCTTCGGGGGCTGGGCCCGGAGGCTCGGTCGCTCGGCGAATCTGCTGATCCTGGGGCTGCTCGTCGTCGGGTCTGCCCTCCTCTCCCCCCAGTTCCTCTCCGCCCAGAACATGCTCAACATCCTCCGCCAGGTCTCCGTGGTCGGCCTGATCGCCGTGGGCCTCACGTTCATCATCGTCGGCGGGGGAATCGACCTCTCGGGTGGCGGGGTGGCGGTGGTGGCGGTGGTCCTGGTGGCGCTTCTCCAGGCGCAGGCGCTGATGGTGGCGTTGGTCCTCCCCGTCCTCGTGGGGCTGCTGGCCGGGGTCGTCAACGGCCTGGTCGTGGTGCGGTTCCGCATCCAGCCGTTCATCGCGACGCTGGCCGTGGGGATCGCCTGTGAGGGGGTGGCTTTCCTCCTCACAGATGGGAAGCCCGTCATCATCACCAACACGGCCATCCACTGGGTGGGCAACGGGTCCCTCTGGCTTGTCCCGATCCCGGTGGCCGTGTATCTCGCGGTCCTGGGCGCGGCCGCCTTCGTCCTGCAGCGCACGCCCTTCGGCTACGCCGTCTTCGGCCTGGGGGGGAACGAGGACGCCGCCCGGCTGGCCGGGGTGCGCACGGACCTCACCCGGGCGCTCACCTTCGTGCTCGGTGGAGGCCTCTCGGGTGTGGCCGGCGTCATCATGGCGGCGCGCATCCAGATGGGCGATCCGGGCGTCAGCGGGGGCCTGGTCCTCGACGCCATCTCGGGGACACTCCTGGGGGGGACGAGCCTCCTGGGGGGTGCGGGAAGCATCGGCGGGGCCTTCGTAGGCGTCCTCATCCTCGAGATCCTGCTCAACGTGTTCAATCTGCTGAACGTCTCGTACCACCTGCAACTCGTTGCCCGGGGGTGCATCCTCCTGGTGGCCCTGGCCATTGCGTCGCGGCGGAGAGCGCAGTGAGCGGCCCGGGCGAGGCGGCGGCAGGGGTCCCGCGGACCGCCGGCGCGGAGCGCGGCGGGCCGGCGACGTGGCTCCGCCGTGCCCAGCACCTGCTGGTCTTCCTCGTGCTCGTCCTCCTATCCACGACGCTCTCCGAGTACTTCCTCACCCTCGAGAACGTGATGAACATTCTGCGCCAGGTAGCCGTCGTGGGCCTCCTGGCCATCGGTGCAACGTTCGTGGTGATCTCGGGCGGGGTGGACCTTTCCGTGGGCGGGGTGGCGGCCCTGGGGAGCGTGGTCGTGGCGCTGACGGCGGGCTGGCCCCTCCCGCTGGTCCTGGGGCTGCCCCTGGCCATCGGGACGGTGATGGGGTTCGCCAATGGCGTGATCATCCTTCGGCTGGGGATCCAGCCCTTCATCGTCACGCTGGCGACCGGGAGTATCGCCGAGGGCGTTGCCTTCTACCTGTCGGATGGGAACCCGATCCGGTTCGAGAACGCCATGGTGACGGGGCTGGGGAAGGGGTACCTGGGGCCGCTGCCGGTCCCCGGCCTGATCTTCCTGACCGCGATCGTGGCGGCGGGACTGGTCCTCTCGCGCAGCGTGTACGGCTACGCGGTGTACGCGCTGGGGGGCAACGAGGAGGCCGCCCGGCTCTCGGGGATGCCCATCATCCGGTACCGCGTGATCACCTACACGCTGGGTGGGGCGCTGGGGGGCCTCGGCGGCCTGGTCCTGGCCGGCCGCGTCGGGATCGGCGACCCGACGGTGGGCGCCGGCTTCGGCCTGGCGCTGGACGCCGTCACGCCGGTCCTGATCGGGGGCACGGACCTCGTCGGGGGCTCGGGGACGATGGTCGGGACCTTCTTCGGTGTCCTCATCGTGGGCATGCTGAACAATATCTTCAACTTGCTGAGCGTCACCGCCTACTGGCAAATGGTCGCCAAAGGTGGGATCATCCTGGTCGCCGTCTATCTCGGATACCGGCAGGCGCGGCACTAGCGCCGCCGGTATGCTTCGGTGAAATGGGGAGAGGGCGAAGGGCTTGATGCGGGAGGTTCGAGAATGGTCGCAGGATTGACGGGAAAGGTGGCGATGGTCACGGGGGCGGGGCAGGGCTTGGGAGAAGCCACCGCCCGGCGACTCGCCGCGGAAGGCGCCACCGTGGCGGTGGTGGACCTGGACGGGGGGCTGGCGGAGGGGGTTGCCCGGAGCATCCAGGGCGAGGGGCGGCAGGCCTTTGCCGTGAAGGCGGACGTGACCGATCGCGCCGCGGTCCGGGCCATGGTGGAAGAGGTCGGCCGCCGCGCGGGGGCGCCGGACATCCTGGTGAACAACGCGGGCGGTTTCCCGAAGGTCAAGATGCTCCTGGAGATCGAGGAGGACGAGTGGGATGCGATCCTGGCGCTGAACCTGAAGAGCGTCTACCTGTGCTCCCGGGCGGCCCTGCCGGGCATGATCGCGCGCCGCCGGGGGCGGATCATCAACCTGGCGTCCGCGGCGGCCCGCAGCCTCACGAATTTCTCGGCCACGCACTATGCGGCGGCGAAGGCGGGCATCCTGGGGTTCACCCGGCACCTGGCCTACGAGGTGGGGCAGCACGGCATCACCGTGAACGCGGTGGCCCCGGGCACCACCCTCACGCCCCGGGTCCAGCGGGCACGCACGCCCGAGGACCAGGCCCGCATCGCCTCGCTGATCCCCCTGGGCCGGATGGGTCTGCCCGAAGACACCGCGGGGGCCGTGGCCTTCCTGGCGTCGGACGACGCCGCCTATATCACGGGGGCGACCCTGGACGTGAACGGCGGCAAGGTCATGATGTAACGCAGGCTGATGAAAAGGGCCCATCTGCGGCGTTGGCGTGCTCGCGCACTCGCTGCGGCGTACCCGGCGTACGCCTCACTCGGCGCCTCGCCCGCCGCCTTGCATCTGGACCCTTTTGATCAGCCTGGCCGGAGTGCGGAGGTGAACTATTGGTAGTCCCGAGTCGTGAGGGGGGACAGGGTCATGGTTGCGCGGGTGCATTACCCGAAGTTCAGCGATGGGGAATATGCGAGGCGGTGGCGGAAGATCCGGGAGGCGATGGAGGCCCGGCAACTGGACTGCCTGCTCATCTACGGCGCGTACGGCTCCGCCTTCGGCACAGATCCCGGCCAGGCCAATCTGCGCTACGTCAGCAATTTCGCCGACCAGTTGCACGCCTACTGTGTCTTCCCCAGGCGGGGCGAGCCGACGCTGCTGACCAGCTTCGTCGGTCACCTGACCACCGGGCGGGAGGTCTCGGCGGTTCCCGACATGCGGTTCGGCGGCCTCCGCATCGGCGACAAGGTGGTGGAGCTCCTCCGCGAGCGGGAAATGGACCGGGCGCGCATCGGGATCGTGGGCGCCCACGCGGGCCGGGGGATCTCCATCCCCCACGACCACTACCTGGCGCTGACGGCGTCCCTTCCCTCCGCGGAGTTCGAGGTGGTCACGGAGCTGTTCGACGAGTTGCGCCGGATCAAGTCCGACGAGGAGATCGCGTTCCTCCGCAAGGGGGCGGCCATCACGGACCGGGCGTTCGAGGCCCAGCTCAAGGCGACGAAGCCCGGCGCGCGGAACATCGACCTGTACAACGCCATCCTGTTCGAGACGCATCGGGCGGGCGGGATGCTCTGCTTCGCCCTGCTGGGATCCACCCCCATGGCCAATCCGAACATGTCCTTTCCGGACCCCTACATCTCGGACCGGGCCATCGGGAAGGGCGACGTGATCGTCAACGAGCACAGCTCCTGCTACGGCGGGTATTCGGGACAGATCCTGCGGACGGTGTTCGTGGGGTCGCCGACCAAGCAGTACGAGCGGCTCTTCGAAATCGGGATCGAGGTGTTCCGCCGCGTCAAGGTGGCCATGAAGCCCGGCGCCACGACGGCGGACGTGCAGCGGGCGGCGGAACCCATCGTCAACGCGAACCTCACGGTGACCGCGCCGCTCCTGCACGGATGGGCGAACTTCCTCGAGCCGCCCATCATGGGCATCAAGGGGTCGAGGATCCCCATCGCGGAATGGACCTTCCAGCGGGGCGAGACCATCGTCATCGAGCCGAATCCCTGCACGCCCGACCTCAAGTCCGGCATCTTCCTGGGGGACCTGTGCGTGGTGACGGAGAACGGGGCGGAGAGCCTGCATACCTATCCCATCGACCGCCCGATCGTGGTCGAAGGGTTCTAGTGTCCGGAGCCTGAAGTGGGTCTACCGACCGTTCCCGTCCCGTGCCCGGACAGTGACACGGGAACTCCCATTACGTCCGTGCGCCGCGCTCGACAGTCGGCGTGCTTTCGGGCACGGGAACAGGCACGGGCACGGGAACGCGCACGCCCACGGGCACGGGCGCGGGAACGGATTGTGAAAAGTAGTTCCGACTCTGGCCGCCAGGAGGATCAGAATGAAAGCAGTTCAGGTAACGAAGTTCGGGGGGCCCGAGGTTCTGGTGTATGGGGATGTTCCGGATCCGGCGCCGGGCGATTCGCAGGTGCTGATAAAGGTAGAGGCCAGCGGCATCAACTTCGCCGATACCAGGGCGCGGGAGGGCGCCTATCGCGGGGGCGCGCAGCCGCCGTTCATTCCCGGGCTGGAGGCGGCGGGAACCGTGCTGGCGGTCGGCCCCAAGGTGGGGCGGGTGGCCGCCGGCGACCGGGTGGTGGTCTTTCCGGCCGGGGGCTACGCCGAGCGGGCCGTTGCCTCCGAGGCCTTGACGTACCGGCTGCCGCCGGCCGTACCCTTCGAAGCCGCCGCGGCGTTCCCGCTGGTCTTCAACACGGCCTACCATGCCCTGAAGACGCAGGGCCACCTGGCAGCGGGCGAGACGGTGCTGGTTCATGCGGCCGGGGGCGGTGTGGGAACGGCCGCGGTGCAGCTGGCGAAGCTGTGGGGGGCCCGCGTCATCGCCTGCGCCGGCAGCGATGAGAAGCTGGCCAAGGTGAAGGCCCTGGGGGCGGATGAGACCATCAATTACGTCAGCCAGGACGTGGCGGAGGAGGTCAAGCGGCGCACGGAAGGCCGGGGGGTGGATCTGGTCCTGGAGTCCGTGGGCGGCGAGATCTTCGAGAAGAGCGTGCAGGCGCTGGGGATGCTCGGGCGGATAGTGGTCTTCGGCAACAGCTCCGGCCAGCCACGGAAGGTGGACGAGGCCGCCCTGCAGGGGATGAGCAAGGTGGTGGCCGGGTTGAGCTTCGGGGGCCTGCGGGCCCAGCGCCCCGACTTCATCCGCGCGGGATGCGAAGAGCTCATCGGGCTCCTGGCGCAGGGCAAGATCCACGCCGTCATCGGCCGCACGCTGCCGCTGGCCGAGGCCGCCGAGGCGCACCGGTTCATCGCCAGCCGCGCTTCCTACGGAAAGATCGTCCTGAAACCGTGAGGCCCTTGCGGGGCCGTGGCGGGCGCAGGGAACGAGGGAGCTGGAGAGGAGGTGGGAAGGATCGCATGGCGCCGGCGACGAAGCGAGGTGCAGGACGAGGGGTGGGCGACGGGCTCACGCTGGCGGCGGTAGGGGATGTGGTGTTGGCCCGCGAGGATCCGGCAGGGGCCTTCGCGCGGGTGGCGCCGCTCCTACGCGACGCGGATCTCCGCGTCGCGAACTGTGAGGTCCCCCTTTCGAACCGGGGGATGCCCCAGCACGCGAAGCACGAGGTCCTGCATTCCAGCTCGCAGATGATCGCGGGGCTTGTGGCGGCGGGCTTCGACGTGGTGTCGCTGGCCAACAACCACACCATGGACTACGGCCCCGAGGCGCTGCGCGACACCATCGAGGGCCTGGAACGGCACGGCATCGCGTGCTGCGGGGCCGGAGCCGACGATGCGGCGGCATGGCGCCCCGCCGTGCTGGAGCGGCGGGGCCTGCGGGTGGCCTTCCTCTCGTGCGCCTCGGAGGCCTACCTGGGGTACGCGGCGCACCCGGAAAAACCCGGCATCGCCGTGATCCGGCGCGACCCCCTGTATGGCCCGCAGGCCGTGAACCCGGACGACCTCGACCGGCTGGTGGGGGCGATCCGCGCGGCGCGAACCGCCGCCGACGTGGTGGTGGTCTGCTGCCACTGGGGGCTCAGCCAGAGCCGCGCCCTCACGGTGTCGCAGCGGGCCATCGCGCGGGCCGCCCTGCGGGCCGGGGCGGCCCTGGTGCTGGGGCATCACCCCCATGTCCTCCAGGGGATCCAGGTGGCCGGCCGGCGGGCGGTCTGCTTCAGCCTGGGCAACTTCGTCTTCGACCTCCCCCCGCCCTTCCTTGGCCCGGCCACGCGCCGGACCATGATGGTCCGCGCCCACCTGAACCGCGGCGGCGTCTCGCGTCTCGGGTTGCGGCCCGTCCGGATCAATGGTGCCGGCCAACCGGAGCCTGTCCCACCTGGTTCACCCGAGTTCACCGAGATCGTAGACCAGATGCGGGGGATGTGCCGGCCCCTGCAGACGCGGTTGCTGCTGGACGCCAGCGAAGTGGTAGCGAAGGGCTGAAAGGACACCAGATCGGCCGGGTATGAACGCCGACCCTACCAGGGACAGGATGCCGGATGTATGGGCCGGCTTCACGCCGGCCCGGACTCATGCCGTGATACGACGCTATTGCGCCGTCGTGACGGACCCCATCATGCGCACTGGGAGGAGGCGGGTTTAGAGCAGGGAGGCCGAGGAGAGGTCGGCGCCCAGCACCTCGACCACGAAGGCCTCCATGCCGAAGGTCAGGGCCTCCTCGATGTGGGCGATGAAGACCTCGCGCCCCCGGCCGCTGCCGGCGTGCAGGTGCACCTTCGGCCTCCCA
>Ga0326597_10005624_pt1 | contig 17340 bp, 13 predicted proteins | sample RVTome_12_FD_203789 | JGI IMG/M metagenome (GOLD analysis project Ga0326597, IMG submission 203789) | Soil microbial communities from uranium-contaminated site in the Upper Colorado River Basin, Wyoming, United States - RVT100D185 | ecosystem: Environmental > Terrestrial > Soil > Contaminated >... | reverse complement strand
GCAGTAGACGTTGCCGATGTCCTTCATGAGCTCCGCGCCGAGGGACATTTTTTCGGCGACGAGTTTCTTGAAACTCGAGCTCGTTCTGAATTCTTTAACGAGTTGAATGCTCAGCGGATAGACGTCTGCGTCGATATCGCGCTTTTTGACGAGTTCGAGGATGTCCGGGGTCGAGTACATCTCGCGAATCACGGCATCAGGGCTCAAACCCGCTGCGCGGCAGTAGACGCCGAGTTCCTGGTGGCCGACAGGACCGTTTTTTGCAAGCCCGAAGAGATAGCTCAGGGCGAACGACGTCAGCGGCATCCGGTGATAGGGACGGTGCATGAAAACCGCCGCAAGACTGTGATAGTAATCCGCCGGTTGAGTGTGCATGCGCCGCAACATATCCTCGAGCGCGTGGAGAGTCTCGTCGAGATAGCAAGTGGTCGAGTATTTGCCGTTGAAGACCGGCAGATCTTGGAAGTGGCAATTCAGCTTGCCGCGAATGACATTACGCAGTACTGGTTTGCGAAAATCGACGGCGCGGTAATCCGACGCGCTACCAATGTGAGTTAGCTCGACTTCGAGCAACGCCGGATCGCGCTCCAGCAGCATCGCGATGGCGCCGGCGCCCTGGGTAGCCTCGCCCGTGCTACCTCGGGCGTACTCGGCGATATCCGCGCTGACGACGATGGCGCAGCGGCGTTCCTCCTCGAGAGCGAGATAGCGCAATCCTTGCTTGAGCGCATAGATGCCGCCGAGACATGCATGCTTGATCTCGGGCACTTCGCAGTGGCGGCTGATTGGCGGGCGCCCGCGAGCGCGCAATCCATCATCGAGCATGCCCTTGACGATGATCGCGCCGGCGGAATTGTCCGTGCTCGACTCGGTGCCGAGCCCAAGAAAACCGATCTGGGTCGGGTCGACGTCGTAGTGCTCGATCAGTTGCATGACTGCATTTGCGGCCATGGTATACACGCTTTGGTCGGGTCCGCGCATGCGGAAGCTCCGGCCGATCACCGCACTCGTCTTATCCCAGTGCGCGCCGGTCCAGTTGCACCAATCTTCCAGATCCACGCGATACGGCGGGACGTAAACACCGAAGCCACTGATCCCGACTTTATTCAGCATATTTCGTACTCAAGCCCAGTTGCGGCGGTCGACCCGTGCTTAGTGGTGAGGCGTGGGGCGGCAAACCACACATTATATGGTCTTCTGGCCTGATTCACCTATTGGCGTGGCGACCGGCCCCCTGGCGCTGAGGTAAACTGCCATTTTTGCAACAGGCGACCGCGGGGCGCATGAAACTTAGAATCCGGGGTAACTCCATCCGTCTGCGCCTGTCCCAGGGCGATCTCGCCGCGCTGGTTGCCACCGGCGCCGTCGAAGAACGTGTGGCGTTCGGGCCGGGTTCTGCCCTGATCTATCGCCTGGAGCGCGGCGAGGGCCAAGAAGCGCGGGCGGCATTGACTGACAACCGGCTCGTCGTACAGTTTCCGCCGGTTCAGATCGACGCTTGGGTGGGACCCGAGGCGGTGTCGATGCGGGCCGAGCAGGCGCTCGACGAAACGCAAAGCCTGAGTTTGCTGGTCGAGAAGGATTTTCAGTGCTTGAGCCCGCGAGAGGCTGAGGACGATTCCGGTCTTTTCCCGAACCCCGGCCCGGGGACTTCGTGAGCAACTTGGGCGGCGGCGCAGTACCACGGAGTGCTCCGCAGTGAACCGTTGCGAGGGTACAATTGGCGCTTCTGCGAGCAAGGAGGCGCGATGCCGATGACCGATGCCCCGGCCGACGACGAACGAGCCGCCGCGATCAGAGCGATTGCCGAATCACATCGCGATACTCCGGGCGCGCTCTTGCCGATCCTGCATGAAATTCAAGATCGATTCGGTTTCGTGCCAGATAGCGCCGTGCCCATCGCCGCGGACGTGCTGAACCTCTCGCGCGCCGAGGTGCACGGGGTCGTCGGCTTCTATCACCTATTCCGCAGTACGCCGCCGGGACGTCGGACAATCTATCTGTGTCGGGCCGAGGCCTGCCAGGCAATGGGCGCCCGTGATCTCGAGGACTATTTGAAACGTAAGCTCGGGATCGACTTTCATGGTACGACGGCGGACCAGAAATTCAGTCTCGAGCCTGTCTATTGCCTGGGTAACTGCGCATGCTCGCCGGCCATCATGATCGACGAGACCGTGCACGGTCGGATCACATCTGCGCGCCTGGACGCCTTACTTGAGAACGATTGAAGCCGCGAAGAGATGACTGCTGCGACACCTAAGATCTACGTGCCCGACGACACCACCGCCCGGTCGGTCGGCGCCGACGCGACGGCCGCGGCCATCGCGCGCCGCGCTGCCGATCAGCAGATCGACATCGGACTCGTGCGCAATGGCTCGCGTGGCCTTTACTGGCTCGAGCCACTCGTCGAGGTTACCGTCGGGGGTGAGCGTATTGCCTATGGTCCGGTCGAGCCGGGCGACGTCGAGAGCTTGTTCGCGGCGAATTTTGTCGATGGCGGCGAACATCCCAAGCGACTCGGTCCGGCCGAGTCGATCCCTTATCTCGCCAGACAGAATCGCTTAACGTTCGCGCGGGCCGGACGGATCGATCCGCACTCGCTCGACGATTACCGCGCCCATGAAGGCTATAGCGGTCTCAAAGCGGCGCTAGCAATGAGCCGCGCGCACCGCGTCGAGGCCGTCAAAGATTCGGGCTTGCGGGGTCGCGGCGGCGCCGGGTTCCCGACGGGCATCAAATGGCAGACCGTGCTCGATGCGCAGGCGGAGCAGAAATACGTCGTCTGCAATGCCGACGAGGGCGATTCCGGCACATATGCCGATCGCATGATCATGGAAAGCGATCCGTACGTGCTGATCGAGGGCATGACGATTGCTGGCCTCGCTGTCGGCGCAACGCGCGGGTATATCTACGTCCGCGCGGAGTATCCGCAGGCCATTCGGACCCTGCGCGGGGCGATCAGCACTGCCGAGCAAGCGGGTTATCTCGGCGCCGACGTGCAAGGCAGTGGCGAGGCGTTTGTTCTCGAGGTTCGCGAGGCGGCCGGGGCCTATATCTGCGGCGAGGAGACTTCCTTGCTCGAAAGCCTCGAGGGCAAGCGCGGTATGGTGCGCTATCGTCCCCCCTTACCGGCAATCAAGGGCCTATTTGGCGCGCCCACCATTGTAAATAATGTGATTTCGCTGGCTACAGTACCCATTATTCTTGCCCGCGGAGCCCAGCAATACAGGGATTTCGGCACCGGCAGGTCGCGGGGCACGCTGACCGTGCAGCTGGCAGGTAATATCAAGCGTGGCGGGCTCGTGGAGATCGACTTCGGCCACACGCTGCGCGAGTTGCTCGAGGACTTCGGCGGCGGTACCGCGAGCGGCCGGCCAATCCGAGCGGTGCAGGCGGGTGGGCCGCTCGGGGCGTATATCCCACCGGCGCAGTTCGATACGCCGCTCGATTACGAGGCGTTTGCGGCGATCGGCGCGATGATTGGCCACGGCGGTTTGGTCGTATTTGACGATACGGTTGATATGGCGCAACAGGCCCGATTCGCGATGGAGTTCTGTGCGCTCGAGTCTTGCGGGAAATGTACGCCGTGCCGGATCGGTGCCGTGCGCGGCGTCGAAGTAATCGATAAGATATTGAGTGGGATTGACCCAGAGGCTAACCGGGCGTTGCTCGAGGACCTTTGCGGCACGATGGTCGACGGCTCGCTGTGCGCCCTAGGCGGCATGGCGCCGTTCCCCGTGCTGAGCGTGCTGAAGCACTTTCCGGACGATCTCCGGGCGCGTTGAGCGGCCGAGCGGAGTTGGAGTAGGAACATGAGCCTGACTTATAAAACCTATCAACGTGAGCCCGATCTCGGCACGCCTGCGGCCGAATCGACACGTGAGGTCACGGTCACGGTCGACGGCGTCGAGGTGACCGTGCCCGAGGGTACCAGCGTCATGCGTGCCGCCGCGACGGTCGGCATCAATATTCCCAAGGTCTGCGCGACCGACAGCCTGGACGCCTTCGGCTCCTGCCGGTTGTGCCTCGTGGAGATCGAGGGTGCGAAGGGCTTGCCGGCCTCCTGCACGACGGTCGTTCGCGATGGAATGGAGGTCACGACCCAGAATAAACGCCTCGCGGACATTCGACGCAACGTGATGGAGCTCTATATCTCCGACCATCCGCTCGACTGCCTAACCTGTCCGACCAACGGTGATTGTGAGTTACAGGACATGGCGGGCGCCGTCGGCTTGCGCGACGTTCGCTATGGTTACGCCGGCTCGAATCACCTCGACATGCAGAAGGACACGAGCAACCCTTATTTCACCTTCGATCCCAGTAAGTGCATCGTCTGCTCACGCTGCGTGCGCGCCTGCGAGGAAATTCAGGGTACGTTTGCGTTGACGATTGCCGGGCGCGGGTTCGAATCCAAGGTTGCGGCCAGCCAGGACCAGCCTTTCCTCGATTCCGAATGCGTATCCTGCGGCGCCTGCGTGCAGGCATGCCCGACGGCAACCTTGACCGAGAATTCGCTCATCGAGATGGGCGGGGCCGAGCATTACGCCGTCACGACTTGCGGTTATTGCGGGGTCGGCTGCTCGTTCCGCGCCGAGATGAAGGGCGGCGAGGTCGTGCGCATGATCCCGAATAAAGATGGCAAGGCGAATCACGGCCACTCCTGTGTGAAGGGGCGCTTCGCGTTCGGCTACGCCACGCATAAAGACAGAATTACTTCGCCGATGATTCGTGAGTCGATTCACGATCCGTGGCAGGAAGTGTCCTGGGAGGACGCCTTCCGCTTCACCGCAGATAAGTTTAAGCAGATCCAAGCGCGCTATGGCCGTGATTCAATTGGCGGTATCACGTCGTCGCGCTGTACGAACGAGGAGACCTATCTGGTCCAAAAGCTCGTGCGCGCGGCGATGGGCAACAACAACGTCGATACCTGTGCGCGTGTCTGTCATTCGCCGACAGGCTACGGGCTCAAAGCCACGCTTGGGGAATCCGCCGGGACGCAGGCGTTCGACTCGGTGCTCGAGGCAGACGTCATCATCATCATCGGCGCGAATCCGACCGATGCACATCCGGTGTTCGCATCACAAATGAAGCGCCGGCTGCGCGAGGGTGCGCGGCTGATCATCGTCGATCCGCGCGCGATCGATCTCGTCCGCTCGCCGCACGTCAAAGCCGACTACCATCTTCAGCTCAAGCCCGGCACCAATGTCGCTCTCATCAATGCGATGGCGCACGCTGTGCTCGCCGAAAAGCTGGAGGCGAAGGCGTTCATCGAGCAGCGCTGCGAGAAAGACGCGTACGAGGATTGGCGCAAGTTCATTCTCGAGGAAAGAAACTCGCCCGAGGCGCTCGAAGCCCAGACCGGTGTGCCAGCCGAGCAAGTGCGCGCTGCGGCGCGGCTCTACGCATCGGCACCCAACGGAGCAATTTACTACGGCCTGGGCGTTTCCGAGCATAGTCAGGGCTCGACGATGGTCATGGGCATCGCGAATCTCGCGATGGCGACCGGCAATCTGGGCCGCGAAGGTGTCGGCGTCAATCCGCTGCGCGGGCAGAACAACGTGCAAGGCTCCTGCGACATGGGGTCATTCCCGCATGAGCTGCCCGGCTACCGCCACATCTCCGATGCCTCGGTCCGCGATCTATTCGAGAAGGAGTGGGGCGTTCGCCTCGTTGCCGAGCCGGGTCTGCGTATTCCGAACATGTTCGATGCAGCAGTGGCCGGCGAGTTTAAGGGGCTTTACGTTCAGGGCGAGGATGTCGCCCAATCGGATCCCGATACGCATCACGTGACTGCGGCGCTCAGCGCCTTGGAATGCATGGTGGTGCAAGACTTGTTCTTGAATGAGACGGCCAAGTTTGCGCACGTGTTTCTGCCCGGATCTTCGTTCCTCGAGAAGAACGGGACGTTTACCAATGCGGAACGGCGTATCTCGCCGGTACGTAAGGTCGTTGAGCCGATGGCGGGTTACGAGGACTGGGAGGTGACTCAGGAGCTTGCCAAGGCGATGGGCTTTCCGATGAATTACTCGCACCCGAGCGAAATCATGGACGAGATCGCGCGCTTGACGCCGACATTCAAGGGCGTGAGCTACGCGAAGCTCGACCAGCTGGGAAGCATCCAGTGGCCATGTAACGATGCTGCGGTCGAAGGAACGCCGACGATGCATATCACTGAATTCGTTCGCGGCAAGGGCCTGTTCCGCTTGACACCCTATGTTGCAACTGACGAGCGCACGACACGAAAATACCCACTGTTGCTGACGACCGGTAGGATTTTGAGTCAGTACAACGTTGGTGCGCAGACGCGGCGCACCGAGAATCTGCGCTGGCATGACGAAGACGTCGTCGAGATCCACCCGCACGACGCCGAGCAGCGTGGCATCAACGAAGGCGATTGGGTCGGGCTCAAGAGCCGTGCGGGCGAGACGGTGCTCAGAGCGCGAATCACGGCCCGCTTGCAGCCGGGCGTCGTCTACACGACGTTTCACCATCCGGAATCCGGCGCCAACGTCGTCACCACAGATAATTCCGACTGGGCGACGAACTGTCCCGAATACAAGGTGACGGCCGTGCAAGCTGCGAAGGTCACGCAGTTGTCGAAGTGGCAACAGGAGTTCGAAGAGTTCACCGACGAGCAACTCAAGCTGTTGCGGGAAGCGCAAGCTCGCGGCGAGGAAGTCGTTAGCTAAGCTCCGGCCGATGGACGTCACTAAGCTCGCGCGCATGGCGAATCAGATCGCTGAGAACCTCGACTCCGGGTCCAACGAGGCACGGACGGTCGCTGGTGTTGCAGACCACATGCAGAGATTTTGGACGCCGCTCATGTGCAAGCAACTCATCGAGCGATGGCGTGAGGAGCCCGACTGCCTGAGCCCAATCGCAGCCAAGGCAATTGCGGCAGTTGCGGAGCGCCAGCCCGCCGCATCGGCCGGCTGAGGCATCATGGCGAGATCGATCGAGCGCTGTTACAACATCGCGCGCCTGCGCGAACGCGCCAAGCGCCGGCTCCCGGCACCGATGTTCCATTACATCGACGGCGCCGCCGGCGAAGAGTGGACGATGCGGCAGAATACGGCCGCGTTCGATCGTTGGGAGCTCGTGCCGCGGTGGCTCGTCGATGTCAGCGAGATCGATCTCTCTACGACCGTGTTTGGCCAGAAGATCGACGTGCCGTTCTTCTGTGCGCCCACGGCGATGTCGCGTCTGTTCCACCACGTCGGCGAACCGGCCGTGGCGCGTGCCGCCGAGCGTATGGGCACGATGTATTCCTTATCGTCGATTTCGACGACGAGTATTGAAGAGGCGGCCGAGGCAACTCGCGGCCCGAAGTTATTTCAAGTCTACGTATTCAAGGATCGCGGGCTCAATCGCGAGTTTATCGCGCGCTGCAAGGCGTCCGGCTACGCGGCGCTGGCACTGACTGTCGATGTGCCGGTTGCTGGCAACCGCGAACGCGACCTCGTGACGGGCATGACGATTCCACCCAAGCTCACGCTCGCCAGTCTATTGGACTTTGCGATGCATCCGCGTTGGGTCTGGAATTATTTCACGAGCCCGCCGATCGAGCTTGCGAACGTGCGCGACCGTATCAAGGGTGATGTCACCACCCTCGTGAGCTTTTTCAACGATCAACTCGACCGTACCGTCAATTGGGACGATGCCGCTTGGATGATCGAAGAATGGGGCGGGCCGTTCGCGATCAAGGGTATCTTGTCGGTCGAGGATGCCCGCCGTGCCGCCGATGTCGGCGCCAGCGCAATCATGGTATCGAACCACGGCGGGCGCCAGCTCGACTCCTCTCCGGCGCCGATCGAAGTGTTGTCGGAGATCGTCGCTGCGGTCGGCGATCGCTGCGAAGTCATACTCGAAGGCGGGGTCCGTCGCGGCGTGCACGTCCTCAAGGCGCTGGCGCTCGGTGCGACCGCCGTTTCCTTCGGCCGGCCCTACCTGTTCGGTCTGGGCGCAGGCGGCGAGGCCGGCGTCGACAGGGCGTTGGAATTTTTCAGAAGCGACATCGAGCGCGATATGCGGCTACTCGGCTGCCGCAACGTCAAGGAAATCGATTCGGCCCGAATCAGAGAGGTCCGCTAGTGAAGCCGGTGGCGCCAGGGCCGGTCCGCGGCGTCCGGCGCTTCGACATTGACCGGGTCGCTGCCGAGACTACAAGTGCTGTCGATGATGCCGTCGCGATCGAAGAGCCGCTGGAGATTCGACTAGCTCATTCCGGTTCCGACGGTAAGCGCGCGGAGCAGAGTATCTCCGTGACCATGCGTACGCCCGGCAACGACGAGGAACTGGCGGCTGGGTTTTTGTTTACCGAAGGCATTGTGCGTCAGGCAGCGGACATCGAGCGGATTGGCCCCTGCGGCCCAGCCGCGGCCAATGGCCTGATCAACGTTGTGCGCGTCGAGCTCGCCGCTGGCGTCGCCGTCGATCTCGATCGCCTCGAGCGGCATTTTTACACCTCATCGAGTTGCGGTGTTTGCGGCAAGTCATCGCTGGATGCGGTCGCCGTGCAGGGGCGTTATGATATCCACGCCGTCGATATTCGCTGGAGCGCAGCGTGTCTCGGCGGCCTGCCAGCCGACTTGCGGGCGCAGCAAGCGGTCTTTGAGGAAACCGGTGGCTTACACGCCTCCGGGCTATTCGATCACAGTGGCAAGATTGTGCTAACTCGCGAAGACGTCGGACGGCATAACGCCCTGGACAAACTCATCGGGCATGCGCTCATGCAAGGAATGGTGCCGCTCGAACAGTACGGCATCGTCGTCAGCGGCCGGGCAAGCTTCGAACTGTTGCAAAAGGCGATGATGGCCGGTGTGCCGATGCTAGCGGCCGTGGGCGCACCGTCGTCATTGGCTGTCGAGCTCGCGCGGCAATTCGGTATTACGCTCGTGGGATTTCTCAAACCCGGCCGGTTCAACATTTACGCCGGGCCCGATCGCGTGGTCGATGCTTGAGACCCGAGTGATCCAGCCTCGCGCCCTCCGAGCGTATCGATCTGAGCGACGCAAACGATGACGCCCAAGTGGTCCGATTTTGGTGAGCGTTTCACGCGGCGCACGGGCTCCCTCGAACTCATGGAGGATCTCGGCGATGCCCTGCGCGAGGACTCCGCCGAGCTTTTTCTGGGTGGCGGTAACCCCGGCAAGATTCCGGAGATCCAGCGGCGGTTTCAGGCTCACCTGGCGACCATCGCGGGCAGCGACGAACGCACGGATCGATTACTCGGGAACTACGCGCATCCGAAGGGTGAGCCCAAATTCCGCCAGGCGCTGGCGCGCTTGTTATCGCGCGAGTACGGCTGGCGAATCAGTGCCGACAATATCGCGCTAACCGGCGGCAGTCAGGCTGGTTTTTTCCTGCTATTCAATCTATTGGCCGGCAAGTTTGACAGCGCCGCGAACAAGCGGATTTTGCTGCCGCTGATCCCCGAATACATCGGTTACGCCGATCTCGGCGTCAACGAAGACTTGTTCATCGCACAGCAGCCCATCATCGAAGAGCTGGCGGATGGGTTTTTCAAGTATCACGTCGATTTTGACGCGTTGCGGATCGCCAGCGATGTCGGCGCGGTCTGTATTTCCCGCCCGACGAATCCTACCGGCAACGTAGTGACGGATAGGGAGCTTGCTGTGCTCGATGAACTCGCGCGCGGCGCCGGCGTACCGCTGATCGTGGATAATGCCTATGGCCTGCCGTTCCCCGGAATCGTGTTCGTCGAAGCTCATCCGATCTGGAACGAGAACGTCATCCTGTGCATGAGTCTGTCGAAACTCGGCCTACCGGGCGCACGTACGGGTATTGTCGTCGCGAGCGAAGCGATTGTCGATGCACTCATGCGGATGACTGCCGTGATGAGCTTGGCAGTGGGCAGCGTTGGCCCCGTGCTGCTCGAGGATCTGCTCGACTCGGGCGAGATCATCGACTGGAGCCGGCGCTTCATCACGCCGTACTATCGTGACAAGGCTGGCTTTGCCTGCGCGGCCCTAAAACGTGAACTCGATGGCGTGCCGTTTCGCATCCACGTTCCCGAGGGGGCATTTTTCCTTTGGCTGTGGCTGCCCGGCCTGCCGATTACGAGTGCAGAACTCTACCAACGCCTAAAACGTCAAGGCGTGCTCGTGATCTCTGGGCATCATTTTTTCCCGGGGTTGACGCGCGCATGGACGCACCAGCATGAATGCCTGCGAATCTCGTTTGCGCAGAGCCGCGAAGTCGTTGAGTCTGGAGTGAGTGCGATTGCCGCTGAAATCAAGCGGGCGTTCGCCGGCGATTGAGCTGGATTACGAACGCTTCAATGCGGCCGTGAGCTCCGGTATGACCGTGAATAAATCTCCGACGAGGCCGAGGTCGGCCACCTCGAAGATCGGCGCGTCTTCATCCTTGTTGATTGCGACGATCGTCCCGGCGTCCTTGATTCCGGTGAGATGCTGGATTGCGCCCGAGATGCCCACGGCAAGATAAAGCTCCGGCGCAATAATTTTGCCGGTTTGGCCGACCTGCAGGTCGTTCGGTACATAGCCCGCATCGACCGCCGCGCGCGATGCGCCGACGGCGGCACCGAGCGCGTCGGCAAGCGCGTAGATCAGCGCGAAGCTATCCGTGCTGCCGACACCGCGTCCGCCGGAGACGACGCGCGCGGCCGACTGCAAATCAGGCCGGCTCGAGTCGCTATCGGCGCGTAACTCGACGTACCGTGTATGCACTGGGAGATCGGTCGCAAGCTCGGCGGCGCTGATCGTGGCCGTGCCGCCGTCACCGGCCTGTGCGTAAGAGGCCGTACGCACGGTGGCGACGACGGTCATGCCGGGATCGGCCTCGACCGTGAGAATCGCGTTGCCCGCATAGACGGGCCGCTGGAACCGATAGGCGGTTTCAACCGCCATGATGTCGCTGAGTTGCCCCACACCGAGGAGTGCTGCGACCCGCGGCATTAAATCCTTACCGAAAGTCGTGGACGGTCCGAGGATGTGGCTGTACCCGGCAGCCAGATCGGCAATCTGCGGCGCGAGCGTGGCCGCCAGCGGCCAGCGGTTCTCCGCACGATCGACCTGCAACACCTGATTGACACCGGCGATTGCTGCGGCTAGCCGGGCCAGTTCTGCGCCGTTTTCGGCTAGCACCGCGATGTCGATAGCGCCTTCGGCGAAGCTTGCGGCGCAAGTCACGCAACGCGCGGTACTCGCGTTCAGTTCACGGCCGTTGTGCTCGGCGACGATGAGGACTTTAGCCACTCACCAGCCCCTTGGTTTTCAGCGCGGCCACCAGCTCGGCCACGTTTTTGACGAAAACGCCTTTCTCGCGCGCCGGGGGAGGGTCCATGCTCGAGATTCGAAACTGGCTCGTGTCCGTGCCGCCGAGATCCGCCAATGCGATGACTTCGAGCGGTTTTTTCTTAGCCTTCATGATTTCCGGGAGCTTCACATAGCGCGGCTCATTCAGGCGTAGATCGCTGCTAACGACCGCAGGCAGATCGAATTCGATGACTTCCAGGCCGGCGTCAACCTCGCGCACGGCCGTTGCCGTCGAAGCGTCGATCGTGAGTTCGGAGGTGAATGTCGCTTGGGGCCTCTGCCAGAGGGCCGCGAGCATCTGGGCAGTCTGATTATTGTCAGCGTCGATCGCTTGCTTGCCGAGCAGGACGAGATCGGGGCCTTCGCGCTCCACAAGACTGAGAAGTACTTTTGCGATGGTCAATGGCTCGAGAGCTCGGTCAGTCTCGACGAGAATCGCACGATCGGCACCCATTGCCAGACCGGTACGCAGCTGTTGTTGGCTTTCGGTTGTGCCGACGCTGACGACCACAACTTCTTCCGCTTGGCTGCGTTCGCGGATGCGTAAAGCTTCCTCGAGAGCGATCTCATCGAACGGGTTGATGCTCATTTTGATTCCGTCGAAAATGACGCCGGAGCCATCGGGCTTGAGACGCACGCGGACGTTGTAGTCTACGACGCGCTTCAAGCACACCATCAGTCGCTGCATTCGGGCCACCAGAGTTTCAACAGCAGGGAATTCATCGGCTCAGGACTGTCCACGTGGACATACTCGAAGGGCCGTGATCCTAGCATCGTGCTACTGCTTCGTACAGTTGCCATTGCGCTATTGAGCAGCGATCGAACGCTCAATCGCAGTCTGGCGGGATTTCCGGTCGAATGTGGCTCCAGCCACGATACGCTGCCGCATGCATGGGAACATTGTGTACTCGCAGAATATCCACGCGTTGATCCGCAAGCGCGAGAGAAGCTCCCAGCGTTGCGAGATCCTTATCGGCCAACGAAGTGCCCGTTAACTTGCTCAGGAATGATTTACGCGAATGGCCGATGAGCACGCGCAGGCCATGGCGGCGAAACTGACCGGCCGATCGAAGTAGCTCGAGCGATTGCAGCGCATCTTTACCAAATCCGATCCCGGGATCGAGGATGACCCGATTCAAATCGATTCCCGCTTTGTCCCATTGTTCGACGCGCTCGCTCACCCAGGCCTCGACAGCTACACGAGCGCTCGTACCGCGTGGCAGCGTCTCGCCGTTCTTGACGGGCAGGCTGAGGCTATGCATCGCGACCCAGTCGGCCCGGTTGTCGCGTGCCAACTCCAGCATGGCCGGATTACTAAGGCCACTGACGTCGTTGATCATGTCGATGCCTAAGCGCAACGCCTGGCGAGCCGTCTCGGGATGGTAGGTATCGACGCTCAGCCGGGGACGCAGCGGGTCATCGGCAAGGTACTCGAGCAACGGCTCGATGACGGGCTGCAGGCGTTGCCATTCTTCCGCCGCCGCAAGAGGCTGGGCGCCGGGACGTGTCGACTCGGCGCCGAGGTCCACGAAGTGCACCCCGGCGGCAAGCATAGCGTCGATCTGCGGAGCGACCGTATTCCAATCGGTAAACCGTCCGCCATCGGAAAACGAGTCGGGCGTGACATTGATGATGCCCATCCACAGCGGAATGTGGTCTGGAGTTTGCGAGGACCAATCGAGTAGGATGCGGTTCGGCTTGCCCGGGAGCTCGAGGCGCGGCTGCAGCGCGCATAAAGGCGTAAGGACGAAACTACGAAGATGCGCGTGCTCGTGCGGTATCCTCAACGCCGCTGTATGAACGCTTTCCTCGCCCCAGAGCAGGATGTCAATGTCGATCGGCCGCGGCGCCCAACGATCCGCTGGCATTCGGCCGAGCGCGGCTTCAACGTGCTTGATAGTTAGTCGCAGCGCTTCTGGATCCCGGGATACTTCGCAGTCGAGGACAAGATTCAAGAAAGGCAGATTCCAGTCGGCGGGCGCCTCGCGCGGCAGTAATGCGGGCGATTCGACCACGGGCGATACTCGCGCGACTCGGATGTCTTGCGCTTCTAGTGCCGCGATTGCACGCCTTAGATTATCGCGGCGGTCACCGAGATTCGAGCCAAGGCTTAAATAGGTCTGCATGCGTTCGTCCGTGATGACCGCGCGTCGAGCCGTTATAGTATAAGTGCTCGGTCGAATTCGGTATTACGCAAGCGGAGTAAGAATGAAGGCAAAAGCTGCAGTCGCATGGAAGGCCGGCCGCCCGCTGGTGATTGAGGAAGTCGAAGTGGCTGGCCCGAAGGCAGGCGAAGCCTTGATCAGACTCGTTGCGACCGGCGTCTGCCACACGGATGCCTACACGCTCTCGGGCAGCGATCCGGAGGGTGCGTTCCCGGCGATTCTGGGTCACGAAGGCGGCGGAATCGTCGCGGAAATCGGGGCCGGCGTGACGAGCGTCAAGCCCGGCGATCATGTGATACCGCTCTATACGCCGGAGTGCCGCGAGTGCAGATTCTGCAAGTCGGGTAAGACTAATCTTTGTCAGGCCATCCGTGTCACCCAAGGCCAAGGTCTCATGCCTGATGGCACGAGTCGATTTTCGGTTGGCGGCAAGCCGCTCTTGCATTTCATGGGTACCTCGACCTTCTCCGAATATACGGTGCTACCCGAGATCGCCTTGGCGAAAATCGCCCAGGCCGCGCCGTTGGAAAAGGTCTGTCTGCTCGGCTGCGGCATCACCACCGGAATTGGCGCCGTACTCAATACGGCCAAGGTCGAGGCCGGCGCGACGGTCGCGGTCTTCGGCCTCGGCGGCGTGGGTTTGAGCGTGATCCAAGGCGCAGTCATGGCACAGGCGGATCGCATCGTCGCGATCGATAGCAACCCCGATAAAGAGACCATGGCTCGACAGCTCGGCGCGACCGATTTCGTCAACCCGAAGGATTGCGATCGACCCATCCAAGAGGTCATCGTCGATATGACGGACGGCGGCGTCGATTATTCTTTCGAGGCGATCGGCAACGTCGGGCTCATGCGCGCGGCCTTGGAGTGTTGCCACAAAGGGTGGGGGGAGTCGACGATCATCGGCGTCGCAGGTGCCGGCCAGGAGATTTGCACACGCCCATTCCAGCTCGTCACGGGTCGAGTCTGGCGCGGTAGCGCTTTCGGCGGCGTCCGCGGCCGCAGCGAGTTACCGGGCCTCGTCGATCAGTATATGGCCGGCAAGATCAAAGTCGATGAAATGATCACGCATACGATGGGACTCGAGGACATCAATCGTGCGTTCGATCTTATGCACGAGGGCCAGAGCATACGCTCCGTCATTCACTTTTGAGACAAGAGTGTGATTCGGCAGTTATCTGCAGAGCTACTTCGCCACGAGCTGTCTACCGACGCTGTCTCGATGTGGAGAACCGCTAACGGCTGCGGTTTCAATCGGTCGACGCTCTCCTCCGGAGATGCGGCGGCGGCCGGGTGTCTCCTCTACCGCGAGAATCTATAGCTGCCAGATATGTGAGTGACAATGAGATCTGTCGCGACCCCCTCGTCATTGACGATGAACTCGTAACCGAGTCCGAGGCCTTCGAACACCGTCTCGGACAGCGGCACTAGCGCCCGCGGTGCGCCCTCGCCGATGCCGGGGGCGCCGAGGCCCACCGCGTTGTAGCCGTCGACGATGGTGGCGATCAATTGACCGTCGGAGTACGACACCTCGTACGTCCGCTCGCTGCCCGCGTATCTACCGGTGTAGGCGCCGACGTATCGTGCCAGCACCTCCGGCGGTACGGATACCGCCCGATCGGCGGCATCCGCGAGGCTGCCCGTCCAGTCGTCGCTGGTACGCTCGCAGACCGACTCCAGCATTTCCGTATCAGCCGCTAGTTCCATGCCTACCGTAAAGCTCCACGGCTCTGTGAACGCGCCCGGATCGGAGACGGTAACCTCCAGCTGCAGGTGGCCGAAGTCGGGACGCCGGTAGCGCTCTGTGATCCGCAGGGCCTCTGTGTGCGAGACGCCGTGGCGAGTCACCCACGTCCGGTCGTTGAATCCGGCGCTTTCTACGACCAGCGTGTCGCCATCCCAGCGCCCGACCGAATACCCCGCCCAGCTTGGGAAAGGGTCGGCTTCCAACTCGCGGCCGTCCATGTGGACCACGCGATACCTGAGCTCGTCGTCCAGGATCGCAAGGGCAGTCGGCGTCTGCAGGAAGCGTTTCCAGCCCCCGAATTGCTCGGCCTCAGGTCCGCTCGGTCGGCACTGGTAAGCCGGGCGCATCTTGTAATAGTCCTGCTGACGCTCACGGACTAGGCCCATGACCCATGGCTGCAAGATGGCGGGATCGAGACGTGTCAGGGGAGGCCGCCCGTTCCACACGCCGCTAAAATCCGGCCGGCCATCGGGTCCACGCGGCGCCGGCGCGGTGAGGTCCGGTGTCCCGTCAGCCGTGCGCGGGATGCCCGGCCAGGGGCGATCCAGCCATTGAGCCGCGGCGGGCAAAGTGCCCACGAACAGCATGAGCGCCGCGAGAACGTGCTTCATACATCCCCTCCATTGTCCGGGCACCGCCGCCGTGGGCTGATTCTAACGCCTGGAGAAGGAGCGGCTCCACCCGACTGCGCCGGATTGCCCAACCCATCAACCCCATGCACCTGGAACACGTTTTTCGCCAATTCGATACCTACTGTTGTAATCTTCATCTCGGTCGCCTCTGTCTTTTTGTGGGAACTCACATTCACCACTGTGGCACTTTGATGCCGGCTGGAGTAGGGACGACCATCCCATTAGCCTCGGCCGTTAGCCGACCTTCAATTTCTGGTGGAAGCCTTACTCATGGCTACAACTGTAGTTTGCGTTGGTGCCGTAGTTCAACGAACAGATAGCGTCCTTCTCGTTCGCCAAAGTACCGGCCATTCTCCTGAGGGACAGTGGACGATCCCGTGGGGACGAATAGATAGCGGCGAATCTCCAACTGCTGCCGCGCTCCGCGAAATCGAAGAGGAAGCTGGCGTAGTCGCTCAGGTCGAAGGGCTTCTCGGCATTCAAGAGCTTCCAGAGCCGTGGCTCGGCATGATCGGAATCCTGTTTCTCTGTACGCACGTTGACGGCACGCCGAATCCAGATATGCGTGAAACTGACGCCGCGCAGTACTTTCAGGATGACCAATTGGACGCGATTGCAGACTCCATGGACCCACTGAGTACATGGCTGGTTCGTCGTGTTCTCACCAACGATTTCAACCTGCTTGGGATGAATTATTCCGGACCATTTGTTCCAAGTCCGACATACTTGTAGCTGGAAACTTCGAGCGGCGGCTTGTGGACGAGGCTGTGTAACAATTCGCGAGTTTCGGCGACCGATGGGACCGCGTTCCACATTTACAGTGTGCAGCGATCAGACAGAGATTTGGCTGCCCACATCAAGGTTTGAAGCGAGTGCATTTAGAGAAGTTACACCACCAACTCGTTCAAATTCGACTTTTTAGGCTCGGCCGAAAGCATATATCGAGCACGAGTTACTATGCGAGCTGTTGTATATCTCGGAGGATAAATCATTGTGAACGGACAACATGCTCAAAACGACAGCAAATCTCGGGGAATCATTACTCCAATGGATCAGTTCCCTCGGAGGTCAGCATGAGGATAATCGCTATCGTCACCACTTTCTGCCTGCTCTTCGCGGTGTCCGCGTCGAGCCAGCAGGGGGAATCAGCGAGTAATACGACGGACGACCCGACGCGCGCATTCCTGCTCTCTGCCGCAGATGTCGCCGGGCACGCGGCCGAGCTCAATGCGAGCGTGGCCTATGCCAACACGACCGTGCTCGAGCGTACCGATCCAGCATCGCCGACGGGACTTGCGTATCGGCTCGCGGTCGACCGTCGAACGCCTCCACAGCGGGCTGCCCAACATGCCGCCGAAGCTGAGCTCTGGGCAATTGTGGACGGAAGTGGCGCCATCACGACGGACGGGCGAATCGTCGACATCGTCGAAGGCGGCCAGACGGTTGGAAGGCGGATCGAGGGAGGTACGGTGCACAAGGTGTCCAGGGGTGACTTCCTG
>Ga0326597_10005622_pt1 | contig 17343 bp, 20 predicted proteins | sample RVTome_12_FD_203789 | JGI IMG/M metagenome (GOLD analysis project Ga0326597, IMG submission 203789) | Soil microbial communities from uranium-contaminated site in the Upper Colorado River Basin, Wyoming, United States - RVT100D185 | ecosystem: Environmental > Terrestrial > Soil > Contaminated >... | reverse complement strand
AGGTGCGTGAGCGCCGTCTCGACACCGGTTTTCGTGTCGGCGACGTAGAGATTCTGGCGTCCCTCGCGGTCGGAGATGTAGGCCACGCGCTTTGCGTCGGGGGAGAAAATGCAGAAGCGTTCGCGCGCGTCGGTACGCGTCAGGCGAAGGGCTTTCTTCGGTTCGGTGCTGGGAATCAGGTACACCTCGCCGCCTGCCACGAAGGCGATCTTCCGCCCGTCTTCCGACAGCACGTACTCCTCGATCTTGCCGTCGATGGACGCCAGGACGGCCGGCGGCGTCACCCAGTCGGTAGGCGCTTCCACCACGATCGGGCGTACGGAGTCGGTGCCGAGATCCATGATCCAGAGCCCCAGGTCGCGCTCGAACACGGCCTGGGACCCGTCGTTGGACGCGCGCAGCCAGCGCACGCCGAAGTCGCTAAACGATGTGGACGGCTGCACCTCGCCCCCGCGCGGGGAAAGGCGCACGACATTCGCCACTTTTCCCGAATTGCCGGTGCAGACGATGCGATCGCCGGAGAAGCCGGGCCAGAGAAACTGTGATCCCTGGGGGCTGACGCGTTCGACTTTCGGCGGCCACGAATCGCGCCTCAACGTCCAGACCTGCCCGGCGCGCGCGCTTTTGTTCCCCTCCCACCACCACGTGGCGTAGCCGGCGCCGTCGCAAAACGTGATGTTCTTGCCGTCCGGACTGTAACGCCCGAAATACTCCCCCTCCAAAGGCACGCCGGTCACCGGTCTGGGTGCGCCGCCGCCCACCGGAATTTCGAACAGGTCGGGGCGCGACTCCACTGCCGCTTCGGCCAGAAGAAAGCGCCCGTCAGGCGACCAGTCGCACGGGTAGTCGTTGCCGCTGTTGTAGGTGAGTCGCTGCGCCAGCCCGCCTCCGGACGGCAAAACGAAGATGTCGGCCTGCCCCTCGCGATCGGAGGCGAACGCGATCCGGCTGCCGTCCGGCGACCAGATCGGTCGATAGTCGCGCGCGGGATGCACCGTCAGCCGCTCCGCCCTGCCGCCTTTGACATCGACCTTCCAGATGTCGCCGCGATAGGAAAACGCCACGCTCTTCAGGTCGGGCGACAGCGCCGGATGTCGAAGATAGCGCGCCGGTTCCGCTTGGGCGGCCGCGCCGGCGAAGCACGGCACGAGAAGCGCAATCAGTAGAATCCGTCTCTGGGTCATGGCCATCCTGCCTTCACGGTACGCGCCAACTCCATCAGGTACCGGGCAAATTGCGGTCTTTCCTTGCGCGAAGCAAGCCAAAGCGGAGGAGCAGCCCCCGCGTTCGGCGCATCAGGCTCTCCACTTGTCCCCAAGGCCCACCGAGCTTACCATGCCGTGAAAGCGAGGCGGGTTCGTGTTCACACTGACAGGCAAGAGGGCGCTCATTACCGGCGGTGCGCGCGGAATCGGTCGGGCGACAGCGCTGCTGTTCGCCCGTGCAGGCGCCGACGTGGCCGTGAGCTATCGCGCGCACCGGGCCGAAGCCGAACGTGTCGTCGCGGAAATTCGCGGCCTCGGCCGCGCGGCCTGTGCGCTCGAGCTGGACCTGACCGACTGGGACCGGGCCGTCGAGCTTCCGCGCCGCGTCAGCGAGGCGCTCGGCGGCCTCGATATCGTCGTAAACAACGCGGGAGTCTGGATACCGACGCCCATCACGACCTGGACTCCTGAGTCCGTGAACGCCGTTCTGGGCCCTAATCTCTACGGCGCGATCGCCGTTTCCCGGGGAGCCGTCGAGCTCATGATCGCAAAGGGCTCCGGCACCATCATTCACGTCGCTTCGACGGCCGGGCAGCGCGGCGAGGCCAAATACGGCATGTACGCCGCCAGCAAGGGCGCCTTGATCGCGCTGACCAAATCCATGGCCTCCGAGTTGATTCCCCACGGCATACGGGTGAACTGTGTGGCCCCGGGCTGGGTCGACACGGACATGTCGCGGGAAGCCCTCCGCGAAGCCGGTGTCCAGGGGATCCGCGCCGCCATTCCGCTCGGACGCGCGGCCGACCCCGGAGAAATCGCGGCCTGCATCCTGTTTCTTGCGGCGGACGAATCTTCCTTCGTGCATGGGGAAATCCTCAACGTCAACGGAGGGGCGGTGCTTTGCGGCTGAAGGGGGCGCACACGTCGCACGGCGGACGACTTGCGGCCGCGCTGCTGTTGGCCTTCGTGCTTTCGGCGTGCGCTCCGCGCCTGGAGGACAGTTTCGACATTGTCTGCCTGGTTTACGGGAAGGCCGGAGCCCCCGATGGAGCATTGATGCGCATGCGCCACGATGCGGACGGCAGCTGGACCAAGGTATCCGAACAGCCGCTGTCGCGCGCCGCCGTGCTGCTCACCCCCGGGCCGTTTCCTCCGGGCGATTTCCAGTACCTGACGATTTCGTCCGGCTATCGGACGAAGACCAGCGCGCTCTGGCAAGTGCCTGTCGATTCCGACTTGGTGCCGGACCACAGCGCGAGTTTTACCGGGCGCGCCGTGCTTCTGGTCGGCAACAACGCGGCGGCCACGGCCGCGGCCGTGGTCTTCGCTTCGGCCGAACAGGTCGATCTTCGCAGAGCCGAATTCGGACGTGAAGCCGTCAACCTGCGCGCGAACTTTCGCTGTTCGGTGGCCGTGGTGAGGTACGACCGTCCCGATTCCATCGAAGTTATCGGAGAGAGCGCCTACGCGCGTGCCGCCTGGCTTTCCGATTCGCGGGTCGCGTTTGTCCGTCGTTCAGGCGTGCTGGTGGCCCTGGACCTCAAAAATGCGACCTTCGACACCCTGGCCTTCGAAGTGAATGCGATAAGTTCCGCCCCGCAGGCCCAGCGCTACGCCCTTGGTTTTCGCGGCGATTCTATTTCGGTCAGAGCGACGGACGGTCTGGCGGTCTATCCCACCCTTCGCGGTGCCTCCGTACCGTCTCTGGCGCCGGACGGTGCCACGCTGGCGTACCACACCGAAGATCTGGGCGTCTGGACGGTGGAACTGGCCACCGGCAAGGCCCACGAACTGGGGGTCGGCTATCCCATCGACTGGTCCGCAGACGGAGGCCTTGTGCTGTTTTACGAACGTGAGGTGGACGATCGCAACGTGGCGCGTTCGGTGTTCCACATCGCCGATGCCCGCCTGGGCGCGACGGTGGATCTGCCGGAAGCCGGTTTTACCGTGGACGCCGTTTTTCTCCCTTGATCCGGGTTGACACCCGGCTCGGCGCCTGCGGTGCACGCCACAGCCGGGCTAGCACCGGGTTGTTCCTTTGGGTTGACAAGTGCCAAGCGACGAGGACATACTGAATTTGGCTCCCGCCACAAGTTTCGCTCGCCTGATCGCCGGCCTTTTGGGTCGACGCAGGTCCGTACTGCTCTGTACCGTTGTGCAGAGCGCGATGCCCGTTAAGGTTCCGGCGGGAGCTAAAGTGGTATGTCCCGACGGAGAGGCACCGCGCGCGTTCGGGCTCGATGCGAACATGGCCCGAGCGCTGATCGGCCAGCTCCCTCTGACAGACCCGCCTGATCGCCCGGCCGTCCGCAGAATCGAATTGCCGGGCGAAGAATTCGCGGGCCAAGTGGAGGTGTACTGCGAATACCTGCGCCCGCCTGTGCACTGTGTAATTGTCGGCGCCGGCCACATCGCGCGGCCGCTGGCGCGCATGGCCGCGGCGCTGGGCTGGGCGACAAGCGTGGCGGACGATCGCCCCGATTATGCGGCGCCTGCGTTCTTTCCCGAGGGGACGGCGGTGCACTGCGTCCCGTTCGGCCAGGTGTGGACGCAAATCGCCGTCGATCGCCTGACCGCTGTGGTCCTCGTTACGCGCGGGCACAGGCACGATGCCGAATGTCTCGCGGCGCTCCAAGGCGAAGAGCCGTTTTATGTGGGCCTGATCGGATCGCAGCGCCGCGTGCATGCTGCGCTGTCGGAGTTGCGGTCGGCCGGAGCGGACGCGGATTTCCTCGAGCGCGTATACGCGCCGGTGGGACTCCCGCTGGCCGGGGATACCCCCGGCGAGATCGCGCTCTCCGTGGTCGCGGAGATCGCTGCCGTGAAACGCGGACGGGGCCCGTGGGCAAGAGAGCAGAAAAGCGACTACTATCGGCGACGATGACGGACAATACCGATGAAGCGATCTTCGACCGTGTCGCCTTGGAAACGGCGGCCGGCCGACCGTTAGTGCTGGCGACCGTTATCGCCCGGCGCGGCTCGGTGCCGCGCGAGATCGGCGCCAAAATGATTTTCTGGGCCAATGGAGAGGCCCAGGGTTCCATCGGCGGCGGCTGCGTGGAGGCAAGAGTGGCGGCGGAGGCGCGCGACGTGCACTTGCGGACCCGCGGCCCGCGCGTGGTGTCGGTGCACCTGACCGACGTGCCCGAAGGAGGCACCGGTGATGTGTGCGGAGGACAAATGGACGTGTTCCTGGACTATCTGAAACCGGAGACCAACGATGTCAGTGACTAGCCCCCCCCGAATTGTAGCCATCGTGCTGGCTGCGGGCATTTCGAGCCGGATGGGCAAGCCCAAGCTCCTTCTCCCGTACGGCGACCGCACCATAATCGAGGCGACCGTCGACCAGGTGCTCGAAGCGGGTTACGACGATACGGTCGTCGTGGTCGGGTCCGACCGGGAAGAGATCCAGGAGCTCCTGGTTGCCCGGCCTGTGCGTATCGCCTTCAACCTCAACTATCGGGCCGGCATGGCCGGTTCGATCAAGGCAGGCGTGTCGTTCATCGAGGGGGGCGCTTCCGCTTTCGCCGTCGTACTGGGTGATCAGCCGCAGATCACGGCGAAGACGCATCGGCTTGTGCTGGCCAATTTCCGCAAGCAGAAAAAGGGCATCTGCGCGCCTACGTATGACGGCGTGCTCGGCCACCCGGTGATCTTCTCGATCGAGTACAAGAGCAGGATGTATGCGCTGCAGGGAGACAGCGGCGCCCGCCACCTAGTCGAAGCCAACCGCGCCGACTTAGCCGAGCTGCCGCTTAGAGTCCCCGAGATCCTTCCTTCCGTGAATACCCAGAAGGACTACGACAAGCTGATCAAAGGCTAAAGCCCAGAATGCCCGGCCCCGTGCTTATCCGCGGCGGCGGAGAGATGGCTACCGGCGTGGCCTCCGTCCTCCACAGGGCGGGCTTTGCCGTGGCCGTGACAGAGCGCGCCCACCCGCGCGCCATCAGGCGGACCGTGGCATTCGCCCAGGCGGTGTTTTCGGGTCAGGTCGAGGTGGAGCAGATCCGCGCCCGCGCGGTGGAGCCCGGAGAAGTGTTGGCCGCGTGGTCCGGCGGGGAGATCCCGGTGGTCGTTGATCCAAAAGCCGTGCTCAGGAAGACCATCGACTTCGGGGTCGTGGTGGATGCCCTCCTGTCCAAGAGCAACGCGGGGGGCACGGCACTGGACTGGGCACCGCTCGTCATCGGACTCGGACCGGGCTTTCTGGCCGGTCGGGACTGCCACCTGGTGGTGGAGACCAACCGCGGGCATAACCTCGGCCGTCACTACGACCGGGGTGCCGCTGAGCCCGACACCGGCACCCCAGGTGACCTGGGAGGGCAGACTCGGTCACGGATCCTCCACGCCCCGGCCGACGGGACGGTTCAGCCGGTGGCGGAAATTGGTGCCCTGGTACAGATCGGAGATCCCCTGGCCACCGTGGCCGGCCGGGTCGTGGCGGCGCCCTTCGCCGGGGTCCTCAGGGGGATCATGGCTTTGGGCACCGAAGTGGCCAGAGGTGAGAAAATCGGCGATGTCGACCCGCGCGGACGCCCCGAATTCTGCCGGTTGATCTCCGAAAAGGCGCGCATGATCGGGCTGGGCGTTCTGGCCGCGATGCTCTGGTGGGACGCCGGTCGTCCCCTGCCCCTCCCGCCGAATCCCAACCTCGGGACGCCGTCTCCCGGGTGAGTACCCCCTTGGCCTCATTTTGCCGGGAGTGGAACGCCCGGGTGATCGTCCCGTAGAATGAGGCAGCCCGTCAGAAAAGAAGGAGAAAGTGCTTATGCAAAGTCGGAAGAGTTTCGTCACCGCGGGGGTCGTCATGGCTCTCGTCATGTTCGTGGTGCAGGTAGCCACAGCCCAGTCCGGACGAGAAAACCAGCCCGCGGGACAGCCCGGCTGGCTGGGCGTATCGATTCAGGATATGACGAGCGACATCAAGGAAGCGTTGCCGCGCGGGGTCACGGATGGTGCCATCGTCAATTCGGTCGTGGAGGAATCACCCGCCGAGAGGGCCGGGCTCAAGGAGGGAGATATCATCACGCGGTTCAATGGGGCCGCCATTCATGATGCGGATGACCTCACGGCGGCCGTGCGCGACGCCGGCGCCGGCCAGGTGGTGGCTATCGAGTATTACCGCGATGGTCGCCGCATGCGCGACCGGGTGACCCTGGGCGAACAGACCGTCTCGGAGGCTCGGCGGTCTTACTCCGATGCGCTCAACTGGGTCCAGAAGGATGACCGGGATGATGCCGAAGGCGAAGACGAAGACGAACGCGAGCCGCACGTCTGGAGGTTCAACGATGATCGCGTCCCCGGTGCGTTCATGTTCCGCGGCGACCGCCCCGCCCGCCTCGGCGTCCGTCTGATGGACCTGGGTGACCAGCTGGCCGCCTACTTCAAAGTCGGCGACGACGGAGGGGCCCTGGTTACGGCGGTGATCGAGGAAAGCCCCGCTGCGAAGGCCGGCATTCTGGCGGGTGACGTGATCGTGGCGATCGACGATCGCGGCGTATCCGAGGCGGATGATGTGAACGAAGAGATCAATCGCCACGAGGAAGCAGGCCCGGTGGCGGTGAAAGTGATCCGCGACAGGCGCCCGCAGACCTTTACGGCCGAGCTCGCTAAGCCGGAAACAAGGGATCGTCGGTTCGGTATGCGTGCACCGCGCATGGAGCGCTTCCACTTCAACGAGATGCCGGAGATGCGCGGCTTTGCCGCGCCCCCGGTGGGTGCCGATCGCGAAGAGCTTAAAGCGCAGATGAAGGAACTCCGAAAAGAGCTCAAGGACCTGCGCAAAGAGCTCACCGAGCTGCGCTCGGGTCGGCGGTAGGACCAGAGTGAACTCCTGGAATTCGGCCTAAGCTTTTCGGGGCCAACCTACTTGCATCGGTCAGTTCGGCGCTGAAGGAAGACGCCGGACTGGCCGATACTCTTTTTAGGTACGCCGGCCTGCGCACGGGCGCCGGAACGGATGTCCGGGACCGCTTCCGGGAGCAGCCACATGTCCGACAGTAAGGTAGATATCCTGGTGGTAGACGACGAGGAGATGATGCGCGAACTCCTCGAAGACGTGCTCGCCCTCGAAGGCTATTCGGTCGCCACCGCCGAGGACGGCAAAGCGGCTTTGGCCCGCGTCAAGGAATGCAACCCGCTTCTCTTGATCTCCGACATCAAGATGCCGCGCATGAACGGCTTCGAACTGCTTAAAGCGGTCAAGGAGCGCTATCCTAAAATGCGCGTCATCATCATGACCGGCTACTCCGACGACTTCACGGTGAAGGATGCGCTGCGCCTGAACGCCGACGAGTACATCATCAAACCGTTCAACACCCAGGACATCACGGCCGTCGTCAAATCGGTCCTGGGCGATACGAAGTCCTCCGCGCAATCTGCCGCCGGGCAGGACTAAGCCCCCGCGCTTCCCGCCGGACACCGCACCGTCCGGCGCATCACCTTCCCCTGTCGCAAAGAGCGGTTTCAGCGCCGCGGCATTTTGCGCTTCGAACGTCCGAACGTCGGTGGCGCCGTGCTCTGCGAATGGGCCGCCTCGACAGCGGACGGCACCTCGGGAGTCCGGGCGGGGATGTTCACGGGCATCGTTGCAGGCGGTTCGATTACGGCAATTTCCGGTACCGTTCTCGCTGGCGGCTCAGGCATCCGGCTTTCGGGTGGCGTCGGTGCGAATTCCGCTTCCGACCCGAAGGAGAGCTCCGGCTGCTCGAGCAAAGTGAATTCAGCTTCCGGCGATTCGAGGCGGTCGCTCTTTTTGTGTACCGCGGAGTCTGTCTCCAGCGCCGGCACCGGCGCCGGCTCATTGCCTCGCCGCGTTCGCGCGCGTGACCGGCTGCGTCTCGGCGAAGTCTCCCGTTCGCCCGGGACCTTGACGATTCCATCCTCAGGCTCTGGCACCACAGCCGCCGGCGCGAGTTCGGCTTCGGCCGAACGCCGGCCCCGCGATGGGGGTGACGCGGAAGGCACGCCGGACATCCTGATGTGCAGCCTCTGCAGTTCCGAGTCGATGCCGCGATAGAGCTCGTTCTCCACCCAGGGCGCGTCCGCCGGGTCACCGATCCAGGCCCACAGTTCGAATTGCAGTCCGTTGGGCACGAGTCCCGTCACCAGCGATCGCGGCGCCGGGTTCTTGCGCACGCGCGGGTTGCGCTCGGCGACTTTGCGCAGTGCCATGATGACGTCGTCGGAGTCGCTCCCGTGCGCGACGTGCACACCGATAGAGATGCGAATGCGGCCGTCCGGCGCGGAGAGATTGGTGATGGCTTCGCGCATAAGGAGGTCGTTGGGAATGATGAGGCGGGTGTTGCCGGGCGTGCGCAGGTGGGTCACGCGCAGACGGATCGCCTCCACCTCTCCTTTCTGCGCACCGATTTCGACGTGGTCTCCGACCGTGATCGGCCGCTCGTAGAGGAGCACGAACCCGGCGGCATAGTTGGCCAGCGCTCCCCGGGCGACGAGCATCAGGGCGAGCGCCGAGAAGCCCAAGAACCAGAGCGTGCCGGTCAGCCCGAAGCCGATGACGGACAACGCCAGAAGCAGTCCGACCAGTACCGCCAGCGCCCTGCAGATGCGCATCACCGACCGTTCGGTGGGAGGATTGCCGTGGCCGCGGGCGAACATGCGCCGGCGCAGATACCCCGAAAGGAAGTGCGCGATGACAATGACCAGGACGAACGCCGCCACAGCCCACAGGAGCCTCAGCCATGTCACCGGTTCAGCGTTCCAGGTAAACAGCGTGCGATTGAAAAATTCCATGCGTACTCCGGATGGGCCGGCCGCCGTCGCTTGGCGCCCCGGCCGGTTAATTCTCGAAGGGGGCGCTGTACCGGTACAGCTCCGTCTTCACCAGGTGAATGATCTGCTCGGCGCGCCGCGCCACGTCTAGCTCCTCGAGCAGCCGCTGGCGCATGCGCATTTCGTCGAGCATGTACGCGCCGAAAAAGTCGCACAATTGATCGAGGGAACGCACGCCGCCCAGTTCGGCCAGCTGGCGAATGTTGCCGGCGCGCATGCGGAACAACCAGGATTTCACCGAATCGCGCAGCTGGGCGAAGAGGCGCTCCTCGGTGTCGGAATCGGGTATCGTTTCGGTCAGAGGCGCCACTTCCGCCGTGATATAGGGATCGTCGGACACTTCCTTCAGGATGCGCACCCGCACCAGGCCCGTCACGACGATGTTCTTCTCGTTGTTCGGCAGCCGCTCCACCTGGGTGATCTGCCCAAGCCCGGAGATTTCGTTCGCCTGGTTCCTTCCGTCCCGCTCGCTCTCCAGCGTGACGGAAAGATACTGACCCGAGGCCAGGGAGTCGTTGATCATCGTCTTGTAACGCGGCTCGAATATGTACAAAGGCAGCCGCGTGCCCGGAAAGAGAATGGCGTTGGGAAGCGGAAAGAGCGGCACCAGAAGACGCTCGGGGAGCTTCAGCGACTGGTCCATCAGAACATCCGCCTCTGGCCGTGCCCGATGAGGGTAAGGAGCTCCGAACGGGTGGCCGGGTTGTCCCGGAACACACCGAGCATGCACGACGTCACCGCGATGGAGTTTTGCTTTTCGACGCCGCGCATCTGCATGCACATGTGCTCCGCCTCCATCACCACCGCGACTCCGGCGGGCGAAAGCTCGCCATCGAGCGTTTCGGCGATCTCTCTCGTCAGGCGCTCCTGCACCTGCAGGCGGCGGGCGAACATGTCCACGAGCCGGGCGAGCTTGGACAGCCCGATGATCTTCCCGTCCGGGATGTAGGCCACCTGGGCCTTGCCGAAGAACGGCAGAAGATGGTGTTCGCACATGCTGAAGAAATCGATGTCGCGGAGGAGCACCATTTCGCTGGTGTCCTCCTCGAAGATCGCGCCGTTGACCAGCGCCTTGGGATCCTGGCGGTAGCCGCGGGTGAGAAACTCCCAGGCTTTGGCCACGCGCTCGGGCGTCCGTTTCAATCCCTCGCGTTCGGGATCTTCGCCGATATCCTTCAGCAGTTGATAGATCAGTTTCTCCATCGTATCACGTACCTGCCCGGCGCCCATTCGAAGGCGCGCACCACGCCCAAACGGCGAGCGCACCGGCACTGAAACTTGCTCTGGCCGCGGTGCGCAGTCTCACGCTTTCAGCCTCTGCTCCACGGTGGCCACCTTGTCTCGCATTCGCCCCTTCAGGCCCACCTGATCGTCGATCCAGATCTTGGTGGCGACGCGGCCCGACTCTTTGCGCATGGCCAGATGGCAATCGCGGATCAGGTTGAACACCGCCTCCGGCTCGCCTTCCACCAAAGTGCCCATGGCGGTGAGCTGAAAATCGAGTCCGCTGGCTTCGACCATGCGGACCACCTGGGCCACGTAGGGGGAGAGGTGTTCACCCGGGGCGTGCGGTGCGATCGAGAAGATGGCCAGCATACAGGGGGATATATAAAGGGAGACGGCACTGCCGTCTCCCTGTTTTTTTTAAAGCGGTGTATCGGCCTACCTGGCTTTGGCGAAGCGCTCGGCTGCGGCCGACCAGTTTACGACGTTCCACCAGGCTGCCACGTAGTCCGGGCGCCGGTTCTGGTAGTGCAGATAGTAGGCGTGCTCCCACACATCGAGCCCGAGAATCGGCGTGCGCCCCGAAGAGAGCGGGCTGTCCTGGTTGGCGGTGCTCTCGACGGTCAGCTTGCCTCCGCCGACGGAAAGCCAGGCCCAGCCCGAACCGAACCGGGTGGCCGCGGCTTTCGAGAACTGCTCTTTGAATGCCGCGAAGCTGCCGAACGTCGCTTTGACGGCATCCGCCAGGGCGCCGGTGGGTTCGCCTCCCTTGCCCGGTCCCATGATCTGCCAGAAGAACGCGTGGTTGGCGTGCCCGCCGCCATTATTACGCACGGCCGTCTGGATCGCCTCCGGGACTTTGGCCAGGTCGCGGATCAGATCCTCCACCTTCTTGCCGGCCAGGTCCTTGTGTCCTTCGAGGGCGGCGTTGACGTTATTGATGTAGGCCTGATGGTGCTTGGTGTGGTGAATCTCCATGGTGCGCGCATCGATGTGCGGCTCCAGTGCTTTGTAATCGTAGGGCAGTTTGGGAAGTTCGTAAGCCATGATCGAGGACTCCTTCTTTCGTCGGTTGGTACATCGCCATTCCCGGCAGAGGGCCGGGCCAGGGGGGAGGGGCCGATTCCGATTCTGCCGACCAAACCGTTGTCACGCTTTTGGATATTCGTCCCAGAGAGCAAGAGGCAGCAGGCACGGCTCACCATCCCAAATGTGTCCTTATACCACTACATGAAAACCATTCCTGTTTGGTGGGTCAAGGAGAGAAGAGATGAGTGCCTGCGCCCGAAGGCCGGGCTTCACTGAATCCCGATCTTCTCCACCTGCGTCTCCACGGACGAGTTCACCCGTTTCAGCTGCCCCTCCACGACGCCGAGCAAGCCGCGCAGAAGGCGGGCCTCGGCCGTGAGGACCTGCCTTCGCACTTCGTTCAGCGCCTCGCGGTCGGGCGCCAGGGCGCAGACGACCTGACACGCGCAGGCGCCGACATCTTCGGCAAATTGCTGCCAGTCGTCTTTCGATTCGGCGCGTTCTTTGTTCACACGTTCTCCTCCACGAACTGAATTCGCAGCTGTGCCCCGTCCATGCGCGCACTCCCTGTTTTCAACCGCGCCACCGTCCGTGGCAGCGACACGTGGCGCTTGAAGCTGCCCACGCGCACCGCGAGCTCGTCGGCTTCGCGCGTAACGTCGATATCTTCCTTGTGCACGAACGGGAGATTCAGCTCGAGCCGGTAGCCGCCGTTGTCCTTCGCAAAGCTGTAGGGCGGCTCCTTAAGATAGAACTGCGCCGGATCAGAGTCGCCGTAGAGCTGCAGGGCAGCCTCCTCGAGCCGATCACGGCCGATCACCTCGTCGGCAAACAGCGGGAGCCGGGCCACCGGAACCGGCCGGAAGTACTCCGTGATGTCGGCCGCGTGCCGCGCCTGCGTTTTGGCCCACTGCGAAAAGTAACCGTCCGAATCGGGAAACAGCCGGTTGATGATCACCTGGTCGGTGATCATGCCGTACATGCTGAAGTACATGTACGCCCGCTGAGTCTCGCGCACGACCATCTTTTCCGCGTTGGTTACCAGCCGGACCGACGTCACTTCGGGATCGACGAGCACCTGCTCGATACCCTCGAGCCGTCTGAACAACCGCTCGATGGCGGCGAAGTAACTGTCGTCGGGCAGCGGTATGTCGGCCATGGCCTTCATGACCGGCCGTGCCACCCGCGCGACGGAGCGCTCGAACTTGAACAGCCTGCGCATGTACCACTCGAGCGTGGTGGGCATGGAGACGAAACGCAACGACTCCCCGGTGGGCGCGCAGTCCAGCACGATCACGTCGTAGTCTTTCTGCCCGACGTACTGGTTCAGGTAGAGCAGGGCGATGACATCTTCCATGCCCGGGATGATGGCCAGCTCCTCGGCCACGACATGGGAGAGCCCGGTGGTGGAGAAGACCAGGGCCAGATAGCGGTACACGTCTCCCCAGTAGCGTTCCACCTCTTCCCGTACGTCGATCTCCTGCATGTCGAGGCGCTCGGCCACCTGTGTGGGCAGTCCCCGCTTCTGATCGAAGAGACCCAGCTCGAGATCGAACGAATCCGCCAGGCTGTGGGCGATATCCAGCGACATCACCAGCGTGCGGTAGCCCCGCCGGGCGGATGCCAGCGCCGTAGCGGCTGCCACCGTCGTCTTCCCCACTCCCCCCTTGCCCGAAACCAGAATGATCCGTGCCACCTTATCCTCTTGGGCGACCGACACCGCGAGGTTATACGCGCGCCGGGCCCGCCTGTTGAGCGGATCCTCAAAACCCGTGCCCGGGCGGCTTATGGGCCCGCCGCCGGCTTCCGATAATGAAATATGCGCCCCGGGGGGGACGGCGCACAGAAAGACAACGGATGTTCGACTATTCGTGGTTACTGGAACGACTTTACGGCCTCGGGCCGCTCTTGGTGGCCCTGGCCTGCGGCGGCTTCATCGGCCTCGAGCGGGAAGCGCGCGGCAAGCCGGCCGGCATCAAAACCGCCATGCTGATCTGTTTCGGATCGGCGGCATTCGTGCAGTCCGGTGCCATCCTCGCCGGCCCCAGCGTCGATGCGACGCGCGTCATGGGCCAGGTGATCACCGGAATCGGTTTCCTCGGCGCCGGCGCCATCATCACGCACCAGGGGCAGGTGAAGGGACTGACCACGGCGGCCACGATCTGGGTGACCGCTTCCGTGGGCGTGGCCCTGGGCATGGGCTGGTACGTCCGGGGCATTGCCTGGACTTTCATCTGCGTCGTGGTTCTGCAGGTGGTCAGTTTCCTGGAGCGCAAGGTGCAGCTGAACGGGCACAGCACGGCGGGCGGCGGGCGGCCGGCCTCTGCCGTCCCGCCGGAGCGGGGGCGCCCGCGCCAGTCCCGCCGCCGGCGCCCGCGCCAGAATCGTCCCGGAGGCGATGCGGGCCACAATTCGTCACAGAACAGTTCGTAGACAGAGCGCAGAATTTGAAAGGACACTACCAGTGAACAGATTCCTCTTGGCTATCATCGGCCTGGGCATTTGGATCCAGGCCGGCTGCAGCGCACCACCGGTCACGCGCGAGCTGGCGCACTTTCCACTGGACGGGATGGAGCACGTGATTGCGCGCTCCGCCGTAGAGGTCGACTTGGCGGTCTCCACCGACGGGCAGGGCTCGCTGCGTGTTGTGACCGGGGAGCCTACCGTGGTACGCCTGTTCGAAGTCGGTGATGTCGATCTCGAACAGACACGTCTTTCCTACCAGGCGAAAGTGCGCACCGAGTCGGTGGAAGGGCAGGTCTACCTGGAAATGTGGTGCCATTTCCCCGGACAGGGGGAGTTCTTCTCCCGGGCGCTTCACGCGCCACTGTCCGGTTCGAACGAATGGACCACGCAGACCACCGATTTCTTGCTCCGCGAGGGCCAAAAGCCCGATCTGGTGCGGCTGAATCTGGTCGTCGACGGCAAGGGAACGGCCTGGATCGACGACGTTCGTCTCTTCGGCACTCCGATGTGAGGCACGATTCAAAGGAGCCGTCGTTTCCCCTTGTGACGCTCGGTCCGCCGGGCTTGATTTCGACATGATGGGGGGAGACAACCGCGGTACGGCGGCGCTCGAGCTCTCTGACTGCTCCTGCGCCTATCCGAACGGGCGCGTGGTGCTCGAGCGCGTCAACTGGCGCGTGGCGCCCGGGACGTTCGTGCTGTTGTCGGGTGCCACCGGTTCGGGTAAATCCACGCTCGTGCGCCTGCTTCTGGGCCTCTTGCGCCCGACCGCCGGCGAAATCCACGTTCTCGGAGAGGACCTCACCCATCTGCCGGCGTCCGGCCGACCGAAGTTGCGCCGACGCATCGGCGTGGTGGCGCAGGACCTGTCGCTATTGCCCGACCGCACCGTGGAGCAGAACCTCACGCTCGCCCTGGCGGTGCGGGGCAAGCGCGGACGCGCGGCACGGCGCCGCATCGGCCAGCTGCTCCAGGACGCCAGGCTGGTGCACCGTCGCCACGATCGACCGCTGCAGCTGTCGGGCGGCGAGCGGCAACGCCTTGCCGTGGTGCGCGCCGCCGCGGACTTTCCCGAGCTGGTGCTCGCCGACGAACCCACCGCGCATCTCGATGCCAATAACGCGGAAGTCGTGACCGAGATGCTCAATCGCCTGCGCATGTCCGGCTCGACCGTCGTCGTGATGACTCACGCACTGCATCATTTCAGCCGGTCCGACGTCCTGCGCTGTCACCTGGAGCGCGGCGCGGTGAAGGAACTCTAGGGTGCGCATCCTTCTCGGCGAAGCCTGGCGCGGCCTGCGCTCGGAACCTCTGGCCGCTTTGCTCGGCGCAATTGTCGTGGGACTTGCCCTCTACATTCCGGCCATGCTCTATCTCGTCTCAGAGGCGGGCGAGCGCTACGGCCGCGAACTTCAGGCGCAGGTCAAGTTGCGCGCCTATCTGGACGACTCCGTCGTGCCGCCCGCCACCGACCTGCTCGGTTCTGTGCAGGCGCTGCCCGGTGTCAAAAGCGCGCGCTGGCTCGACCGTACCCTGCTTTTGGCGGAGTTGGAGAACGAACTCGGCGCGAACCTCACCGAAGGACTCCCCGCCAATCCGCTCCCCAACGCCGTGGAAGTCAGCGTGCTGCCGAACCACGCCACCGAGGCGGAGCTTGCGGCTCTGGCTTCGCGTCTCGACCGGCTCACAGGCGTCCAGGACGTGGTGTACGGGCAGCTCTGGGCGCAAAAGGCCGACCGGTTCTTCACTGACGTCCGCATCGTGCTGGGGGTTATCACGGTATTTCTGTCGATTCTCGTTCTGGCCATTGCGGCCAACATCATTCGCCTGACCATCCGCACGCGGCGGGAGTCGATCGGCGTCTGGCTTCTGCTCGGCGCTTCGCCTCTGTATGCGCGCATGCCCTACTACATCGAGGGGACCACGGCCGGCCTGGCCGGCGCCCTGTTCACCCTGGTGCTCACGTACGGCACCGTGACGTGGGCGGGTGGTTATGTTCCCACGCTTTCGTTCTTCACGCCTCTGGAAGTCGGGCTCTTCGTGCTCATCGCCGTCGCCATGGCGCTGGTGGGGGCGGTGGCCGCGGCGCGCAGGCATATCGTCCCCCTGTGATGCGCAACGTAATCGTTCTGGCAGCGGTCCTGCTCTGGACCGTCCCCGGGGTCGCTCAAAGTCGCAGGCAGGCGGAGATGCGGCTCGATTCGCTTCGCCTTGAGCTCGACACCAAGCGTGCGCGGCTCGACGAGCTGGGGGAGACGGAAGGCGATCTTCTGGGCAAACTTCAGAACCTCGAGGAGACCATCGATCTCAACGCCCGCGTGCTCGATCGCCTGGGTGCGCGCGAAAGCCGGGTGGAGGGGGAAATTCAGCTGGCCGACTCGCTGCTCGGAGTGCGCGAGAGCCTGCTTTCGGACGTGCGCGCCAATTACGCCGAACGTCTGGTGGCGCTTTCGAAAAACCACGTCCGTCAGGCGCCGGACTGGCTCTTCTTCCTGGCCGACCCGGGGAACGCTGCCTTGATGCAGCCGCTTCTGGCGGCGGTCGGGCGGGCGGACCGCGACCTCATCAAGCGCTACGACTCGCTTCGCACCTCCGTCGCCGACAACCGCGTGTTTTTGGTGGAGCGCAAAGAGGAACTGCACGCGCTGCGCAAGGACAAGCAGCGCGAGACCGGACTGTTGGCCTCAAGCAAGGACAAGCGCAACACCCAGCTCAGGCAGATCCGCTCGGAGCGCTCGCAGCTGGCTGAGGCGATGCAGGAGCTGGCCGAGGCGGCGCAAAAGCTCGAAGCCATCATCGACGAAATCGTATCGTCCGGCGCCGCCAGCTACGGCGGCGACGGGCGCCACATCAAGCGCGCCAAAGGCCGGCTGCCCTGGCCGGTGCGGGGGAAGGTGCTGGAAGGATTCGGCTTCCGGGTGCTGGGACCGAAAAAGGCCAAGGTCCCGCACAACGGCCTGACCATCGATGCGACGACCGGCACGGAAGTGAAGGCCGTGGCGGACGGCGCCGTCTCGTACACGGGGAGACTGCGCGGCTACGGCGAGATCATAATCCTCGACCATGGCGCCGGGTACTTCACGCTTTACGGTCATCTCGAAGAAGTGCTCTGCTTCAAGGGGCAGATCGTGCTGCAGGGCGACCCGATCGCAACCGTGGGGGAATCGGGAAGTCTCGATGGTCCGAAACTGTATTTCGAGCTGCGCGAGAACCGGGTTCAGGTCGATCCTATTCCCTGGCTCGCCCACTGAGTGCACCTGATTCTGTACCGATCTGCACACTGCGATTGCTTCGACTGCGCGGATGTCCCAAAAGGGAGCGAAACCGCCCTCCAGATGCGGGTTTCCGGGGTCAGGCGAGACGGCATCTCCTGACGCAACAGCAGTGTCAATCTGTTGAAAGACAATGAATTAAGCCGTCGCGGGCAAAATCTGGTTATCAACAGTCCGAATTCGCCTCCTGGCATAGATAACACACTGTCTATCAATGTATTACATTGCGTGCACAGAATCGCGGCTGCGGTTTGTCCACATTGTGAATAACAATATCTGGTGTTCTCAAACTTTTGGTACTCAACATATTGTGATTTTGTCGAGAATGTGCTTGACAGTTCTGCGGCGAGCCG
>Ga0326597_10005621_pt1 | contig 17346 bp, 18 predicted proteins | sample RVTome_12_FD_203789 | JGI IMG/M metagenome (GOLD analysis project Ga0326597, IMG submission 203789) | Soil microbial communities from uranium-contaminated site in the Upper Colorado River Basin, Wyoming, United States - RVT100D185 | ecosystem: Environmental > Terrestrial > Soil > Contaminated >... | reverse complement strand
CCCGCAAAATCAATCACTTACGCGCGTTTAGCAAAGTATGTCGGCACTCTTTTGGCTCTGCAATCGCTTCGCACAGCGGACTATATAGCGGCTCCTACAACATGAGAAGGCACCGCAGAACCACCCGTGTCTTTATTCGGATGTTTAGCTAGTCTATCCAGCCCTTGCCGATCTCCGGGATATGGTACAATTGTAATGATGACAAAAACGCTTGAAGTGGCAATGAGCAAAGCGGCCGAGCTTTCGGAAACGGCGGAGGAGCAATTCGGTCGCGAGCTCCGGAGCGCATCGATACGCTCAACAGGGAGAATATTTATCAGCCATGGAGGAAGGAGTGACCACGGGTGTTGATGTGGACCCTGTAGGTCATTACACCCGGGTCTCCAGTCGAGACAGCGCGGACCTGTGGGTCAGCCGGGATCCCGGTGAACCTCATCGCTATCGCGTGACGGGGGTCGCTTATTACGGCGAATCCCACGACGACCCCAATCCAAAGGTCGGGGAAATCGAATTCATAGAAGAATTTCGGCATGACATGCTAGTCTATACCCAAAGCCACTCAGGTTGGAACTACAGTATTATCATTCACTTCTCTGGAGATGAACTCACAGTTACAGAGGAAAATTGGATGAAGGTTCACGGCTTAAACGTAAATTTCCAAGGAACGTATCGCCGTTCTACCACATGACACACCGCAGTATCATTTGCAAATTTACCCGAGGCGGCCTTCGATACGCCCTCGGTACTTATGACCGTGCTTTTCATACAATCGAAGCCCATACTTCGCTCGTCGCTCCACCATCTTTCGCCACCGGATCGATGGAGTCTCCGGTAGCGGATAAACCATCATTGCCGCCAAGAATGCTGCCTCTGACCGACTTAGCAATTCGGTGCATTTACAAAACAATTCATTCGAAGCCCGCTCAACTCCCCGCAAATGCACGCCTAGATACATCTCACGAAGATAAGCTCTAAGAATCTCCCACTTTTCCATCCGGCCCTGTAAATAATATGCCAGAATCATTTCATACACCTTTCGTCGTATTGTCCGATCCTTAAATCCTGTTCGAGTTCTTACAAATTGCATATCAATAGTACTCGCGCCTCCATATCTTTGAGCCGTGCTCATTTTAAATAATTCCCGAGCTATTGCCCAAAAATCTATGCCAGAATGACGAAAAAATCTCCTGTCCTCCAGAAGTAAAATCAACACTTCTAGATCCGATAGAACATCTCTATCGAACACCATCCGCACCACTACTACATTCAAATCGCGCTCGATGGCAGCCCTGTAGGAAAGTATCAACTTTTTAAACATTCAAAGGGCACCTGAACCAAGTCCCTAAACTCAGCATTACCTTCTCAGAACTTGGCGAGCAATCATGGCGATCACTATTCCGAGCACTACCAAACCGAGAAATGTCTCTACAACCGTCAATGTATGAGAAAGAATAGATACACCAAATATCCAAGGAGATCCGTTAAAGAATCTCTCGAACGACAAGATCAAATAATTGGTAAAATCGAGAGATGTAGGTTCTATAGAATTGTCTGCTACCAAAAAGTGTTTATGTCCAAGATAATAATATACTGCTGCAAATGTTATTATTACAATGTTTGCGATGATGCACATATTGAAAACACCAATACCATGACCTGTTAGCCAATTTATTATTTTGATAAGGGTGGGTGCACTCTTGCTCGATGCAACATATTGACAATATCTGATTCTGTCTTCTAGGGATTGGGATAACATTCGGCCCGGCTCGAAAGATGCTAAATTAAGACTTGTAGATCTATTATATTTTATATTTAGTAGATTTGTGTCTTTAATGTCGGCATGGTCAAAGCTCGCTCCTTCTATATTTGTTCCATTGAAAATGCACTCACGGACTATACAATACTGGAAGAAAGCGCGTTGGAGTTTTGCATTGCCAAAAATACATCTCGTGATATAGCAATATCTGAAATCATAGTTGCTCAAGTCCTTTTCCGTGAGGTCAGCGTCTGCAATGATCACACGCTGTTCCCTTACGGGTTGTATGTGTGCACGTGCGAGACGCATTAATTCGCGGCGTGCGGTGTCCCACTCGGATTTACCAGTTGGCGATTTTACACAGTTTAATAGCGTGTCAGTACAGAAGTTCTGCCATACTTGTGCTTGCCAAGGCTGTGGCGGTGGCGTTAAGGCTATCATTCCGGGCGCCCCCAATCGTTCGTGTGTGAGAGTTTATCATATGCGGGCCGGAAATGTGACGGCCCCTACGCTGCAAGTGCCTCATTTCGTCAAAGCAGAAACTTGTTACTTCCGGGGGACTCAATGGGAGCGTCTAGAGAACGCTCTTTTGAGCTGGGGTTCCCCATTTGCCATCCCTTCGATGATCGTGCTGCCGACGGACGCGCCGATCAAGCGGAAGTGCGCCCGCGTCCGAAAGAAGTTGGCGAGGTTGTGGGCCAGGGCAGGGAGCTGGGAGCCACACGGCGTTGGCCGAGGCGGGGTGTCGTCAAAAAATGCGACTTGCTCACAGAGCTTGGCATTGCTTTGATGCGGATGGGACGTTGCCGGGGTGAAGCGGACACCGCTCCAGATCGCCATAATGTTTGAATACGAACAAGGCGTGCAGGCACTCCGACTGGCATTAGCCGGCCCTCCTGGTCTTCATGCACCGGGCTCAGTGAGTTCCATGTCGAGGGATGGTCTTTGGCGTGCGGGTGCAGGACAGCACCGGCGTGCGACGGTCAGGTGACTACTCTCGCACGTTGATGATAATCAGTACCAGCGAGTCGGTTGCCCCCAAGGGTGGCGTACGTTTTCACCGCGTGTCAGTTTCGGCAAGCAGAGAGCCCCGGGGCGCACAGTGGCGATCCGGGGCATCAATTTGAACTAATCGCCTCAGCCGGTTCGCGCCGAGCTGGCACGATAACGGCTGCTGCGCTTTTGGCTCGGGGGTTCCGGCTTGTCTTTAGCGTCCGCATCATCGTCCGCGATCTCGCGGCACACAATTTTGCCGTCGAGCGGGTAGGCCTGGAGCATGATGTTGAACCCGGCACCATCCTTGTGCGGGAACACGAGGCCGATATTGAGCCAGTAGTCGTCCTGGCCGTCGCGCCGGATCACCGAATAGGCACGATGAGTCGGCTGTCGCGGTTGATCTTTCTCCGTCATCAGAAAACTCCTTTCGAACGGTTGCAAAGGTCCTGCGTGGGCAGGCGCCAAGAACGGCCTGGCGTCTGCCAGCGCGGATTGCTGCTCGAAGGGAAAGACGGAGACTGGGGTCAGCCTACCGTTGAAACGAGGATCGTCAAGGAACGGGAGTTGCGCGCGTGATGTTGGCCGGAGGGTTCAGATGAGAGTGGTGTCGCGCCCATTTCCATCGAACCATGTCTCGGAAATAGGATTTGCGAGAGTGTTCGTGTCGCGGGTGGTGAAGAAGAACAGCGCCGGCCCGTAACTGCGGGGGATGCGGAGCCGGCGCAATGCATCCATCATCGTTTTCATGCGGTGCTGGTCGGTAGTGACCGTCAGCACACGGAATGTCTTCCAACCGAAATGCCGCTCATGTTGCTTGGCCGCATGAGCCGTGAGATAGGCCCGCATCTTGCGCTCGAAAGACGTTTGGCGGATGTCCGATCGCGTCACCGGCATGGTGCCACGGTCGACCTCAACCACGAAGCAACGGCGCGAGCCGTCGCGGAAGCGGATGCCGAAGACGAGATCGGGGACGATCGCGGTCTCGCGCATGGCGCCCTGGTGAGAAAGCCTGACGCGGAGCGCGAATGGATTGTGCTCGGCGAACGACTGATCCGGGAAAGTCGCCACCATTTCGTCCGGATGGATCAGCCTGACGTCGTCGCGGCTTTGTGCTGCCAACTGGAGCGCCACATAGAAGTCCATGACCTCCAGCTGATGCTCGATGAACGGACGGCCGGCGGATCGGTTCTTGCGGCTCCATTCGACATTGGCGAATTCGGTGCCGTCGCGCTCGATGAGGAGCCGGGCGCCGCGGTCTGCGAGGGCATAGGCAATCGGGGCCGAGCCGGCCGTTGGGTAGTAGTCGAGTTGTGCGCGCGGCCGGTCGAGATAGCCGGCATGGAAAAGCCGGGACAGCCGGTCGTTGGTGCGGTCGAGCGAGCGACCGACCAGGACAGCGATGTGGGTCGAGCGCAAAAAGCGATGGCGCGCGAGCAGGCGGACGATCTCGACGTCGTCATCTGTTAGCCGGAATGCCGGCGGCTCCGATGCACGGCGGAACCGCGGCCGGCGTGGCGAGCTGGCGGCGGACATGGCTGCCATCACCTCATCATACCAGGCCGCGCCTGCACGCCCGGGGTGCCTGTCCCCGGGGGGGGTGGGGCCGGCGATGTCCGGCCGGTAGATCGCAACCAGCGACCGGAACGGACCCGACTGGCAGCCGTCGCCGAACTTGAGCCGGCCTCTCACGAATCTGATCTCGGCCGCCTTGCCGTAGACCCAGTCATGGAACCAGCGGGTATCGGTGCGGGCATGGGCGAGCAGCACGACAAGGGCGCCACGACGCGATGCCTCGAAGCACTTTCGGCCCCAGTCGTGCATCATACGGCAATAGGGCGGGTTGCAGAATACATGATGCCTGTCCCAGTCCTGGCTGAGGCCGTCCAGATCGCGGGTGAAGAAGCGCCGGCATTTCGCGTTGGCCGGCGTCGCGCATGGATCGAGCGTGAAGCGGAACTCGGCATCGAGCTCGTCGAAGAATGGCCTGCGGCGTCGGCCACTCCTCGCTGCGCGAGGTGTAAAGAGCATGGCTGATCGTCATTGAGCGTGTCCTCTTCCATGGAGGACGCCCCAACTAATCGACGCTCTCGGCTCTGTAACCGAGCGCCATGTGGCGCGAGGCGCTGCCCGGTGACGCCATTGGGCGCAATGCGTCAGCGATCAAATTTCTGTTGTTCACGGGCGTGATGGAGCGCCGTCGGTACCGCGGGCGGTGCCAAGATGGGGATGCGTGGGCGATAGCTGACTTGCTGCCGGTAGGAGGATGGTCGAGACCGATTTTCTCAGCGGCGGCGCAACGCGATTGCCCATGGTGCATCTGCTAGCATATCGTCGCTACTCGTGAGGCCTTGAGCGCTGAGCGCGACTGCGCTTGACTGCCGGGGCGAGCTCCCGGCGAGCGCTCGCCGGCGGATCGGGGATCACCACCTCCCATGGACACCTATCAATCGCAATCCCGCCATGCTTAATTCCGGTTCATTCCGCACCGACAAAGGTGGGCAACTCATGCGCCAAATAGCGCGCCGCACACTGTCGTGGATCAAATCGGCAAATTCGGTCGATAAGCCCGCTAGCAGTTCATTCACCAGGTTTGCTCTCAGCGCGCGTCCGACGCTCTGGCCAGCAATAGTCTTAAGTTCCTTCGCGTTTGGGCATCTGGTGGGCTATGGGCTTACTCAAACTGCTATGTTGGCAACCGATCTTTGCCTTACGGCCAGCATCGCCTTTCTATTCAACGACATTACCGACCGACGAATCGATATCGCCAACAACATTGATCGATGGTTCATCAATTCCTGGTCTGATATTCTGTATGCCTGTGGCGCAATTTTGGCATACTCTGTATTACTAGTGTCTTCTGTATCCATTCTGTCGACAACCGCATTGATCTGGATTCTTTTAACCCTCATTCTTTCCATTATATATTCACTATATTGCAAGAAAGTACTTCTTCTCGGAAACTTAGTTGCCTCCACAATATCCATCAGCCCAGGACTCATAATCTTAATAGACGCCTACTCTATGCACCCGTTGCTCTCTGATTCCGCCACGGTAATGATTGCATTTCTATCAATTGCTTTTTTATTTCTTGTTTCACGCGAAATTAAATTCGATGAATATGACATTGTTGGAGACAGAATTGGTGGTAGGGTCACGTTACCAATGTTCGTTAGCGCTAGGTTCCTGTCAGTGATCCACGGGTTACTAGTGTTCGCAGCGTTGTTCGTCTTGTTTGTACTGATATATGAAGAGGGCCGTCTGCAAGGGTATGGCAATTTGGTGCTGTCAATTTCTATTTCAATCATCACTGGTTGGTTGCTGTTTCGAGCCTATCGTTCTTGCTCTAAAGAGACGTTTTATCGAACGACGCGGTTGGTGATGCTTGTCGTTCCTATATCAATTTTCATTGGATTTTAACAGTGCTTGCATACGGTATAACATACTTCCAAGCAGCTATTCTTGCATGGAATATATTTGGGACGCGGGAGCTGTCGAGTGGGAATAGATGTCGTTATTCCCTGAAGGCGGCGAACCTTGCTGTATGTTTCCTTGGATTTTCGGTGCATAGTGGGCGGAAATTCTGGAACCGAAGTGCCGAACTTGGGATGTTGGCCTCGGTATTTGACTTTGTAACGGATGGTTTATCCTTCTCGGAGGCAGGAGAGGAGTTCTTGGAAGAGGTAGTGAACGGTTTTCTGGACCATGATAATACACAATTCGCGCTGGGCGTGTTTCGTGAGAAAAAATATGGGTTACTGGGCTCAGATGGTCTTGAGCGTGGTGTGCCGGCTCTTAAAGTCATTACCAAACATCTTGAGTCAGAGGGGGAGTGGCCTTTCTACGGAGGGGCAACGCAAGTAGGAAAACTGTGCCAGATTGTCGATGATGTGCTGGACTATCGCAAGGATATGGACGAGGGGGGTCTTAATTGTTTGGCGTCAAAGAGCGCATCAGTGTATTTGCGCAAGTTGGTTGAATGGGATCACCAACTGGAATTCCGGAAAAGCAGGTATCCAAAGATACTCTTTTTGGTGATAAACTTTGGGAAGTTTAGGGCACGACGTATGTTGTTGAAAAGAGAAGGCGGAGACGTTGGTCAGGGATCGAATACGAGGCGGCTTCAACTCTAACAAATGGGGGTATTGTGGTGTCCTGTCGGGGATTCGGAGGGTGGTGGCGCACGGTTTTTGCAGTTTCAACGCGCGCATCGTCGAGACGGGACAGGCAAAGAAACGAGGCCCCCGCATCGTGCACGGGGGCCTCGGTGACTCGGTTGCTTTGTCGTTTCCGCAGGATCGATCGGTGCGCAAGCGTCAATCAAGCTTCTGCGCGAGCCACACATAAAGGAGGGCGCCCGCGAGTAGGCAAAAAAAAACGATACCGATGGGAAAGAGCACTGTCCAAGCGGTTTCCATGGGTGCGTCTCCAATTTGGTCAACGGTCAACGCTGGGCATGTATCCATCCATCGTCGATGGATACCAGCCAAATGCTGAAGAGCATCTTTGCCTGCGGTTTCCATGGGTGCATCTCCAATTTGGTCAACGGTCAACGCTGGGCATGTATCCATCCATCGTCGATGGATACCAGCCAAATGCTGAAGAGCATCTTTGCCTAGCGTACCATGATTACATGGAGCCGGTACTGGAACGTGCTGTGGATAGAGACAATTTACCGTCTGGCACGGCGTCTTTGGGCGAGTCGTCGTGATGAGGGACGACGTTTATTCGATGTCTCAGGAGGGGGGGCGAAATCCGGGCCTCTTATACTGGGGAATGGCTTTAACTTGCTTCGTGGCCTTATTGAGAGCTTTAATCAATCTGTGGTCGAGGATTCCGTCCTTTATGTCTAATTCACCAGGGAGGTCGGCGCCTGTGCGGCGCAGCAACCAAAACAGATAGAGCATGACAAGTGTTGTTGCAACAAAATGTATTGCAAACAGCGTTTTTTCAAAATCCTGATGTAGTTCTGATGGTCCAAATTCGGATAGCTCTAACAAGAATATGGCTAGCGGAACGACGAATAGAAGAATCATGGCGTATAGAGAGGATTTTTGGAAAGGTTTGGACCAAGACTCTAGAATGCGGTCTTTGGTCTCCTGAAGTTCATCTCGTAATATGGGTCGCACCAATCGTAGCATTTCACGCGTCCACTTGTTCTCGAGGGGGGAAGGACCAGGGATTGTCCATTTTGCCTTCTTTGCAACTCTTCTGCACACTTGTTCGCTATAATCGTTCAATGCGGTAGTTAGTCGATATATTGAGAAAAGACCTAGAACGCTAAGCCAAAATAATTGGGTCAAAGGAAATAACATCGACAATCCAAAAAACAGTCCGGTTGATAGGGCGATCACAAAATCCCAATACGCATGCTTGAGATCGAGGGACAGGTAAACAAGGTTCGTGTGAAAATTGGTATATAGCAATGCGGTATAAGTGGTAAATGTGGCTGATGTTATTATTCTTTGCCAAAAGTGCAATGATTCATGTGTGAGAAAGTCATGGAGGAATATCGGCGATTGTGGAGAGGGTTGTGTTGTTATAAAATAGGCAAAAGCATAGGTAATGTAGCCGAGAAGGTATGCGACAAGTAGACTGCCGAAGCTAAGCTGAGACATCCGATAATAATGGGTGTCGATGTTGCGCTGGTAATTCCACCTTGGCGAGTGGATGGGCTCGTAGCCTGGGAGAAATCGAGTTTCATCGGACGATCCAGTGGCTGCGGGCGTTGTGGCACGTGTAGGGCCGTTGCTCATGTTACTCTCCGAGCAAAAAGGGTCGATGAGTGTAGCGGAATTTGAGTGGGTGGCAAAACGGGCGTACTCTCTAAAGGAGCCCTGAGCGATCGGATGCTCGTTCATCATGGGCTGCTTAAGGCGGTGGTTACGCCTAATGTGATAGTGTTGGTTGCTGACGCCCAGGTGACATTTGCTGGTACGTAGGTAGGTTCACGAGCGCCAATCATCGCGGCGATTCAGTGTTGCTGCGGCAGGTGCTCCGGTAGGAGCTGACCGGGCGGGAACTGTCGCGGTCGGTCGCGGCTCGCCAGGCCTCACCGCGGTGCGCTCGCGGTTCGCCGCGACAAGCGCGGCATGCGCGTCGGCGGACATCTTGGGCGCCGTCTCGAGGGTGCCGAAGGGGATCGTGAGCCTCACGGCGCCGCCTGTGTAGTTGCGTACATGGCAGGCGAACTCGGTCGAGCGGGCGTGCTTGGTCATGCCGGCGATGAAGTCGGGAGTCGTGCGCATGTCGGAGGCGAGGGCTCTGGCATCGCGATCGGAGATGCCGCCGGCAAGCTTGATCGAGGTGTTGGCGGCGACCGAGGACCGCAGCGCCGGCGTCAGCTGGTCGAGATGCTGGTGGGCGAACACCACGCCCAGATTGAACTTGCGGGCCTGAGACAGAAGCGTCTCCAGGTTCTCGTCGAAATATTCCGACGCCTCGTCGACGATCAGGAAGGCCGGATTGCGGTCCTTGTCCTTGAGCGCGATGCGCTCGAAGGCGGCGGTGATGACACGCGCGATCATGTAGCGGCCGAACAGGGCCGAGGCGTCAGTCTTGAGCAGCGCCTTGCTGGTGTTGATGAGGACAACCGATCCGCTCTGCATTGCCTCGAACATGTCGAGGCGATTTTCGGGCGCGGCGAACATGCGCTCGAAGGCGGGAACCTGGAGAACACCGTAGAGACGCCGAGCAATTTGCTGCCGGGTCGGCGTATAGGCACGGGTAAAGAACTGGTTGCGGAAGTAGGCCTGCGAGGTCTGATCGAGTGCCGCGATGTGATCGGCGAACGGGCTTTCCTCGATCGCGAGCGCTCCATCCTCGAACAGCTCGCGCAACGTGTGGATCGTTGCACCTTGGATCGACAGCATCAGCCGGCTGACGAAAGCGAAGGTGGTGGTCTGGCGGCTGGTCAGTTCGGCGGCGAGTGCGCCAAACACATAATTGAAGGTCTCGATGGTCGAGGCCTCGATCTGTTCCTTGACGGTGTCGGAGTAGCTGCCGAGGCGCGTTGCCTTGAGGTCGAACATATTGAGGGCCGGCGGATGTCCGACGTCCTCGGGATCGATGATGATGAGGCGGTCGGCGAGACGCCCGCCGGGCGCGAAGACGTCGAGACGCTGGATCCTTTCGAGCATCTCGCCCTGGCTGTCGATGACGACCATGGCCGGCGGGCGTTCTCGGGTCAGGCCGTGGGCGATCAGGTGTTGCAGGAATTGGGTCTTGCCGTGACCCGAGCCGCCGATAACGTGCATGTGCTCGAAACGGTGCCGGTCGGCGAACGCAAACGGGATCGGCGCATGGAACAGCGCCTCAAGGGGCGTCGCTCGCAAATAGGCGGCAACGATCTCGCGCGGTGTTCCCTTATGCTGGTCGGGCATCACCAGCTTGTCGGACGGAGCCGGGAAGTCGGTGCCCGAGGCCGCATGGAAATTGCGGTCGAGCTGATTTCGGAGCGCGGCGAACAAGCCGAGCTCGGTCACATCATCAGCGAAGAACGGCGCGACGAGCGGCCACACGAGCTCGTGCGCATTGGGCAACATGTCGATCAGCGGAAAGGTCGCGAACTGGTCTGCCTCGTCGGACTCGGTGAATTCCTGCCAAGTGGTCCTGGCGATCGGCGGCAGTTTGGCGATGAAATCGAGATAGGCTTGACCGAATGCCACGTTGATCACTTCGAGCGTGCGCGGCGCATCGGCAGTCTTGCGCTGATGGGCGATCAGCTTGTCGCGGTAGCGTCCCTCTTCGATTTCGCTTGAAGCGGCGAGCGGCGGCAGGGGATTGGCGAGATGCTCGGCCGCATAGAGCGCCTCCGACATCTCCATCATCGCGGCACCAATGCTGCGCGCCGGAGGATCGTCACGAATGGCGTCGAGGAAGCGCTCAATGTGCCTATCAAGGAAGGCCTGGGTGTCGGGAAAATTGGCAGCGATGGTGCGCTGCTTGGTCTGGGCGTAGAGCTGGTCGGTCGGCGTCGGCCGGCGGACATACCGGTGAACCGCCTTGGCAAGACCGATCACGATCAGGACGGGTATCAGGAATGCCGCCCCGGCGGCAATGACGGTGATGACGACAACGGCCAGGAGGACTGCGATCGCTGCATTGAGCGCGGGATCGCTGGAATTCGTGGGCCAGCGAAGCCAGTCCTCGATTTTCATAGTTCAAACGTTTGCCGCGCCTGGAGTTCGGCGCTGTTCTCGATGATCCTCTTCAATGCGACGAGGCTGTCCCTGATTTCATCTTCGATGAGTTTAGCGTCGGCCGGGTTTGCGGCGTTCACGCAGAAGGCGGGCGTGGAGAGAAGCCGGCGGACTGCGACCTCCTGCGGCTCCAACGACTGGTCGATGCGGCGGTCAACGATCCACCGTTTCCAGACACCGTAGATGGTGAGCCCAACGCCAATGGCGGCAATCGGTCCGGAGAAGGTGACGCCCGCAAAGCCGGCAATGAAGGCGCCAACGATTACGAGCGGTCCGAGTCCAGCGAAAGAACCGGTCATCACGGCGGCGAGGGTTGGCACAGGTATGGCGGGGGGGACGACGATGCACTCATCGTGAAGGCGGTGCGCCTTGATGATGGCGCGTTCCTCTTCCGAGAAGTGGACGGTACAATCAACGAAACAATGCTTGCGGCGACTGAGAAGGCCTGCAGATTTCTCGCGGTGCTCAATCGTCACCCGCATGACAGCCCCCATTTCAAGCGCCGAAATTGAGACTCAGGCCAGTAGGGGAGTCAATGTGTTTTACGTTGCCGACGAGACATCGGATCAATTTGAATGCTGTTGTTCGATCGCACCGGTCAGGCGGCAAGAAAACGTGCGACACGACGCTCGACCTCGGCGCGCGGTCGCCCGAAACGAGCGCGGCTCGCGGCAACGAGTCGGCGGGCATCCGGTCGGCGCATGTGCGGCGCGTCATAAAGATCGAGACGAAGGGGCGAGCTTGGCGTGCCGTTCACCAAGAGCCGCGCCCAGGCTGCAAAATTCGGCAGGTCGAGCAAAGCGTCGGCACCGCCAAGCCCGATGTGCCTCGCGAGAAGCTCGGCGTCTTCCGCGCCGGCGCGTAAGGCCACGATGGAACCGGCATTGCCGAAGACGGCCGAGCGCAATGGATCGGGGAGCTGGTCGAGATACTGGTGGGCAATGGTCAGCGTGAGCGCGTATTTGCGAGCCTCCGAAAGGATCAGCGCAAAGCTCTCGGTGGCGAAGGACTGGAACTCGTCGACATAGAGATGGAAGGTCGGGCGGGACGCGACCGGCGTGTCGTCGCGCGACAGCGCAGCCGCGGCGAAGGCATTGACGATGAGCGCGCCCAGGAGATGGGCGGTGCCTTCGCCGAGCGCGCCCTTGGCGAGGTTGGCGATGACGATCGCGCCTTCGTCGATCAGTCGGCGAACGGTAATGGTGCTCCGCGGCTGCGCCAGCATGTTGCGGAGTGCCGGCGCCATCAGCGCCTTGCCGATCTTGTTCTGGATCGGTGCGATCGCTTCGGTGCGAAAGCTCGGGCTGTAGCCGGCATATTCGTTGACCCAGAACGACCGCACCACGGGATCGCGCCCGCGCTCGACGACGCTCGTGCGAAAGGCGTCGTCGACGAGCAGGCGCGGCAGCATCAGCAACGTGGCGCCGGGAAGGTCGAGCAGCGCTCGGACCGCGTTCGACAGGATGTACTCAAGCCTTGGCCCCCAGCTCTCCGGCCAAACGTGGTGGAACGAGGCGACGATACCGTCGGAGACCACTGGTTTCAGATCGTCCGGCACACCAGCGAGGGAATTGAAACCGATCGGCCGGTCGAGATCGGAAGGATTCAGATAGATGAGGTCGTGGGTACGCGACCTGGGAACCAAGTGCAGCGCGGCCTCGGCGAGATCACCATGGGGGTCGAGCAGAGCAAGCCCCTCGCCGGCCGCGAGGTCCTGGGCGATCAGGTTCAACAGCGCGGTGCTTTTGCCGGTTCCGGTCTGGCCGACGAGGTAGAGATGGCGCCGGCGCTCCTCTGCGTCGAGCATGACGTTGTCGCCCGTGATGCGGGCACCGATGCAAACTTGTCGAGTTGATGTTGCCATGGGCGGAACGGAGCCGGCGTGCCGTGCGCGCCGCAATCGGGATGGTGGCGCGGGCGGTACCCTCGATCCCTTCAGAGGATACGCCGGGGCTACATGGCGCCCGGCCGTCTCGTGCGTTGTCCGACCTGGCTTGCCGAGCCCCCCGCTCACGACCGGCTCGCTTCCGGCCACGATCGAAAAGGTCGTGGCCCGAAATCATTCTATCGTGCGTGTGGCTCGAATGCGAAAGCCGATGCGACCGTAGCCGTAGGGGTCCGACCGCGAGGTCGCGGAACAAGGGGCCTCGCTTACGGGCGGCACATGCCGCAACGCCGGGAAAATGATCCATCGTTGCGTCCTTCGTCCCTTGAGGCACCGATGTGACGGGGCAGGTGTCTCGGGCGAGCGGCATGGTCTGCCGGCAACCCGAGGCAGGTGCCTGCCGAGCAAACATGCAGGACCGCCGGTGGTGTGGTAGGATTTGATCATGCCAACAGAGACACTGAAGGACATCGTCAAGCAGGCCGAAGCCTGGTCCGAAGAGGATCAGGAGGAACTCGCTGCCTATGCGCGGGTGATCGAGGCGCGCCGCTCCGGGCTCTACCGGGTGAGTGACGCCGAACGCGCGGAATTGGGCGAGGCGCTCGCCGAGGCCGAGCGCGACGGGTTCGTGACAGAGGCGGAGGTTGCCGCGGCGGAGAAGCGCCGCGGCCTATGAGGGTCCGCTACACGCGGCGCGCTTTCCAAGATCGCGAACACATTTTCGATTATCTGGCCGAACGATCGCCTGCCGGCGCGCGCAAAGCGATGGCGCAGGTCTTGGCTGCAATCGCCCGGCTCGCCGACCATCCGCTGAGCGGCATCGCCACCGACGTCGCCGACGTGCGCGTCATCTTTGTCGGCCGCTATCCCTACAAGGTGTTCTACCGCGTGCGCGGCGAGACGATCGAGATCCTGCACATCAGGCACACATCACGACGGCCGGCGGGATTGGAGTAACCGCCCGACAACGGAGGCAGGGAAGCGGCGATCCCAGCACAAGCGATTGGTCCATTCCCTCTGGTGAGACGAGCGACATTCCCTCCGGAGCCGACATGGGGTCCATCAGCGCGCACCAACGCGCCGGTCAAGGCCGGCCGCAAGGCCGCCTCGCAAGAGGTTGCCTTGACCGACGGGGAAGGGAGCGCGCGAGAATAAAAGATCGGCTGGTGCGATCTGAAGGTGGGCGTTTGGGTCCGATCATGTTCGCTGCGGCAACGATCGTCACCCGTAAGGGCCGAGACCCGCAGGCGGGGCTTGGTCGCGCGGGAGCGCGATAGAGCGTGACCCGGCTAGCAGGCCGGGAGCCGCCCAACTGCGTGAGGTTTGGCTGGGGTTCTCAAAATCGATCAAGGGCCCTCATCAAAAGGGCCTGTCACCCCCGCCAATAGGCCGCATCAACTTGTTTGAAATCGAGCCGGTCGGGACCAATCCAGGCGATAAACTCGGAACGCTGCTTAAACTGCTGTCCGAACCGGCGCGTGACCAGAATTGAGCATTTTCGTTTTGTCCGGGTGAGGCCGACCAGAAAGCGACAGATTTCGATGTCCTGAATTTCCGCTGGTTTGCGGGGCAGGTCGCCCGATTGCAGTCCCAACAGGAACACATAAGGGGCCGAGCGGCCTTTTGCGCCTTCGTAGGATGTGATGGCGACGGGTGGAACGGCCTGACCGTCGGCTTCGCCTTGGTGCTCCGCAGCGTGTGCCGCAGCCCACTCTGTCGCCTCGCCGAGGACGGCGGTTCGTTCCGAATCGGGAATGAGGCTTGCCAGGCTGACGTGCTGTTCAGCGGCGATGACCACCACATCGCGGGCGGTCGTTTCTTCGCTGCAGGCGAGCATGATGCGCCACCCCAGATTCGATTCAGGGTCCTCGGCGAGGAATTGCAGCGCGATCTCGCGTTCGCTGTGCTCGGACTTGTCAGGCGGGTGATATAAGCCTGCTTTGGTGAGATAGGCCTCAACCTGGGCTCGGTAGGGATTGCTTCCAATGACGAGCACCGCAGGTTCGTTGTTGGCGGCTGCGCGCTGCAATTCCTCGGTAGGCATCGCCGCGACGCATTGCTCGATGTATTGTCCAAAGTAATTTGCGTTGTTTCTTTGTACGCTGGTCTCGACCAACTCGATATGGGGGTATCGTCGACTGTCTTCGCCCTTCACAGGGTCATAGTAGCGGTACGGTTTCTCGATTCTTCCGTTGAGCTTCTCAAGACCCCGAGCCGCCCGAATGATGTCATTCACAGCCTCGACGATCACTTCCGGGCAGCGCATGCAGAATGGGAGTTCAAAGATTTCGTAATCGCCGCTGGCGTGGCGGGCGCGGATGTGATCCCAACTCGCACCCCTGAGTTGGCTGTATAGCGCTTGGTCATCGTCGCCAGCGATGAGGATGGGATTGTCGGCGGCAAGGAGGTCGATGACCGCGGCTTCCATGGCGTTGAAGTCCTGGAATTCATCGATGAGAACGAGGGAGTAACCGGGAATGTGGTGTGGGTTCGCCTCCATCTCGCGGTATGTTCGATAGACGCTGTCGTCAAAATCGACGGCATCATAATAATTTGCGCGTCCGAAATAGAAGGTGGCGTGCTCTTCAGAGCAGTTCAGATCGCGCATCAGCTGGACAAACGGTGGCGCGGTGGACTGCTCTAGCCAGCGCCAGTCCGTCTTAATCAGAGAGGCGAGACCGGGATAACAGCGGAAGCGCCCGCTGAGGCCGTTGCGCAGGTCCGCTTCGCGGTGGAGCAAATGCTGGCAATAACCGTGAAGGGTGAAGACCGTGGCGGCGTCGCCGAGGCTGCGATCGAGATCATCCTTGAGTGCGTTGATGAAGGTCAGGACGAGCCGCTGGGCGGCGTCTCCATCGATGGCGTCAAGCAGTTTGCGAAAGAGGGTCGTCTTGCCAGCGCCCGGGCCTGCCACCACCAGCTTCTTGCGACTTGGCGATTCGAGGATACGACCAACGGCCGCCTCGAGTTCGCTTTCCACGTCAGTCGGATGCGCCATTGGTCGATTGTACACTGGGGCGGACGAGACAGGTAACGCACGGCGTTACCGGGAAGCTGCGAGTGGGGAAGGTGCGAGAGTGGCTCAACAGAGCGATATATTTTAGTGGCGCACAATATCTGATTTGCGACGTGGCGTATGGCGAGGAAAATCTCAATTCAAGCAACAGCTTCGGTGCGAAAAATCTGATTAAATAGAACATCAAATTGGTGTTGTTGTTTCTTTTGGTCGTACTTATTTGGAAGGATTGCAGAGACTCTTTGCCGCTTGTGTGGAACCGACGGTCGCAAGGTGGTACTGGCAAGATGATGCAGCGAATCGGGCCTATCGACAGGACGTGGCCAACGGCGCCGCGCGGCCGCGGCCAGCGGCAGGCGGACTCGCCGATCGACGGCCTGCCATTGGCTGGCGCATTCCGCCGACGGGACGCGGACCGCTGCCGCGCGCCTGTCTATGCACTAGCAGCATTCCTGGCGCAAATGATCGGCGCCCGGCTCCGGCGCAACCGCGTCGTGCAGGCGCGCGAGTATTGCGCTTCGGTGCATGACGCCTACCGGCGCGCGGCCGGTTCAGCGCCCACCATCGGCCTGTGGCTCACCCGCACCGTGTGAGGTGGCCTACTCCGGGTCGGGCGGCGAGGGCTGGTTGGGCATTGGTGCGGGCTGCCGTCAGCCCCTCGTTGATGGCGCCGTGGGCCTCGGCGACGATGTCGCCGAGCGACATGGCACGCGTGGCGTACGGTGAGAGCGCGCCCCAGCCGATCGTGATGAGGACGACAAACGAGATGATGACGGCAAGCGCATCAAAACCCGATGGATGTCGGTGAAGTCGATCTCCCATAGACGGCGTGCTGTCATTATAACTTTTGGCCACGCCGCGGGCGCCCGCTTATCCCCAAGCTCGCCATCGTTCGATGGGCGCTCGCACTCAATTGTTTTCACTTGCCGGGCCACGCCGATGGAGAACGGTTGGGAGTTTGAGGTGGACTCGTCAGAGGGTCGCGCGCGTCGGCGCTGCTTTCCCTCTTCTGTGGATATCCCGTTACGGGCACTGACACCCCCGCCGGTCCCTCCCGGCCGACTCCGGGGCTTTCCCGAGCATGTCCGCCCCCGGAGATGCGAGGGCGAGGCCAATTCGCGAAGCGCCCACGCTTCGCGAATTGGCCGAAGTCGACGACGGCCCGCCCACGGGACGCGTCGAAAAGCGACGGAGTCGGGCGGGTAGCCCGACGCGCGCGACCGGACATATCGCGTCATAGCGGCCCATGCCGACCGCCGACCCCGCCTTACCCTAAAGGCGGGGCGTTAGGCGGGGTGCTGAGACCACTCGGCCCACGCCACGATCATCCTCGCCCGTCAAGCCCGGTCCCCTTCAAGGATTTGAATATTGCATTTTCCCTCTGGGTCTTTTTCAATGGGTCTCATTCAATGCGTCTTCTTATATAGAAGGACCGGAAGCCCGCTTCCGGTCCGGAGCGGACGCGATCTTCCGGTCTTGGCCGGAAGTTTTCTTC
>Ga0326597_10005620_pt1 | contig 17347 bp, 15 predicted proteins | sample RVTome_12_FD_203789 | JGI IMG/M metagenome (GOLD analysis project Ga0326597, IMG submission 203789) | Soil microbial communities from uranium-contaminated site in the Upper Colorado River Basin, Wyoming, United States - RVT100D185 | ecosystem: Environmental > Terrestrial > Soil > Contaminated >... | reverse complement strand
AATTCCCCTTGCGGCCCAAGTCGCGGAAAACTAGGATGGGGAACTAGGTTCGCGTTCATCCGGCTCGGCACATCGACGCACGGATCGCGCAGAGGTTTTATCGATGAAGCTTTCCGTGTTCGGTCTCGCGCTCGGAGGCGCTCCCTTTCTCGTGGTCTCCACGCTCCTGTCGGGTTGCGGTGAGAGCCGCCCGGACGCCCCCGGTCGGGGGGCTGGCGGCCCCCGCGTCCGGTCGATCCCGGTGCGCACCGCGCCGGTCGCGACGCGCGACGTGTCCTACCGCGTGACGGCGCTCGGATCCCTCGAGGCGGAGGAGATCGTCCAGGTGACGGCGGAAGTCGAAGGCGCCGTTACCGAGGTCCGCTTTCATGAAGGCGCCCGGGTCACCCGGGATACGGTGCTGGTGCTGATCGACCCGGAGCGATACCGTCTCGAGGTGGAACGCGCCGAGGCCAACTATCTGAGGGCGCAGTCCGACTTGCGGCGGGCCGAGGAAGAGCTCCGGCGCCGCGAGAGGCTCGCGAACGCCGAGCTCCTCGCGATGGACGAAGTGGACCGCTATCGAGCCGCGAGCGAGAGCCTCGATGCCGACGTCGCCGCCTCCAAAGCCGCCCGGGACATCGCCCTTCAGAACCAGCGCCGCTCGGAAGTGAAGGCACCTGAGAGCGGCGTCATCAATACCCGCACCATCGAGACCGGCACCTACGTGCGGCCGGGGACGGTACTCGCGACCATCGTGGACGTGAGCAGGCTCCGGCTCCGGTTCAAGATCTCCGAGGGAGAATCGCTCCGTGTCGCCGAGGGACAGGATGTGTCCTTCCGGGTCGCGCCCATCGGGCCGCGCGACTTCGTGGGCCGCGTGTATCACGTCGGGGAAGTTGCGGACCCCACGACCCGGCAGGTTGAGGTCCTTGCCTGGGTTCAGAACACCGGCGAGCTCAAGCCCGGCTTCTTCGCTGAAGTCAGCTTCAACGCCGGAACCAAGGAGAACGCGGTCGTCGTGCCTGAGGCCGCCATCAAGGCGAGCGAGAGCGGTTTCGTCGCCTACGTCGTCGTGGAAGGCAAGGCGGTGAAGAAACCGATCAAGATCGGGCTCAGGACCGAGGACGGACTGGTCGAGATCCTCTCGGGCCTGAGCGGCGCCGAGACCGTGGTCGTGGAAGGCTCCGATCTCCTCGCGGACGGAATCGCCGTCGAGGATGCGGACCTGGAGAACCCGGAGACGCCCCCGGCCCCGCCGGAAGGGAGAGTGCGATGACGGGTCCCGATTCCCCCGAGCCGTTTCCCGAAGAGGAGGATCCCCAGAAGATCGCGACGGGGATGACCCTCGCCGACATCTCGATCCGAAACCACGTCTTCGCCTGGATCCTGATGATCGGCCTCATCGGTTTCGGGCTTTTGACCTTCACCGGCTATGGCGACGTGATGAAGGGCATCGGGATCAGCCAGAACCCCGACGTCGACTTTCCGGTGGTGAACGTCTCCATCACTTACGAAGGCGCCTCACCCGAGATCATGGAGACCGACATCGTGGACATCGTGGAGGACGCCGTCACCTCCGCCGAGGGTGTCCGGGAGGTCACCTCCACCTCTCGCCAGGGCCAGGCGAACGTCACCGTGGAGTTCGACCTCGAACGCAACATCGACGCCGCCCTCCAGGACGTGCAGACCCGGGTGGCGCAAGCCGCCCGGCGAATGCCGCGAGAGATCGATCCCCCGGTCATCACCAAGAACAACCCCGAGGACCAGCCGATCCTGCGACTCGGGCTCGCGGGCGATCGCTCGGCCACCTGGATGGCGGACTACGTTCAGAACGTGCTCCGGCCTCAGTTCCAGACGGTGCCGGGCGTGGGTGAAGTGTCGCTTCAGGGTTATCGAGAGCGGAACGTCCGAGTGTGGGTCGATGCCGTACGACTCGAATCCCAGGGCCTGACGTTCCAGGACGTCATTCGCGCCATCCAGCGAGAGCACCTCGAGGTCCCCGCCGGACGCATCGAGACTCCGGATCGAGAGATGAACGTCCGCGCCGAGGGAGAGGCGCTGGACCTCACTGCCTTCCGGAGCCTGGTGGTTTCCTACAAGGAAGGAGCGCCGGTGCGTCTGGAGGACGTGGCGGTGGTCGAGGACGGGCTCGAGGATCGGCGCCGCATCTCCCGAAGCAATGGCGAGCCCTCCCTCGGGATCGGCATCCAGAAGCTCCGGGGGTCCAACGCCGTCGACGTGGGCCGGGGGGTAAACGCCAAGCTGGAGGAGATCCGCCGGCAGCTTCCCGAAGGGCTCGCCCTCAACGTCACCTTCGACACCACGACCTACATCGAGAGAGCGATCCAGGAGATCCTGTTCACGCTGGTGCTGGCCGCCGTCCTCACCGGCCTCGTGTGCTGGCTCTTCCTCGGCTCGTGGTCGAGCACAGTGAACATCGTAATGGCCATACCGACGTCGATTCTCGGCACGTTCATCGTGATATACTTCTTCGGTTTCACCCTCAATACCTTCACTCTTCTGGGCCTCACCCTGGTGGTGGGCATCGTGGTGGACGACGCCATCATGGTCCTCGAGAACATCTACCGTCACCGGGAGGAGGGGAAGGGCAAGGTCCGGGCGGCCTCCGATGGGGCGCGAGAGATCACCTTCGCCGCGGCCGCGACCACCGCGGCCATCGTGGCCATCTTCCTGCCGGTGGCCTTCATGAAAGGGATTATCGGCAAGTTCTTCTTCCAATTCGGAGTCACGATATCGGTGGCGGTGCTGCTCTCGCTTCTGGAGGCGCTCACCCTCGCACCTATGCGCTGCTCCCGCTTTCTAGAGGTGGGAGAGCGGCGCGGCCGGCTCGGGGCGGCGGTCGATCGATCGTTCGCAGCACTCGCCCGGGCGTACCTCCGGGCCCTCGAGCCGGCGCTCCACCATCGGGCCTGGGTCATGCTGGGCGCTTTGCTCCTCTTCGTCCTGTCGCTCGGGATCATTCCGCGACTTCGTCAGGAGTTCGTGCCCAGCCAGGACTCGGGCCGTTTCGGCGTGCGCTTCATGACTCCCGTGGGGACGAGCATCGACGTGACCGACCGCGCGTTTCAACAACTCGAGGAGTTCGCCTCGGGCCGACCCGAGGTAGACCGCTACATGGGCTTCATTGGCGGCTTCGGCGGGGGAGAGGTTAACTCCGGGTTCATCTTCCTGATGATGAAAGACCTGAAGGACCGTCCCCCGAGCCCCGAGACCGGCCGTCCGCTCACGCAGCAGGAGTTCATGAACGTGATGCGGCGGGCAGGGGGCTCGATACCTGGAATCCGGGTGAGCGTGCAGGATTTCTCGCAGACGGGCTTCTCCGCCTCGCGCGGGTTTCCGATCGAGATCTCCATTCGCGGCCGGGATTGGGACACCCTGGCCCAGAAGTCGAGCGAGATCATGGCGTCGATGAGAGAGAGCGGGCTCGTCACCGATGTCGACAGCGACTACCGCATCGGCATGCCCGAAGTCCAGGTGATCCCGACGCGCAACAAGGCGGCCGACCTCGGCGTCAGCATGGCCGCCATGGGCGAGACGGTGAACGCGGCCATCGGCGGGGCGCGAGTCGCCAAGTTCAAGGACAAAGGCCGCCGCTACGACATTCGGGTGCGTCTTCTGGCGTCGCAGCGCCAGAAGCCCGAGGACATCGAGCGGCTTCTGGTGCGCTCCCAGAACGGAAGCCTGGTGCGCATGGGCGACGTGGTTCGCATCGAACAGCGGCCGAGCCTCCAGGCCATCACCCGGCGCGACCGCGAGCGGGCGATCACCATCTTCGGGAACCCCGCCCCCGGGGCCTCTCAGGCGGAGGCGATCCGCGTCTCTCTCGCCGCCGCCCAGGACATCCTGCCCGCGGGCTATCGCGCCATCGCCTCCGGTACCAGCAAGACGTTCCAGGAGTCCTTCCAATCCCTGGGCTTCGCCCTCCTCATGGGCATCATCGTGGCCTACATGGTGCTCGCGAGCCAGTTCAACGCATTTACCCACCCGTTCACGGTGCTTCTCGCGCTCCCGTTCAGCGCCTCCGGAGCGCTCCTCGCCCTCTGGATTGGCGGCCAGAGCCTCAACATCTACAGTTTCCTCGGGCTCATCCTGCTGATGGGAATCTCGAAGAAGAACTCGATCCTTCTCGTGGACTTCACGAACCAGATCCGCGCGCGGGGCGTCGAGCGCCACCAGGCGATCCTCGAGGCCTGTCCCATCCGCCTGCGGCCGATCTTGATGACGTCCACGGCGATGATCGCCGGAGCTCTGCCTCCGGCGCTCGCCATCGGTCCCGGCGCCGAGCTCCAGAAGCCCATGGCCATCGCCATGGTTGGCGGGATCCTGGTCTCGACGCTCCTCACGCTCTTCGTCGTGCCTGCGGCCTACAGCGTTATCGACGACGCCGTGGTGTGGAACGAGGCGAGGAGGAAGCGGGGAACGGGCTTCTTCGCGGGCGTGCTCGGGGCGGTCTCCCGCCGGCCGAGGCCCGGAACCACCCACTGACTAGAGGCTCCCTCACGGGGTTGTTAACGGACATAACTCGGTCCGAACGAACCGGGCGACTCCACCTAGCTCGCTGGCACACCTATGCCCGCTGGCCGGTCAGAGAACGATGCTCCTCTTGACGGTCTAGAGAAGTAGGTGTACGCTCTCCTGCAGGTAATCTGGAGGAGAGTCGTGACGGAGTCTGCCGACCTATTGCAGGGAAGCCTGGAGCTGCTCGTGCTCAAGGCCCTCTCCCTCGGGTCGATGCATGGATGGGGCATCGGCCAGCGCATCGACCAGATGTCGCGGGACGTATTCCACGTGGCGCAGGGGTCGCTCTACCCGGCGCTCCAACGGATGCTGCGCAACGGCTGGATCAAGTCCGAGTGGCGCGTGACGGCGAACAACCGCCGCGCGCGCTACTACCTGCTCACCGCCGCCGGCCGGCGCGAGCTTTCGACGCAGACCGCGGCGTGGCGCCGCGCCTCGAACGCAGTGAACGGGATACTCGCGTTCGGGTTGTTGGAGGGGACCCCATGAGCCTGTTCACCGATCTGGCCGAGCGGGCTCGTGCGCTTTTGTTCTCCGGCCGACGGGAGCGAGAGATGGCGGAGGAGCTCCGTTTCCATATCGAGCGCGAGATTGAGGAACGGGTGCGGCAGGGGATCAATCCGCGGGAGGCCCGGCGCGCGGCGAGCGTGGCCCTCGGCGGTGTCGAGGGCGTGAAGGAAGGTGTCCGCGATGCGAGCGGCGTCCGGCCGCTCCAGGATCTGGTCACGGATTTCCGGTACGCGCTCCGATCGTTGCGCCGCGATCCGATCTACGCGGCTGCGGCGATCGCGGTATTGGGCGTGGGCCTCGGGGCGGGCACGACGGTCTTCGCCGTGGCGGATTCGGTGCTCTTCTCGCAGCTGCCGTACAGGGAGTCCGACCGCTTGGTTCGCGTGGGTCAGCTCTACCAGCAGAACTCGAGCGTCTGGCAGCTCTCGACGGTGGATGCGCAGGCGATTCTGGAGCAGCAGCGAAGTTTCGAGTCGTTCGGATTGGTTGCCCGGAGCGACGCGGCGCTCTCGGGTGCGGGGACACCCGTGACGATAGCGGTTGGGGGAGTGACGTCGGGGTTCTTCCGGGCCCTCGAAGTGGACGTGGCAGCCGGGCGCGTTATCGCTCCGGCCGACGAATCGCCCGACGCGCCGCCGGTGGTGGTCGTATCGCACACCTTGGCGGAGCAGCGCCTCGGCGGCCCCGGCGTCGCGGTAGGCCGCTCGCTCACGATCGACGGTCTGAGCCATACGGTGGTAGGCGTTCTTCGGCCCGGCACCGACGAGCTGGGCGGAGTGCGCGCGTCGGTCTGGCCGATGCTCCAGCTGCGGCCGCCGCAGCGGCGAGGCCCGTTCTGGCTGCGCGGCATCGCCCGGTTGCGCGAAGGGGTCTCGCTCGAGTCCGCAACGCGCGATATGGCGACTATCAGCGAGCGGATTTTCCCCATTTGGGCATCCAGCTTCCAAGACCAGACCGCGCGGATCACGCCCGTGCTGCTGCGTGACTCCATCGTGGGCGGCGCGGCCCGCTCCGTGGGCCTGTTCGGTTCCGCTGTGGCATTGGTTCTGCTCGTCTCGATCGTCAACGTGACGACCCTGTCCCTAGCGCGTGCGTCCGCGCGCGCGCCGGAGCTGGCGATGCGGGTGACGCTCGGCGCGGGTCGGGTGCGGCTCGCCCGGCTGCCGCTCACGGAGGGACTGGCTCTCAGCGTCGCGGCGGGGCTCCTGGGCCTGGGGCTCGCCGCGTTCGGGCTCCGGTCCCTCGGCCGGCTGGCACCGAATCTCCCGCGCATACACGAAGTGGCGCTGGACGGTCGCACGGTGGGGTTTGCCGTCGTGGCCGCGCTCTCGAGCGGCCTGCTCGTGAGCGTCTCGCCGCTCCTTTTGGTCCTCCGCAGCTCGAAGGCTCCGTCCCGACACGGAGACAGACGCCGCACCGGTGCGGATCGACGCACGACGGCTCTCCGGAGCGCGCTGGTGGTCACCGAGTTCGCGCTGGCGCTGCCGCTTCTGCTCGGTGCGAGCTTGCTGTTTCGAAGCTTTCTCCAGCTGCAACGGGTAGATCCCGGGTTCGATCCGGCGGGGGTCCTGAGCGTCTTGCTCGCACTTCCAGCGGCGCGGTATCCGGACTACCCGGAAGTGCAGCGGTTCTGGCGGCAGCTGGAGCTGCGTTCCGCCGAGACGCCCGGCTTGTCAGCGGCGGGCATCGCGACCGAGCTGCCTCCGGACGGCGATGGGAGTATCAACAATTTCAATCTGATCGACCGGCCCGTCGCTCCTGGCGTCGCCGAGCACCTCGCTCCATGGTCCTTTGTCACGCCGGGTTACTTCGACGCACTCCGGATTCCGCTCCTGGAGGGGCGCATGTTCACCGAGGCCGATTCCGGCGAGGCGCCGCCGGTGGTACTCGTGAGCCGCTGGTGGGCGGAGCGCTATTACCCCGGCGAGTCGGCGGTCGGCAGGCAGATGGTGGAGGGCGGCTGCACGACCTGTACTCCCACGACCGTCATTGGCGTCGTGGGAGACGTCAAGTACCTCGGACTCACGGAATCGGGCGATGCCGTCTATTCGCCGCTGGTACAGTCGCTCAGTCGGACCGCTAGTCTGGTCGTGCGGACCCGTGATCTCCCCGCCGCCACTTCACAGTCGCTGCGAGAAGTCGTGGCCGGACTCGACGCCGAGCTGCCGCTGGTCGAGCAGACGATGGCGGATCGGCTCGATCGGGCGCTTGCGGGCCCAGGCCGCTCGACGGCAGTGCTCGGAACGTTCGCGGTCGCGGCGGTGATCCTGGCGGCGCTGGCCATATTCGGGCTGATGTCGTACACCGTGCGTCAGCGGCAGCGGGAGATCGGTGTGCGCATCGCGCTCGGTGCTGACCCGGCGGCCATTGCTGGGATGATCGTGGGGCGGGGAATGCGGTACGCCACGGTGGGCACCGTCATTGGACTGGGGCTCACATTGATGGAAGCGCGCTGGCTCAAGGCGTTTCTATTCGGCGTGTCCGCGAGCGATCCGCCCACGACGGTCGCCGTCGCGGCGGCGTTGCTGCTTGTGGCTGCTATTGCGTGTTGGCTCCCCGCTCTCCGCGCGTCGCGCATACATCCGGTGGAGGCGATCGCGGCAGACTGACTATACGACCGCTTCGAATTCAACTTGCTTGCGCGTCCAGACGCAAAACGGCTTGCGACTCGACGGACTGCAGCGACACAGCGGGACCTTGGGCCCACGCCAACGAACTAATGGGTGCGAAGATCGAAGGCGGCGAAAGTCTTCTCGTTCCGAATGTAGATCACTCCGTCCGCGAGCGCGGGATAGGCCCGGACAGTCCCGGAGAGAAGCCGAGCGCGGGCGAGCACCCGGAAACCGCGAGGAGAGGCGTCGGCGACGACGAGCTCTCCCGACTCCCGCACGATGACCAGCTTGTCGAGGGCGAGCGTCACCGTGCCCGCCCCGAACCCCTCTTCGCTCCAGAGCACCTTTCCCGTGAGGAGCTCGACGGCCCGGAAGCTCTGGCCATACTCCTGGCGGCCGTGAAACCCGTAGAGCACCTGGTCGCGATGGACGGCGGTCGCATAGTGACTCGAGAGCGCCTCGTCGGAAGACCATAGTTTCGTGAGGCCAGAGGGCTGAAATCGAAGCGCCGCGGCGCCGGTGCCGTAGCTCGCCGACAGGAAAACCACGTCTCCGACGACGAGAGGCACCGCGGCATTCACCGAAGCCCGCGACCGCGAGCGCCAGGAGAAATGTTGCTTCACTGTGCCCTTCACCGGGTCGACGATTTCGAGGCCGCTCCGGGTGTAGAAGAGAGCGAATCTCTCACCGCCGAAGGTCGCCGCCGTCGGGGAAGAGTAGCTCGCCTCGTCGTCGGTCGCGGTCCAGAGAACGGTACCGGTCTTGGCGTCGAAGGCGGCGAGGCCGGCCTCCTTACCTCCCGCGTTCACGAGCACGCGGCCATCGAGGACCAGAGGAGAGCCCGCGGCGCCGAAGAAATTCTTGGGTACCTTGAATCGCTCAGCGGTCGCGACCGACCAGAGCGGCTTTCCCGTCTCGAGCGCGACCGCGGAAAGGACCCCTTCGGCGCCGAACGTGTAGACGACCGCTTCCGCGACGACAGGCACCGAGCGCGGTCCCTCATCGAAGCCAAAGTCGTCGCGGTACGTCGTCTCGTAGTCGTGCCGCCAAAGTGACTCCCCAGTCGAGACGTCGAGAGCTTCGAGGACTTCGCGACCGCCAACGCGGTGGAACAGGAGCAGGCGTTGTCCCACGACCGCGGGACCGGCGAAGCCCTGGCCGATCTTCTTCTCCCAGAGCCGCCGGGGGCCGCCTTTGGGCCACTCGGTTCCAATCGCCGGTCCGGAGTAAATGCCGTTTCGCTCGGGACCGAGAAACTGGGGCCAGTCGCCCGCGGAAGCCACGACGAGGGCGAAGGTCGCGACGAAGGTCTTCAACGGGGTCCGTAGACGATGACGTAGTCCAGCCACAAGAGAGCGGCATCGGACGGATTCGAGATCCGCACGCGAGCCTCGTGGCGTCCGGGCGGGATCTCGTAGCGATAGACGGGAATGAATCGCCTCGCGCTGGGGTTCGTCGGAAGGTTGAAGCTCTCGACGAGCGTGCCGTCGACGTACAACTGCGCCTCCAGCACATGGTCCTTGCCGTCTTTCGAGCGGGCTTCACCCGCGGCCGCGAACCCGATGCCTTCGAAGGCGAACGTCGTCTCCTCCTGCACCTCGCGGCCGAGCACGATCTCTTCGACCGGATAGTGCCCCTCGAAATTCCGCTCGAGCGGGACCGCTTTCGGCTCCTCCACCACGATCTCGACCGCATCCTTGCCGACTTTCCCTCCACGGCGCCGGATCGACTGCAATGCGTGCCGGTAGGAAAGCCCGTACACCTCGCGGAGGGAAGTCCGCGTATAGGGAAAATCGAGAGGCTCGATCGCTGCGAGGCCCGCCTGAAACCGCGCGGGGATCTCCTGGTATCCCAGGATGACTCCGAGGATGCCCGCGGCCGAGGAGGGGTTGCAGTCCGAGTCCTGACCCGCGCGCGTCGAGATCTCGAGGGTCTTTCCGAAATCGCCATCCCCGTACAAAAGACCCATGACCACGTAGGCGGCGTTGAGCTTGGCGTCGATGTTGAACGCGCGGAAGACGCCGATGGGGCTGCCGATGTCCTCGGACCACTTTTTCTCGATCTCGAACCAGGTCTCGCGCCAGTCATCCGGATACTGGCGGTGCCAGCGGATCACGTCCTCGATCGTCTGGTGGAACGTGCTCTCCCGGGGAATGGTCTCGAGCGCCCTCTCGACCACCTGTCCCACGTCGTCGGAGACGAAAGCGAGAGCGTACATGGCGGCGACATAGACCCCGCCGTAGAAGCCGTCGCCATGATTCATGACGTGGCCCACGCGATCCGAGATCTCGGCGGCGCCGTTCGGCATCCCCGGGCTCATCAAGCCGGCGAAGTCGGCCTCGATCTGGAAATCGATGGAGTCGGCCTCGGGGTTGTTGCGCCAGTGGCCGGACGCCGGTGGGTCGATGCCCTGGAGGACGTTGTACCGCGCCATCTGGTTCGCGTGCCACAGGAGGTAGTCGCGGTGGGCGAAGGCCTCGGCGAAGTCCGAAGTTTTCGCGTCGAGCCCTTTCTCCTCGAGGACTTCCACGAACGTGAAATCCATATAGATGTCGTCGTAGAGCCCGGGGATCTTCTGAAACGTCTCGAGAAGGTAGCCGTCGTACCAGGGAATGGGCTCGTACGGCTGAATCATGGTTCCGTTGTAGCGGAACTCCGTCGGACCGCCGAAGGTGACGCCGATCGTCTGGCCCGCCCAGCCGCCGGCGATCTTGTCTTTCAGCTTCTCGAGAGACAGCCGTGTCGTCTGGGCAGCCGCCTCGCCCGAGAGCGCGCAGCCGAGGAAGAGAGCAAGGGCAGGGTAGCTCTTCACCGCGGGGAGATTCTAACCCGATTCGACTCCGAGCCCGGTGGCGCCATCCGACGGAATGGAATGGAAGGCGCGGGTATTGATCACGCCTTCGAGAACATCGTTTTTCCACCCACCACGGTGCGGACGATCGGGATCTCCTTGAGTTTGTCGGGGTCCGCTTCGTTCGGGTGCTGCCCCAGGATCACGAAGTCTGCGTACTTTCCGGCGGTGATGGATCCTTTGACGTTCTCCTCGAAGGAGGCGTAGGCGCCGTTCATGGTGCAAATGCGGAGCGCTTGGTCGAGCGAGATCTTCTGACTCGCGCCCCACACTCGTCCCTCGACGTCCTTCCGGGTCACCATGCTCTGGAGCGCCATCATCGGCTCGAACGGACCGGGGACGTAGTCCGACGCCGGGGCGACGGGGATCCCGTATTCCAGGAACGACCGGTGGGCGAACATCCACTCCATCTTTTCCGGCCCGTACTCCTCCCAGTTGCGTCCGTGGTAGTGGGCGTAGGTGTAGAACGGAGCCGGTATCGAGCCCGTGGCCTTGATGCGGCGCAAGAGATCGGGATTGACGAGCGAGCAGTGCTCGAGGCGGTGCCGCGCGTCTTTCCGCGGCCACTTCTCGAGGACCCGCTCGTATGCCTTCAACACCATGTCGATCGCGAGATCCCCGTTCGCGTGAATTCCGATCTGGAAATCGTGCTGGTGGGCGTCGTCGACCGCTTCGTAGATTTCTTCCTGAGTCATGGTGAGGATGCCGTGGTCGTCGGGGCGGCCCACGTAAGGCGTCGACATCGCCATGGTGCGCCCTGAGGCAGATCCGTCCGCGCCGAACTTGACGCCTCCGACCTTGAGCCACTCGTTTCCGAAACCGGTATAGAGCCCCGCGGCCTTGCAGCCCTCGAACATCGACCCGCGGACCATCATGTACACCCGCATGCGGAGCTCCCCCGCGTGGAGCGCGTCCTGATAGGCGACGGCGGAGTCCGTGCCGCAGCTCGCGTCGTGAACCGAGGTGAGGCCGGAGGCGGTCATGAGCCTGGAGATGAGCTCGGCGCCGGCCTTTCTTTGCTCGCGGGTCGACCCGGACGGAACGACGTCGCTGAAGAGCTCGTTCGCACGCTCGGCGATCTTTCCGGTGAGCTCTCCGTTCTCCTTGTAGATCTTTCCGCCGGGCGGATCGGGAGTGCTCACGGTGACCCCCGCCTTTTCGAACGCCTTGGTGTTGTACCAGTAGACGTGTCCCCCGCGATGGGAGACGAAGACCGGGTGGTTGGGCGCGGCCTCGTCGAGCTCCTTGCGCGTGATCTGCCGGCCCTCGCGGACCTTGGTGTCGTCGTACTTGAACCCCAGCACCCACTCTCCCGGAGGGGTCGAAGACGCGCGCTTTCGAATCGCGTCCTGGATGGCGCCGATGCTTCGGAGATCGAGGTTCACGGCAACGATCTCGCGGACGCCTCCCGATGCCGGATGGGAGTGAGCGTCGATGAATCCAGGAGTGACCGTCATCCCCTCGGCATCGACGATCGCGGTCTCTCGCGAGGCGAGGTTGCGGACGTCGTCGTTGGAGCCGATGGCGACGAAGCGCCCGCTCTTGACGGCGAAGGCTTCCGCCCGGGGAAGGGAGTCGTCCATCGTGAGGACTCGTCCGTTCACGAGAACGAGGTCGGGCCGGGTGGCGTCGACCGTCCGGCCGGACTGGGCCCGGGCGGTCGAGCCCGCGAGGCCGACACCGGCCGCCGCCGCGCCGGTAAGACGAAGGAACTCGGATCGGCTGTACTTGTTCATACTCATTATCTCCCGGGGCGTTCTTATACCACGCGCGAATCGAAGATTGTGCAGGAACATCTCATCTCATTCGACGGGTCTTTGAGGGTCGACCCCCCTCCTTGGTGATCGTTGCGGAGGCAGCTCCGGCTCGTGGCCTTCATCACCGAGCCCGCCTCATCCGGCGAATCCTCGAGCACCTTCGCCAGCGGCAACACTCCCGAGCTCCACCTCCGATACACCGAGCGACCGTATCCGCCTGAGCGCTTGTTCAAGAAAGCGCGTCTCATCGACACTCTTGGTGTGTCTCGAAGTTGCCCCTTCCACTTGCCGAGGCCCCACCAGAGCTCTCTCGGCTTCGCCCGCCCGCTCCGACATGTTATTCTCCTGTCTAAACGAAGGCATGAAAGGGAGAATTACGCCCAGGCTACACGGACTGGCGGGCTCAAAACGCCTATCCCTTTATGGCGCGCTCAATGAAAATCCAGACTCTTCACGCGCGCCGGGTCGGCCGAAAGCACGGGTCGCCACAACGAATCCGCAATCAAATGCACGACGCCCTGCTCGGTCTCGATCTTTCCGGTGATGCCCAGGAAAACGGACGTTTACGCGAGAAGCGCCTACTGGTCGAAAACCCGAGTCCAGAGGACGACGTTCATGTTTCGTCTCACTGTTGACGAGCGCGTCGACCGGTCCCTCGGTTCATGATGATCAGCTTGGGTCGGGGCTCATCCAGCTCGGCGCAGGAGGTTTCTCATCTCGAATGTCGCGTGGCAAAGAGGATCAATTCATCACGGGGTTGGCTTCTAAGCCTCTTGCATCTAGTCAACGCCGCTGGAAACGCATCTGTACGCCAATGAGGCACATCATGTCCGCGACACCGGTGAACGTAGCCTGATTCGACTCGGCGGAGCAAAGAAATGGAAAAAAGCCCGTCTGGGACGCCAGGCAGGAACGGTGACCATCGGCGGCGTGTGAGCAGGCGCGGGGCGATGGGCTGCCTCATAGTCGCTGCCCTTCCGGTGATTCTCTGGTTGCTACTGGATTTTCTGCCCGTGTTTTCTGCGTATCGAGCGCGGTTCGGAATTCGAAACGGAATGCAAGGCTACGAAGTTTTCCGCAACGTTGCCCAGAAGTATCCGGGGGTCTCGGTTATGGGAGATCTTTGTGAAGGGGAGGAGCGAGAGCCCTCTTCGCCCGGCCGCCCGATCGGAACGTTCGGCTACGCCGGTGTCGTCGAAAGCGTGCAGGTCTGGCAGCCGAGAAAATCCCCTCCGAATGAGCGCGTGGATGGGCTGGACGAAGTGATTCGGAAGCTCGAAACGCTTTCGCTCTGCGGCCAGATGAATTTCACTTTTGATGGGCCATCGAGATGGGTGGGTTTTCGAGTCCACCTGGATGCGAGCGGAAGGGTGGCTCGTGTGTCCGGTGTCGAGGTCCGGGAGAAAAGGATCGGCCCCTAGCTGCAGGACTCACACGGCGCGAATCAAGAGTTGATGCCGCTCTTCCCGAGACGAGCGAAATCCTCATTCAAACGTTGTACGAAAGAGAAAACCGAGCTTCCCGAGGCTGCTCGGAAGATGGAGTCAGTAACCCGAGTCTTGCGGCGAGGGCTTCGATCTCGCGGACGCCATCGCCGCCCGTCTCGATGGCGGGTCTTCGGTCTTTCTCTGCTCGAGGGAGTGCGTCGTCATAAGGAATCCAGGCCACAACGGGAATTTCGTGGCCCCCGGCGTAGTCGCTCACTGCTTTTTCGTCCTCACGGTCACGAAGCTTGTTGGCGACGGCCAGAATGCGGGCGATTTCGAGCTCGCGGCCGAGCTCGAAGATCCTTCGCCCCGTCTCCAGCGATTTGTAGTACGACATAGCGAGATAGAATTTCGAAGGCTTGGGTATCGGAGGGAAAGAGGTAGACATCATTGTCGATGCTAAAGCCGCTCCGGCGCCATGAATGGAGATTTTGATGCGTTCGTCCGAGAGAAGATCGCGGTCTTGTAGAAGTCGAAAGACTTTCTCCCGAAACAGCATTTCCGCGGCGTGGGTGTCGACGTAGGGAGAGGGAATCCATCGGGCCCAAGAAGCTCGCCGAGAAATAATCCGTTTACGAATCCTCATCGTGGCCGCGGAGCGAAGCGAACCATGCCCAAAATTCCCGGTCGTCCGACACGCGCCGGCGGAGCCGTCCGCGAGCGGGGGAGGTACGATTTGCTCGCTCTCGAGACGACTACCCTATCGTGGCGGTCAAGAGACTCAGGGAACCGGCAGAAGCAGCTCGAGAAGAGACTCGTGGACCTCGCGCACAAGAAGGCGCCCCAGCGGCTCGCCGACCTGCTGGTCCAGCTGGGCCAGAGCTACGGCGTCCGCGACGCGAGGGGGCCCCTCCTGCGCATCCAGCTGAGCCAGTCGGCCCTCGGAAATCTCCAGCGGTTGAGCCGCGAGATCGTCAACCACGCGGTATCCGACCTGAGACGGCGCGGCGTCATCGACTTCAGCCGGACTGGGCTCGGGCGGTCGAGCCCGCGAGGCCGACACCGGCCGCCGCGCCGGTAAGACGAAGGAACTCGGATCGGCTGTACTTGTTCATACTCATTTCTCCCGGGGCGTTCTTATACCACGCGCGAATCGTAGATTGCGCAGGAACATCTCGTCCGCAGGCCGGAGAGCGACCGCGCGCTCGAATGCCGCGATGGCGGCGTCGACTTCGTCTCTCTGAAGGAGAAGGATCGCCTCGGCGAGCTTGCCTTCGAGACGGTGGCAGCGCGCGAGGTAGAGGTGGACCTCGAAGGAGAGGATGTCCCGCGACGCGAGCTGTTCGAAGGAAGGGCTTTCGCCCCGTGACCATCTCGTAGAGAACGCTTCCAAAAGAGAAGATGTCGCTGCGCGCGTCCAACGCCTGCCCCTTCGCCTGCTCCGAGACATGTAGGGCACGGTTCCCAAAATGAATCCGTCTCTCGTCCTCAGCACCTCCGAGTCCAAAGTCGGAGCCTCCGACGCTTCCCCTCGCTCCAAAAACCTCGCCAGACCGAAGTCCAGGATCTTCACCCATCCCTCTACCGTCATCATGATGTTCTCGGGCTTCAGATCCCCGCGTGTAGAGTTCAAAGAAAAGAAGGCATGCGTCACGCCGGCTCTAGAGGTTCAGCAAGAGGCGTAGCGACTCGTCGATTCGGCGAAGCTTCTCGGCGTTGACCACCGTCGCCAGATGTCGAATGGCCCTGCGCGCGGTGTCCACGGTCACAATCTGGTCGGCGGCAACCCAGTGCGGCTTTGCCTGCCACGTCACGTCCGCGACACGCAGATCCTTCGGTTGGATTCCCACTCTCCACTTGAAACTCTCGCGTTCCGTGGTCGTGATCGGACAGAGAATCACCGTGCCGAAGTCCGAACGGTTCAGAGCATCGGTGGAGACGATGAGACAGGGGCGCACCCCCTTTTGCTCGCGACCTTTCTTGGGATCCAGATCGATCATCCAGATCTCGCCGCGCATGGGCTTCGGCGCGCTCATCCTGCTCCCCTGCGCCTACGCTTGGCCTTCGCCTGTGTCTCTTCCTCTTCACCGGCGGCGAACGCCCCGAGCAGCTCTTCCCGCTCGGCGCGGTCCGACTCCGTGACGTCGGCCGCGGCCTTGTTGAACACCTCGAGAAGGTTTTCCTCTCGCTCCCGAGCCATCTCTCGCTCGATCAGACCGCGAAGGAAGTCCGCCTTGTTCGACCGGCCGCCCGCGCGGCGCTCCAGCCATGCGTCAGTTTCCCGTAAGACGCGGACACTGATTTGACGACCCTTTGCGGGCATGTTTTTGTGCCTCCTCGGTATCAAGATGGTATCATGATGACACTCTGTCTGCAAGCAATGAGACTACCCAGAAGGATGCGTGGTGTCGGGTCAGACGGGGCAGCAGGAAGTCTATATCCACCCGTTTCCAGGACCCGGCGGACGAACGCCGGTGTCCGTTGGGGGCTGCGTCGAGCCGGCGTGGGCGCCGAGCGGGGAGATCTTCTATCGACCGCCGAACGACTACAGGATGATGGTGGTCCGAGTCTCGACCGACCCGGTGCTGAAGGTGGGCCCACCCCAAGAGCTCTTTGCGGGAAGCAGCGACCCCGGAGGCTCGCCGCGAGCCCGGTATGCGGTGACGGCCGACGGCCAGCGGTTCCTCATGAGCGCGGGATGGCTCCCATTGCACGAGGCAGGCGTAGGCGCCGGCCGCGGCCCGAAGGTCGTGATCGTTCAGAACTGGGTCGAGGAGCTCAAAGAGCGCGTACCGATCCGCTGACCAAGCCCTCTCTTCCGGAAAAACTTAGGGAATTAGATCCAGGACGCTGCACAGAAACGGGCCGAATTGCGCTCGTTGGGGTGGGGAAGGAGGTTGCAGGTGGGCGCGCGGAAGAAGCAGCCGCTACGAAATGAGCGTCGGACAGAGTGAGAGGGTGGTGAATTTGGGAACGGAGGTGAGTTTGGGAACACGGGTCTTGTTCGAATGACCCGTGAATGGCGCCAACCGCTATGCCCGCGGCAGGGCGGCAGATGGTAAAGGCGAGTCTCGGCTTTTTCGGTTTTGGAGATGGTCCAAGATCTGGTGGATGACGGTGGGCTGGGTGATGAACCGCCGCCGCGCCGGTAAGACGAAGGAACTCGGATCGGCTGTACTTGTTCACACTCATTTCTCCCGGGGCGTTCTTATACCACGCGCGAATCGTAGATTGCGCAGGAACATCTCGTCCGCAGGCCGGAGAGAGACCGCGCGCTCGAATGCCGCGATGGCGGGGGCGACTTCCTCTCTCTGAAGGAGAAGGGCGCCGAGCTCGTTCCACGATTCGGCGTCCTCCGTATCGAGAGCGACGGCGCGGCGGAGAGCGGCGATGGCGCGGGGCCCGTCTCCGAGCTTCCTTGCGGCGGTCGCGAGCCCGACTTCGGCCTCCACCGAAGGAGCGAGCGCGAGGGCGGCTGCCGCGATCGCGAGGAAGCTCATGTCCTGACCAGAGTCAGAAGCTTCGAGCTCCCGAGCCCCTCGACGCGCGGCGGCTCGCAGCCCACTTCGCCGCGCCAGAACCCGGCGTCGGCCAGAAGCTCGTGGGTGGCGCGGAGCTGTCCGTCGAGAGAGAAAAGAACGCCGTCCGATCGCAGCCGCGGCCAGAGCT